>Ga0209541_10000264_pt1 | contig 101987 bp, 99 predicted proteins | sample RifCSPlowO2_01_FD_184027 | JGI IMG/M metagenome (GOLD analysis project Ga0209541, IMG submission 184027) | Groundwater microbial communities from Rifle, Colorado - Rifle CSP2_plank lowO2_0.1 (SPAdes) (version 2) | ecosystem: Environmental > Aquatic > Deep subsurface > Groundwater | place... | reverse complement strand
TGCTCGGAGGGCTCATAACCCTCAGATGAGGAAACCTCAGAGGAAGTCGGTGGTTCAAATGGTGAACACGCTTGTGTTCTTCGGGAATTCCACCCCTCGCTATAGGGATGGCAGTTTGCTGTCCCTTTTTCTTTTGACATATCGGCTCCGGTGAAAATCTTGCTTCGCAGCTGCCGCCGGCTCGGCTTGCGCTGTCCACCTGTATGTATCGTTGAAGCCCCGAAGGGGCCAACCCCCTCAACTCAGTCTATGGCAATCCTTAAGGGCCTCGCAAAAAAGGCGTCAGCCCTGATTTTCACCGAAGCCCGTATCGACACCTATTTAAACAAACCATCCTTTTCTCTCTGCATGGTTTTGATTTGCGGGATTGATGAATCCGGGAGAGGCCCTGTAATCGGGCCGATGGTTATCGCAGGAGTTTTAGCGTCTGAGCCGGAGATTAAGCTGCTGGAAGGGATGAAGGTCAAGGACTCCAAGCTGCTCACTCCAAAGAGGAGAAGCTTTCTCTACGACAAGATTATCAAGAGCGTTTCCGGATATAAGATCATTGTCCTGCCTCCGAAGGAGATTGATGCTGCACTGGAGTCAGACAGCCTGAACCTGAATCTTCTTGAGGGAGTGAACATCGCGGCAGTGATCAATGAGCTGAATCCTGATAAGGCATACATTGACTGCCCCTCAAATAATATTGAGGAATTCAAGCGGTTCGTGAAGAAGAATCTCACAGTCAAGGCTGAGCTGATCCTCGAGCACAAGGCTGATGTGAGGTATCCTGTTGTGAGCGCAGCCTCGATTCTTGCAAAGGTTACCCGGGACAAGGAAGTGGAATTGCTGAAGAAGGAGATCGGGATTGACTTTGGAAGCGGGTATGCGACTGATCCCATAACACAGGAGTTTATCAAAAAGCATTATAATGCGTATCCTGAGATATTCCGGAAGAGCTGGGAGACGTATAAGAGTTTGAAGAGGAAGGAAGGGCAGAAGGGGCTGAAGGAATTCTCGGAGTAGGCATTCATTTACGGAGCATTTTACAAAGGAGAAAGTTTTATATAGGGGGGTTACCAGGAATCAATGATTACGATGAAAAAGATTGCAAGAAGACAAGTTAACCTTGAAAACAAAGTACGGAAGGATTTCCCCAGGTATACGGGCAGGAATGCCCAACGGCATTACCAGCGGCTTTCATTGCTGGTTGCGTTTCTTTTCGTGGCTTTGGTTATTGGAAGCTTGATTGGGAATAACGGAAGGGATAGGGCCGGGTTGGCGGCAAATGATGCGAGGCAATCGTTTGAGTCTGATATTTTAACAGAAGGGTCTAGTAAAACATATTATTTAAATGGGGTACAGTATGATGTAACATTGTATCTTGTGGCTACTGCTAATCAAGTAGCTAAGTTTATCGTCAATGGTGAATATACTACTTCGTTGGCGGAAGGGGAATCTTACACATTAGCTGATGGAGCAATAATCTCAGTAAAGAATATTTTGATTGGAGCCGTATCTTTTGTTGAATTCATACCAAGTGGCTCAAATAGGGTTGAATTTCACCTTATTCCAGCAAGAGTTGGTGGAGCAGAACCTCCTTCTCCGCCCAGCCCACAGCCTACGCCAGAATCTAGCTTGACGAGGCGAGAGGTTTTAGATATGCTGAATGGGTGCGAGGCATATCCCGTTTTATTACGCGACGTTGGGCTAGATGTAGATATTGCTTCTGTTGATACTAATTCAGACGCGCTTATATCAGGAGACGAATTATGCAATAATTATTATCGGTTGTTTCCTTGGGTTAGCAGAGCAGGAGTCTGTATCCTTTCCCTAGCATATCAGCGATTGAGTGATGAAACCTCTACTCCACTAGGCTTGCGTTCATGTTCAGAAGGCTTGCCTCATTATGCAGGAGAATATGTTATGACTCCTGTCTGCTGCAGAGCTGAATAAATGCCGCATATGAGGATAGATAGCAAGTATATATAAGCAGATTGAGGCATAATCATCTTCATCTCACGCGATGTTGTTTATTTTACTTTTGATCTCCCTAGGGAGTTGCAGACATTTCTAGGGCAGTCTTCTTTATCAAAAGGTATTTATATGAATGGCCCGATGAGAGTTTAGGTATGATGCCCATTCCTGCATACCGGTGATTTCATATCATGGCAAGAAAAAGGGAGTCTCTTGGAGGGAGCCTAAAGAGTGAGCCCCCAACGCACATAAGCTTCAGTGCTTACCAGTATCAAAGGCTTGGATTCCTGGCTGCTTTTCTTTTTGCTGCTTTGGTTGTTGGAAGCTGGATCGGCAATATGGGTATGAATACAGGGGAGAACAGGATTGGGCTTGCGAGCGAGACTGCTATCCAGAAAGGGGATGTCGATGGAGACGGGAGCATCACACGGGAAGATGTTTACCTTGCATATGATATCGTCCAGGGAAGGGTCATTCCAACTGCTAGCCAACGAAGAGCTGCTGACGCCAATGGAGATAACTCTGTGACCATAGAGGATGTAAGAATAATCTTTGGGAAAATCTAGCTTTTATTGCTTTTTTAACGTTCTTTTTAACGATAACTCCTTTTTCTTTGCTTGCTTCTTTTACTAGGTTTTGCAATGTTTAGGAATTGATTGTGATGGCGGGGCTTTTCATAGAATGGAAGAATCTTCAGCAGGCGGGGTGCCCTGAGGATTGCCCGCAGCTGCGGCACCCTCTCAGAAAGCAGCAGAATAGCCCTGCTTCTGCTGACCTTCCCAACATTCTCTGCCTCCCGGATGAGCTTGGAGGTCTCTTTCTCGATCTCAACCCCGACATGCGCTATCCTCTGCGTCTCAACAATGGTTTCTGTGGAGAGCAACAGGACCAGAAAGTTCTCAATCAGGCGGAAGACAAGGAAAAAGGGGAACACAACAAGGATGTCCAGCCAATAGAGCCTGATAAACCTTGGAACGCGCCTGACGCGGTTGTATTTGAATGCCAAATCAACGACAAATACTGCAATAACAACGTAATCAATGGTATCCAGATATGCCCGATACGGGGCAGCCCTCTCATGAAAGCCAAGCTCAGCGACAATGACTCCAAGCAGCAGAAGGACGAGCCAGGGAATGCTTTTGTCTGTAATGATCTCCAGCTTATGCAGCCAAGGCTTCATACCTCCCTCTCTTGTTTTTTTGTATATTAATGTTGTGGTTGCCTGGCTCTGCCGTTTGAATGCCTCTCTCTGTGTGCATGGCAAAGCTATTTAAATCAAGAAGAACGCGATTCTGCTATGACGAGAATCACCAAGCTTGTCGTCCACGGGTTCAAGTCCTTCGCGAACAGGACGGAGATTCCTTTTGGAGGCTCTGACTATAATGTGATCCTTGGGCCAAATGGGTCCGGAAAGAGCAATGTGCTCGACGCGATCTGCTTTGTTCTAGGAAAATCATCAAAAAAAGAGCTGCGGACTGAGAAATCTGCGCATTTGATCTACAATGGGGGGAAATCGAAGGTGCCTGCATCGAAGGGTGAGGTCTCCATCTATTTTGAGAATTCGAAGAAAGAATTTCCTCTCGACACGGAAGAAGTCAGGGTAGGCAGGATTGTCAAGCAGAATGGCCAGAGCGTCTATAAGATTAATTCGCAGACACGAACGAGGGCTGAGGTGCTGGAGCTGCTTGCGAGGGCGAGGATTGACCCCGACGGATATAATATCATACTTCAGGGAGACATTGTGCGGTTTACTGAGATGCCGAGCATTGAGAGGAGGCAGATTATTGAGGAGATTGCGGGAATCTCAATGTACGAGGACAGGAAGCTGAAGGCCCTCAGCGAGCTTTCGAACGTTGAGGGCAAGATCAAGGATGCTGAGCTCATCCTGAATGAGCGGAATACCTACCTGAAATCCCTGAAGGGCGAGCGGGACCAGGCGCTCAAGTACAAAGAGATGAATGACCAGATCCGCAGCCATGAGGCTTCGCTGCTCAAGATCCGGATTGACTCTGATGAGAACCAGAGGGGTATTGTTGAGAAGAGCGAAGCTAGCCTGCGGAAGCGCCTCGACAGCATCAATGATATGATTGCGCAGAAGAAGAAGAGCGATGACCAGAAGAAGGAAGAGATTTCCAGCATTTCCAGCGAGATCGAGGAGAAGGGGGAGATTGAGCAGATTCGGATCAGCAAGGAAATCGAGGCTATGAAGATCCAGATGGCAAAAGTGCAGATGCGCATTGACTCCGTCAGGGCTGAGGCTTCGAAGATCAGGAAGCGGGAAGAGGACCTGAAGAAGGATCTTGATGAAGCTGCAGGCAAAATCAAGGAACTGAATGAACATAAGGCTGATTTGGAGAAGCAAAGGAGCAGCGCAGAAAAGGAGAAGGAGCTGATTGGGCAGAAGATCGCGAAGTTCAAGGAGAAGAACAAGATGGAGTCTGAGGGCAGCATCGAGAAGGAGATTGAAGAGACTGAGAAAAAATCCGAGGTGCTGCAGCAGAAGCTGAATGAAATGAAGGAAAAGGAGCACAGCCTGCTGAGGCAAAAGGACGGGCTGGAGCGGGAATACCAGAGCTTCGAGGAGCGCATGCAGAAGGTGGAGCAGCTGAAGAAGGAAAACCGGGAAAAGATGAATGCCCTCGAGGCGAAGAGGAGCGAGTTTAAGAAGGCCACGCTTGAGCTGAATAAATGCCTCGACTCAGATTCGCTGCTGGCATCGCAGATTGGGAGCAACCGGGAGAGATTGTTCCGCACTACCGAGGAACTGGCAAAGCTGAAGGCAAAGAGCATCACTGCACGCGACTTTGCAAGCTCAGAGATTGCTGTAAGAAAAGTGCTTGAGCAGAAGGGGAAGATCCCTGGCATCTATGGCACGGTTGCCGAGCTTGGGAATGTTGAAAAGAAGTTTAGCGTAAGCCTTGAGGTGGCAGCTGGCCCGCGGCTTCATTCGGTTGTTGTTGAGGATGATAAGGTTGCGGCAGATGCTATCCAGTTCCTGAAGAAGAACAAGTTTGGAACAGCCACGTTCCTTCCGCTGAATAAGATACGGCCTCCTGAAGAGCGTGTCAAAAAGCAAAAAGAGAAGGGTGTGCTTGGCCATGCCCTTGATCTTGTCACCTATGACCCAAAATACAGGAAGGTGTTTGAGTATGTCTTTGCCAATACCCTTGTCGTAGATACCATCGCAACTGCCAGGAACATCGGCATCGGGACTGCGAAGATGGTCAGCCTTGATGGCGACATTGCTGAGCTGTCAGGATTGATGCGCGGAGGGTTCAGGCTGAAGAGGAAGGAAGGCGGGTTCTCAGAGAAAGAATCGGAAAACCTGATCCTGGAGCGCGAGCGGAGCATTGCTGATTTCCAGAACACTCTGAAGGTCCTGGAGAAGCAGCGCAGGGAGAATGAAGAGAGGATCACTGCACTGCGCCAGCTGAAGGCGACGCTTGAGGGCCACATCATCAAGGAAGAGAAGAGCATGTATCTTGAGCACGAAGATATGGATGTTTCAGACAAAAAGATTGAAGAGCTGAAGAAGAGCATTGCAGATGCTGAGAAGAGCCTTGACAGCCTGCGTGGACAGAGCTCCAGCGTGCACGCAGAGCTGATGCAGCTGAAGGTGAAGAGATCGGAATTACGGACGCGAATCGGCATGCTGAGGGATCCTGTCCTGATTGCTGAGCTGCAGGCGTTCGAGGATCGGAAGAACCAGATCAGCGAGATGCTTTTGCTCAATGCGAATGAGGCCAAGAACATTGAAAATTCTGTCTCCTCGGTGTACATCCCTGAGCAGACAAAGATTCAGAATGTGATGAAGCAGCTTGCGAAAGACGAGAGGGGGTTCAACGAAGAAGAGAAGAACCTGAAGATCCAGTACAAGAAGGATGAAGATGCTCTTCGCCAGAAAGAAAAAGCAGCCACCGAATTCTCAAAGAGATTCCGGCAGCTGTTTGAAAGGCGGAAGAAGATCGAAAACGAGATCCATGCAGATGAGGTTGAGATCGCGAAATACCTCGAGCAGAGCAGGGATCAGGAGATCAAGCTGAACACACACACCCTGAAGCTGGTTGAGATCAAGGCCAAGCTGAAGGATCTCCAGCATCAGTTTGAGAGGTATCATGGCGTTGAGATTGACACCAAGAAGTCTGAGGAGGAGCTCCAGAAGGAGATTGAGAAGTTCCAAAGGATGCAGCAGCAGATTGGGATGGTCAATATGCGGGCGCTGGAGATCTATGATGCGGCTGAGGCCGAGTATCAGTCGCTTATTGAGAAGAAGAACACCCTGGCGTCTGAGAAGGAGGATGTGCACCGCCTGATTGAGGAGATTGAGCAGAAAAAGAGTGACTTGCTCATGAGGACATTTGATTCTGTGAACGACCATTTCCAGAGGATATTCAAGCAGCTTTCAGTGGTTGGGGACGCGCATCTTGAGCTGGAAGACCCCAAGAACCCCTTTGAGGGAGGCGTGCAGATCCGGGTGAGGCTGAGCCAGAATAAATATCTGGAGATACGGGGGCTTTCAGGCGGAGAGAAGACGATGACTGCCCTGGCATTGATCTTCGCGATTCAGGAGCATGATCCTGCGTCTTTTTACGTGTTCGATGAGGTTGATGCTTCGCTCGACAAAAAGAATTCTGAGATGTTTGCCAAGCTGATACGGGCATACTCAAAACGGGCCCAGTATGTCATCATCTCACATAATGATTATGTGATCTCGGAAGGGTCACACCTGTTCGGAGTCTCAAAAGATGAGCACGGGATTACGAATGTGGTGAGCCTCAAGATTTGAACATTGCGGAGGCTCCGGTGAAAATCTTTTCAAGGTTGCCGTCGGTTCGGCTGTGCAAGTGATGGGAATGACCGACATTCCCCGTAAGGGACATCCCCCTTGTCGGTTTGGCATCTTTACGTTTAAGAGCCTCACGAATTGACGGCAACGCCATTTTCACAGGAGCCCATCAGGGATAGGCAACTCGAGCACATCAGCAGGTCTTGGGCTGATTATCCTGCTCATCCTGCCACCATTGCGATTACTCATACCGCAATGCCTCCACCGGAGGAAGCTTCGCGGCCTGATATGCGGGGAGGGCTCCGGCAATCGCGCCTACAAGGAACGCAAAAAGAATCAGGCTTACCGTGAGGTACCAGGGAAAGACCGGCTTGAGGATAGCGTAGCCATACGCTGAAGCTATGTTCCCTGCTGCGGCAGAGATCAGGTAGCCAAGGAGAACTCCGATGATGCCGCCGACTGCGCCCAGAAACCCTGCCTCAAAGATAAAGATAATGCCTATGTCTGCGTTCCTTGCCCCTATTGCCTTCATGACCCCGATTTCCTTTGTGCGCTCCAAAACAGCAGTATACATTGTGTTCATGATATTGACAGACGCTACGATAAGAGAGATGCATGCAATAAGGACGAGCACGGCATTGATGATAATGATGATTGTCCCAAAGGTTGCCAGCACATCCTCAAAAGTCTGGATATAGAAATCTTCCTTGTCCTTGTCCTGGCCCTTGAATTTCCTGAGCTTTTCCCTGATCTTATCGGCAAGGTCTGCTGTTGCAGTTCCATCTGCCCTGATCATGGCATAGCCGAACTTGTCCTTTGTATCGTAGAGAAGCTCCATCTGGCGTTTGGTGACATAGATATTTGAGTCGTCCTGGGGATTCCCAATCTCCTCATAAAAACCGATGACCTCAAAGGGCTGCCCGTTAATCTTCACCTTGTCGCCGAGGCTGATTCCGGACCTGAAGATGCTTTCCGGGATTTGGTAGTTGTAGCCAAGGATGGCCTTGCCTAACTCGCCTTTCTTGAATTCCCTTCCGCTGCTTACCTGAACTGTAAAGACCTCAGTGATGAACCTCTGCTTCTCGGGATTGATGCCTATCAGAAAGCGGAATTTCTTCTCATCCTTGAATTCAAGCTCGCCTGCTTTGGTATAGATGCCTTCGACTTCGTCAATTCCCTGGATCTTTCCGATGAAGTCAAGATCGTCCTGGGAAAGGAAAAACGTCGTGTCAATGCCTGGGGCTCCGGTTCCCTTTGCCTGGATGAAGAGCTTGTCCCTGCCTGCCTGGTCTGCCAAGGTGTCAACATACTTTTGGATGCCCAGCCCGAAGCTCACCAAAGAGAAGATTGCGGCAATCCCGATGAGGATGGAAAGGACTGTGAGCCAGCTGCGCATTTTCCGATGGAGGAGGCTTTGAATGGAGTATTTGATTTCATCAGGGTTCATTTTGCATACCTCAATGCTTCAACCGGCTGCATACGGGATGCCTGGTAGGCTGGAAGCAGGCCAGCAGCAAGACCTACAAGGAATGAGAAGAGGAGGGAGCCTATGACCAGAAATGGAGTAACTCTGGCTTGGAGGAGATCTGACCCTACTGCGAGGCTTCCCAGGAAAGCAAGGCCGTAGGCAAACGAAATCCCAAAGAGGACGCCAACAATGCCGCCCACCATGCCGAGGAAGCCTGACTCTATCGAGAAGAGTATGAAGATGACCTTGTTCTTCGCGCCGATGGACTTCATAATGCCGATTTCCTTTGTGCGCTCCAAAACAGCAGTATACATTGTGTTCATGATGCCGATCCCGCCCACAAGCAGGGAGATTGAAGCAATGATGTAGATGAAAAGCTGGACAGCAAACAGCGTGGAGTTCAGGGTTTCCAGGATGTTCTGCGGACTCTGGACCTCAAAGTCCTCTTCCCCTTTTTTGACATCGCGCTCCTTCCGGAGGAGCTTTTCAATATCCTCTTTTACTGTAAGTATGGCGTTTTCGTCCTTTACCTTCACACCAATGACGTTTACTGTTCCGTCATCACCGAAATCCTCCAGAAGGGTGTCCTCGTTGACAACAAGAGCATTGTCCAGGATAAAGCTCCCTTTTTTTTCAAGGATGCCAATAACCTCATACGGGATTCCATTAAGCAGGACTGCGTCCCCTGTCCGGATCCCTGCTCTTCCCCAGACTTCTGGATCCTGGAAGTTGCTGCCGATAAACACCTTGGCCTTGTCGCCATCTTTAAGCAGCCTTCCTGCTGAAGCTTCCAGATTGAGCATCCCCTCCACAATCTTCCGGTTTTCCTTTGAGGGCATGGAAACCAGGCTGACAATCTCCTGGCGCCTATTGAATTCCAGCGTGGCTGTCCTGAGGTATCGGTTTATGGACGCCTCTACGCCGTCGATCCTTCCAATCTTCTCAGCAAGATCATCGCTCAGGGGCGTGGCAACTGCAGTTCCTGGCGGGCCTGCAAAATTGATGCCTGATGCCTGGACGCTCAGGACATCTGATCCCAGGAAGCCGAATTGGGAAGTGACTGCAGCCCTCAGCCCTTCTCCAAGACCGATAAGGCTTACAATGGCTGCAATGCCGATGAAGATGCCAATCATGGTGAGCCAGCTTCTGAGCTTCCGCTTAATCAGATTCTTAAGAGAAATATAGATATAATCCCGAATCATTTTTTGCGTTTTCTATAGGCATAGACCCCGGCTGCTGCCAGGGCCAAGACAATGAGGATGCCGATAAGGGGATTGCTCTTCTTGAAGCCGAGCTTTTTCAGCTCTGAAGTTGAGTAGAGCGTAAGAGGAACAAGGATGTCTTGCGTGTATGCCTTATTGTTTGCATCCTTATATACAAGATGCAATGGCAGGGCCACCTGCTTTTGAGCTGCGCCTACATACAGGTCAAATTCTGCTGTCTCATAGTCATCTGAATCAATGTGGCCAACATAGACCTCAGGGGAAGAGAGCAGGGTTACTGCGGTATCGGGCTCGAGATAGATGCTGAGGAACTTGATATCAGTAACTCCCCTGTTGACAATGCGCACAGCCACGGTTCCCTTTGACTTCCCGCTTTTGATCTCTGAGGAGTCAAGGGTGACGCTCAGGTCGGGTATATCCCCTATCCTCAAGCCGATAGTTGCATTTCTCTCGTAATGCGTTCCTGAGTTGTCATCATAGTTAAGGAAGACGGGTATCTTTACGATTCCGGCTTTCGCGTCTGATTCTGCAGCAAGGGTGAAGTTGAGCTGGCTGAAGGAGCGCCTGTCCAGGATGGCTATTGCCTTTTCGTTTGATGAATCCAAAGGCACAAGCGGAGTGCCCTTAAGGTCAAGGGTTGCGCGGATGTTCCGCAAGGGAGAGTCAGCAAGGTTGTGGAGAGTAATCGAGACTGCTGAAGCCTCGCCTGGCCTGATGCTGGCTGGCCTGGCAAGGGCAGATTCGATCAGCAGTATGGCGTCTCTGGTCTTGATACGGACGAGATATGGATCGAGAGTAATCCAGCTCTTTCCATTATCAGCTGAATAGCGAAGCCTGATCTGATTATCACCTTCCACTGCATCAAGGTCCACCTTGAGCTTCCAGAAGACAATAATTCCTTTCTCTCCTATTTGCCTTCCGTTGAGGGAGCCTATCTTTTTTGCAGCAGAGTCTCCGGGCAGCAGGGAGAAGGGATGTTCAGGGAGGAGTTCTACCCAGATATTCTCTGTCTTGGTTGAGCCGAAATTCTCAACTTTCCATCTGAGTTCAACATACTCGCCTGGCTCAACAGGGTCAGGAATCTGGTTGACGAAGGTGTGGTCTACGTTACTCCTGTTGATGTCGCTTTTGTTCGAAAAAGTGATTAGAGGGGAATCCAGTTCAGTGATGCCGCGTTCTTTTACAGTTGTGGGAAGGTCTGCTGCAACAATGAGCGCCAGAGACGCCAGAGAAGCAATCCCGGCAATCACCAAGAAGGCGATGAAGAGGATAGGCACAAAAAAGAGGGATAGAGATTGAAGAGGAGTCTTAGATTGAAAAGAGTTCTTCATGTGGATTCCACCAATGCTTATTGTTTATAAATGTTTCACAATCTGCCCGTCTTTGATGTGAGTGATACGCTGGGCTATCCTTGCGAGATGGGGGTCATGTGTGACCATCACGACTGTCTTTTTCTCTTTCTTATTAAGCTGCTTAAGGAACTCTATGACAGTATCGCCTGTCTTGGTGTCTAAGTTTCCTGTAGGCTCATCTGCAAGGATCACGTCAGGGTCGTTCGCAAGAGACCGGGCAATTGCAACGCGCTGCTGCTGCCCGCCTGAAAGCTCAGCAGGCCTATGGCTCATGCGATCACCCAAGTCGACAAGAGTGAGCAGCTCTTTTGCCCTGGACAGGCGGGTTTCGCGAGGCACAGCCTGGAAAATCATCGGGAGCGCCACATTTTCAAGGGCTGAGAGCGCCGGGATGAGATTGAACTGCTGGAAGATGAAGCCTATCTTCTTTCCCCTCACGGCTGCAAGATCAGATTCAGAGAGGCTTGAGATATCCTTTCCCTCCAGATAAATCCTTCCCCGGGTGGGGATGTCCAGGCAGCCTACCATATTGACCATTGTTGACTTTCCTGATCCTGAAGGGCCCATGATAGCCACAAATTCTCCTGTCCTGATGTCAAGTGAAACTCCTCTGAGGGCATGTACCTTGACCTCCCCCATACTATAGGTTTTCCAGACATCTTCGAGATGGATTACTTTGTTCATAGTGTTCATAGCACAGAAAAACTTTTAAAGTGTGCCCAGGTTCTTAAGGTATGGTGCAAGACCGGAGAGAGATGTATAAAAAGCTTATGGTGTTCCTGCTTGCTGGCATCATGATCAGCAGCGTGTTTGGGGTTATTTTCTTCGGATTTGGAGGAAGCAATGGAGATTCCCTGCAGTACAATGGGTTTGAGTTTGTTCGGGTGTCAGGGGGCTATCAGCTTCAGACTGAACGGACAACGATCACGTTTAGCCATTTTCCGTCAGAGCTGTCTTATGAAGTCCAGAACGGCACAGATGATATCCTTCAAGGCCAGAAGCAGTTCCTGTATACCTCTGATTTTCATGACAGGCTGAACCAGACTATTGCGTTAGTCCATTATAACCTGGCCCCCCTGTTCCAGGAGGAATTTGGGGTCTCTCTCATTCCTGCATATACATCAAATGTCTCAGGATTTCCGGCTGCAGATTGCAGGAATGCAACTGCCATCCTTCCGGTTATCCTTACAAAAAGCGCTGATATAAGCAGAATTTCGCTCAATGACAGCTGCATTGTGCTCGAGGCTGCCGAGCCTGAGGACCTTATCTCTCTTCACGAGCTTATCCTCTACAGGATGCTGGGAGTTATCGAAGGAGGAACCACGTGAGAGAGATTGAGTCCCCTATTGAAGGAAATCTTGGCAAAGAAGCTGGCAAAGAGGATACGCAGCCACAAGGCTATGAGCCTGGCCAGGATGAACTAGGGGATGAGGCTCATGTTGATGAGAAAAAAGAGAACAGAAAACTGGGCATGATCGTTATATCGCTCGTAGCCCTCTTCCTTTTGTTTATCGGGGTGTTTCTTTACAGCAAATCGCAAGGGCCTGTGGTGCCAACCTACACCTACAACGGGTTTGTAGTTGAGAAGGTTGCCGGGCTGTGGAATACTGAATGGCAGAGGGGAGATACTGTGTATAAGATCCATCTGAGGTATGGGCCAAGAGAGGCTGAGGATGTCTCACTGGAGTTTGCAGATGAGTTTGTGATCACGAATACCACCTACATCACCTTTGATCCTGAAGGGGAGGATCTCGGCTATGTTGCGCTTGCGAGCGCTGAAATCACTTTGAGCCTGTCAAATGTGTTTGGCATCCAGGCTGTTGCTGCATGCTCCAGAAATGCGACTGATGCGTGCCATAAGAGGCCGATTGTGAACTGCGAGAGCAGTAATGGCGCCACCGAGAGCATTATCTTTATTAAAGAACATCCTGAACCAAAGGTGAGCGTTCAGGATAACTGCCTTGTTATCCAGGGGAGGAAGGAAGAGATTGTGAGGGCGGCTGACAAGGTCATCTGGAAGTGGTATGGGATAATCAAATAGGCGGCCAGATTCTGCCATAATTTTGCGTAGACAAATTTATAAGTCGAATACGTTTCTTACGGGTACATGAAAAAACATCTTCATTACTATTCCAGAAAGCAAGATTCGCCCTTGCGGCAGCAGATGATCCGGGCAAGGCTTCTTGGCAGGGAATTCTCTTTTTTAACAGGATCCGGGGTTTTCTCAAAAGACAGGATTGATGCCGGGACGTTGGTGTTGATTGACCATATGATCATTAAGGACGGCTGGGATGTCCTTGACTTAGGATGTGGGTATGGCGCTGTGGGGATTTGTATTGCGAAGAATTTTACGAAGTGTGAGGTTGTTATGTCTGACATCAATGAGCGGGCTGCCAGGCTTGCAAGGCGGAATATGTCGCTTAATGATGTCCAGAATGCTGAGGCAAGGATGGGGGATAGTTTTGAGAATATCAGTGCTGATGAGAAGTTTGACACTATCCTTATCAACCCTCCAAGGATGGCCGGGAGAGAGGTGTGCTTCAGGATGATAGAGGAGTCGTTTCAGCATTTGAAGAAAAACGGCTTGCTACAGGCGGTTGCGAAGCATAACATCGGAGGAAGGGAATTATCAAAGAAGATGAAAGAAGTCTTTGGGAATGTTAAAGAGGCCGGGAAAAAGTCAGGGTATCGGGTGTATGTGAGTGAGAAGTGATGTGGTTTGTTATAAGTCATAAGAGGGTTATAAAATTTTTAATACGAAACATAAATAAAGAGGACTTGGTGAGCTAGGAGATATGGTCTTTCTAACGATTGCAGAGATTCTGGACATGGCGATCATGATAGCCTTTGTAGGATTTATTTTCAAAGATGCGTTTCCACGGCAAAGGGTAGATGATCCTATTGCATATTACACCAATGCCAGCCGAAGCGATTTCTGGTTTGCTGTCATGGCTGTTGCTCCTGCCATCATCCTGCATGAGTTCGGGCATAAGCTGATTGCTGTTGCATTTGGCCTTCAGGCATCATTCAATGCAGCATACGGATGGCTTATCCTTGGAACGCTGCTGAAGCTGATGAACTTTGGATTTATCTTCTTTGTCCCTGCGTATGTCTCATTTGGCTGTGCTGGTTTTGGGTGTGTGATTCTGCCCTGGCAGAATATCCTTATTGCCTTTGCAGGGCCTTTGGTGAACCTGCTCCTCTGGGGAGTTGCCTCTGTCCTGCTTTATCAGAAAGGGATTAAGGAGCAGCATCGGGATATCCTGTTCCTGACGAAAAGGATCAATATGTTCTTGTTTGTCTTTAATATGATACCGATTCCGGGATTTGACGGGCACAAGGTCCTCCTGGGAATCTTCCAGCTGTTTTGAAGTTCAGTTTGAATTTCAGTTCCGGCAAATCATTCTGCCAATCGCCTTCTGTAGTAGAAGAACATGCCTGTCAGGAGGATGCCGATCATTGCCATTTCCACTGTGAACAATGCTGCTGGCGACCGCTTCTTGGAAAGCAGAGGCAGGTAAGGAGTATAGGTTCTGGTGATGAGAGTTTGGCACCCCGCAACTGCGCTTTGGATGAGGCTTGTGGCGTTCTCATAGGCGCCATGGTCAGCTGCTGATTCTGCTGCTTCCAATACCTCTCCAAGCTCGAGGCACTCTGGATTTTCCCTGAACAGGTCTGCGGCAAAGAGAATCTCCTTGATGACGACATCCCGTCTCCTGAAGTCTTTCTCTTTGACGTCGATGAATATCTTCACCGTGTCTTCTGCAGGAGGATCGGCTGCGCTTCCCTTGATTTCGATTGCATAGCGGCCTGGCTTTGAGAGAGGCAGGGAGGTTATGGCAAGCTGGAACGATTCCTGCTGGCCTATCACCAGCTTCTCATAGGATCTTCTGGAGAGAGAGAAGGACACTTCTGAGCTGTTGGAGATGCCGGCCAGCCCGACATCAGCCAGGGTTTTCTTTCCGTCGTTCTTTATGGATATTGTTGTTGTCAGGGTCTGGTCAGGCTCAACTACCAGAGGCTCGGGGGCGTCAAGGCTGAGGCTTGCAATAGGAGGCTCGGGTATCGGAGCAGGAGGCTGGCTGGTTGGGGCTCCAATGCCGACCTCTTGTGTGAGGGTTGTCTTATCTTCTGCGAAAAGGTAGATGGTTCCGTTCTGGGATAGAGTTGCTGAAATGACGTTTCCGGCAGTATCGAGAGTTGCGGACTGCTGGGTAAAGCTACAGGACTGGAGATTCTGGCAGGTATAGAGGACAAGATTTGATTCGTCCTCCAGGACTAATGAGATAGCGCTATAGTCCCAGCTCACCGAAAGGTTATTGTAATCTGTCATGTTTGTAATGGCCTGGAATTCGAGCACGCTTCGTTTATTGCTGGGAGCTGCATGCAGCTTTCCAAGGGGGGTGTAGTTGAAGGTAAAGACTTCTGTGTAATTCTGCACATAGCTGAGATTCGTGAAATTAACAGTATTGAGGATGAGGCTTGGGTTGGCTGTTGCAGCCTCTGCAGAATAATGGGATCCGTTATAGATGCTGAAATTGTTCCCTGCCATGATGCGTTCATTGGTGCACACATCCCTGAGATAAAATGCCTGGACATTGGTGCCTGTAAGGTTGATGGTTTTTGATGCAGATCCATTGGCAAAGGAGGTAAAGCTTGAGTTAAGGGACTGGATGTTATTGGCTGCATCAACGACTGTGCCTGTGATGTTAAACGTGCCTGTCTCATTGATGCGGAATGAAGCATAGTAGGTGTATGCGAGCCGGGAGCGGCTTAGCCTGTCGATTGAGAGGTTCACAATTCCGCTTGTTGGGGTTTGGATTGTTATGTTTGAAAAGTTTGAGATGGTCTGGAGCGCGGCTTTCATCTGCAGCGTGATGTTTGTGTTGTTGGTTGCATAGGTTTCGTTCGCGCAGACATAATTGATGGAGATAGAAGAGGCTGACGTGTTGCGGATGAGGATTTCTGAGATAACTGTGGTATTGACGGCAACAGAGGTATTGTAGCCATACGCAGTTAGGTTATACACTCCGGGATCCATGTCGAGTGTGACTGGAAGAGTCCAAGTTGAGGAGAAGGTTGCGTTGGTGAAGTTCTTTCCAGCCAGGGTGATAGTGACGTTGTTGATCCAGTTGTTGCTGTCTGTCTCGGATAAGGTGAGGGTTATGGTGTCTCCAAAGTTATGCTGCGAGCTGTTTTCAGGTGAAGTGATATTCAGGGTTGCTCTCTTGATGTCAAAGGTCAGGGTTTCTGAATAAGCGGAATAATTATACCCGTCAAATGCACGGACGCGAACATAGCGCAACCCATTCGTGAGTGTGTTGTTGGTGAAGAGTGTGGAATAGGATGCTTGTGAGATATTGGCTACAATCAGGTCATAGGCTGTGAAGTCTGCATCCTGGCCTGCTTCAAGGAAGTAGGTTATGGTGTCGTTCTCTGGGTCAGTTGAGCCTGTCCATGTAAACTGGATATTGTCAGAGGAACGCAGGGAGTTGTTGGCAGGAGTGAGGAATGAGACTGCTGCTGGAACGTCTCGGTTTGCCACTGAGAATGATTGTAAGGAGCCTGAGGTCGCATTATTGAGGGAGTCATTGGCATACCATTGATAGCCTATTGTTTCACCATTTGAGAAGTTTCCTGAGCCAATGATGAAGGCGTAGACAGGGCCTGGCTGCGCGAGAGTGATGTTCTGCCAGCTGCCTGTCCAGTTTCCTGATATCCAGACTGTATTGAGGCTCAAGTCGGTTATAGTGGCATTCACAGTAACGCTGGTGTTTATGAAGATGACATCCGGATTCCTTGTTTCAGCTGTGATGTTAGGAGCCAGGATATCGAGGATATAGCGGAATGCTGAGGTTGAGGTATTCCGGTTTCCTGAGGAATCTACTGCAACGGCCTTCCATGTCCAGGTCTTGTTTGCTGGCCAGATATCTGGTATGAGGATAGAGTTGTTTGTTGTGTTGTAGGTATAATTGATCTTATCAAAGGTTCCGGAATCATCTACCTCAACAAGGTAATAGGCGAGGCCTGGAATTGTTGAGCTTGTCCAGTTTAACCTTGGAGTCTGGTTCTTGCTTACTGCGCCATCCTCAGGAAGGAGAAGTGTCAGTGAGGCATCGGGATTTGTTCCTAGAGGCCCTGTTGCGAATCCTGTGATCTGGGGCTTTAGCAACAGGATTGCGCCTCCCAGTACGAGCATGAGGCTCAATAGAAGGAGGGGCAATACAGCAAATGGCTTATTTCCAGAGTTCCCTTCAGGCGTCATTTCCATTTTGCCAGCCTTTTCTTGAGTGTATTGCCTTTTCCGAGGTAGAGGAGGACTTTTTGGCGCACTTTTCCGTGTTCGTAACGGTTTTCAACAAGGTAGAAGTACGTATGCCCTGCTATCTTCTTCTTCCGGATAAAGGCCATTGTTTAGGCACTATGTTTTTGGATATATAAAGCTTATGCTTTGAAGCTTGTTTTTTAGGCAGCTTATTTCTTAGGCACTATAATTTACCACTTTTGTATCTTATTTATGTATTAAGTTTAGGCACTATGTGTTAGTATTTTAGGCATTAGTTACGGTGATTATCCTTTCTTTTTTATTAGAAAAAATCTATTTTTAGGCACTATGAATACTTTTATAAAGGGAGGGAGTCTATGCGTTTCTATGCCAGCAGATGCATGGATTGCAGGGCTGATCAGTGTAGGCATTGTGAGCCTGATCTCACTTGTTGGAGTGGTTATCCTCTGGTTCCGCTATGATCTGGTCAGAAAAGGGATCATCTACCTGGTTGGCTTTTCTGCAGGAACGCTGTTAGGTGGCGTCTTTATCCACCTGCTGCCTGAAGCTGTAAAGGAGGGATTTGAGCTGACGACATCACTTTATATCCTTCTTGGGCTATTGTTTTCTTTCCTTATTGAGAAAGCTGTGCACTGGAAGCATGCTGACAAGCCCCATCATACAAAACCTTTTGCCACCCTTATCCTGGTAGGAGATGGTATCCATAATTTCATTGACGGCCTTATCATTGGAGGAAGCTATCTCGCAAGCTTTCCTGTCGGCTTGGCAACAACATTGGGCGTCGTGTTTCATGAGATCCCCCAGGAGATCGGAGAGTTCGGAGTGCTAATCCATGCGGGGCTGCCAAAGTTCAAGGCATTGCTGTTCAATTTCCTCTCTGCCCTGACTGCCATTCTCGGAACCTTGATGGCGTTGACGTTCGGGGGGGTTGGGTTACAGTCCTTTCTTGTGCCATTCGCGGCCGGTAATTTTATTTACATTGCTGGGGCTGACCTGATTCCGGAACTCAATAAGGAAGTTGGCGTTGAGAAATCAATCTGGCAGTTCGTTTCCATTGTTCTTGGGATGATTGTGATGGTATTGCTGCTGGTTGTGGAATAAAGGGTTACTCTTCAAATATCTTATCTTTTGATGGCACTATAATTTTGTCTTTTTTCTCAATCTCCTCAATTAATTCTTTTACGTATTCTTTGGTTCGTATCTCCTCTTCCCAGAGGTACCGCAATATGGAGTTAAGGGTTAAAGCAGCTACCCCGTGCTTTTCACAAAAATTCAACACTTTTTTCTCATTTGTAAGGAAGACTGCATTCCGTATTTTAGCAACGGCTATACTGTCAGATTCTCCCCTGCCAAAACTCTTTGGCAGTGTTCTTTTGTAGGATGATTCTTCTTGGGATAGGCGAACCATGGTAATGCTGTTTGTTTTGACGAGATTTAGGATCTGTTTTGCGTACTCGTACCCAAGTTCATCGGCTTTCGTTATCTCATTGAAGACATTTGGAGAGATGAAGAGGCGTTTTTCCCTGAAGACAGAGAAGAGAAGAAGCATCTTATCTATTTTTCCAAATGTGGAAAGAATATCCGTATCAATGATGATCATTGTTTTTCTTTAAATTCCGCATCAGATCAACTCCCCTCTTGATTTCTTGCCGTGACTGCCTTGGAACCCTTATCTTAATTCCACGGTCAAGCAGGAGCTTTTTGAACTCCACGAAACTCATTGAAGCAATTTCTGCTGCTTTGCTTAAGGTTACCACTCCTTTTTTGTACATTTCAATAGCTGCAGCTGTTCTGAGCTGACTCTTGGTGTCAAAGAGGTTTCTCAGGGCATCCCTGACTACTTCGGACTTATTGGAATAGTATCCTGCATGAATCACGGCCTCGATTTCTTGTTCATAGAGTTCGGGTATGCTGAACGCGCTTGGCATGTTGATAATAGATGATAACTATTATTATAAAAATGTTTCGGTTTTAGAGAGAGTTTCGAATACATATTTTCTCAGCGTCTGTTTTCCAGTGGAAACTGAGGTCGAGTCCAAAATCAGATATTCTTCTTGGTTTTGCGACGCAGCTGCAATGGAAATAGCGGCGGGATTATTCGAAAATCCCCACTTGTTGTTTACCCATCTGAATCAAAACACATAAATAGGGCAAGTGTTGATGCCTTCTCATGCAGGCCATCAAGTGGTTCAAAGACATCAGAAAGGAGGATGTCGGATCTGTGGGAGGCAAGGGAGCAAACCTTGGCGAGATGTGGAATAATGGATTTCCCGTTCCGGGAGGATTTGCCATTACAGCCCAAGCGTATGCTGAATTCAGGGAAAATGCAGGGATTCGTGATGCGATTAATGATATCCTGAAGACCATCGATGCCGAGGATTCTGAGGATTTGCAGAAGAAAGCCAACAGGATCCAGAAGATTATTGTTGGATCCAGGATTCCTGAAGATATTGCTTCAGAGATTGAGAAAGCATATGATGCATTGGAGGTTATGGAGCAAGGCATGACTGATTCTGCAGATATCGTTGAGGCTGATGAGGAGCCTTTTGTAGCGTGCAGGAGCAGCGCAACTGCAGAGGATCTGCCTGAGGCGAGCTTTGCCGGGCAGCAGGCAACATTTCTGAATGTAAAGGGGGCTTCCCAGGTTCTTGATGCCACAAGAAAATGCTGGGCCTCGCTGTTTACTGCACGGGCAATCTACTATCGCGAGAAGAACAAGTTTGACCATGACCAGGTATTAATTTCTGTGATTGTGCAGAAGATGGTAAATTCTGAGAAGGCAGGGATCATGTTTTCCATCAATCCTGCAACCAATAATTCCAAGGAGATCATGATTGAGGCAGTGTATGGATTAGGAGAGACGATTGTTGGGGGCCAGGTCAATCCGGACCTCTACATTATTGATAAGGAGCTGCTGGAGATCAAGCAGAAAGAGGTCAAATCACAGAGAATCGGGCTGTTCAGGAATTCTGAAGGCAAGAATGTGGAGAGGAACCTTCCTGTGGAGGATCAGGGAAAACAGAAGCTTTCTGACAAGGAGATTGAGGAGCTTGCAGGCATCGGCAAGAAGATTGAGAAGCATTATGGCAAAGCACAGGACATCGAATGGGCTGTTGAAAAGGGCAGGATCTATATTGTGCAGAGCAGGGCTGTGACAACACTCAAAAGAACAGCTGAAGAGCTGAAGGAGGAGGCTGAGGAAGAAGGGAAGATCGAGGGAAACATCCTTACAAAAGGGCTGACTGCTTCAGGCGGAACAGCCTCCGGGCCTGTCAAAGTGATCCATGATCTCAATGAGCTTGACAGGGTGCTTAAGGGAGATGTCCTTGTTGTCTCTATGACTAATCCTGACATGGTTCCTGCGATGAAACGAGCTGCAGCCATTGTAACTGATGAAGGAGGGATTACATGCCATGCTGCTATTGTTTCGAGAGAGATGGGGGTCCCCTGCATTGTTGGAACAACGAATGCAACAAGTGTGTTGAAAGATGGGCAGATCATCACAGTTGCAGCTTCCCATGGTGTGGTGTTTGAAGGAAAAGTGGGGCATGAGACTTCAAGGGAGATCCATGCATTCAAGGCGAGCAAGCTGAGGACAAAGACCCAAGTTAAGGTGATTGCCGATCTGCCGGAATATGCAGAGAGGGCTGCAACAACAGGAGCAGATGGAGTAGGGCTCTGCAGGCTGGAATTTATGATTGCTGACAATGGGGTGCATCCGGCATGGTATATAAGAGAAGGGAAGGAGGGAGAGTATACTGCAATGCTTGTTGAGAACCTTTCAAAGATTGCAGGAGCCTTTGAAGGAAAGCCGGTCTGGGTCAGAACTTCGGATATACGGACAGATGAGTACAGGAACCTGAAGGGAGCTGACAGAGAGCCGAAAGAAAGCGATCCGATGATAGGGTGGCATGCGATACGGAGAGGATTGGATGAGCCGAAGATTTTGAAGGCTGAATTTCAGGCAGTCAAGGAACTGCATAAACGAGGGTTCACGAATGTAGGAGTGATGATCCCTTTTGTGATACGGGCTTCTGAGGTTGCTGCTGCAAAGGAGATTATGAGGGAGGTCGGGATGGAGCCTCTTGAGGATGTTGAGTTTGGGGTTATGGTTGAGACGCCTGCAGCGTGCTGGATTATTGATGAATTGTGCAGGGAGGGGATCAGTTTTGTTTCGTTTGGGACCAATGACCTGACGCAGCTTACTTTAGGGATTGACCGCAATAACGAGAAGATTGCAAAGCTGTTTGATGAGATGCATCCTGCTGTGCTTGGAGAGATCGAGATGGTGCTTTCTGTTGCAAAGAAATACGGAGTCCAGACTTCTATCTGCGGCCAGGCTGGAAGCAAGCCCGAAATGGCAAGATTTTTGGTGAAGCGAGGCTGCACGTCAATCTCTGCAAACCCTGATGCTGTTGCGAAGATCAGGGAGACGGTTGCAAAGGTTGAGAAGGAGTTAGGAGTGAAGTAATTATTTGGTTGACTTCTTATTATGCTCTTTGAAATCATTAGCCAGACTTTTGAATTGAGTTTTAAGATGATTGTGATCCGATTTAAGCTGTGCAAGCATGATTCCTATCGTAAATGTGGCCCCAATATTAAATATTAACAGGCTTAGGATGATATCCTCTGTACTCCAAGATCCTCCACTAAGCTTAATCAGAATTTGGATAATGATAAATATCCCGAATAGGATTAATAGTGCTTCAATTAGCTTTTCGATTGCTCCGGGTATTGTAATTTTAAGCACCTAGCCGTTTCATAACCAGCCATATAACCAGGACAATGAGGACGATGAGCATGACCCATAATAGTGGGGTCAATCCTTTCTTGTTCATGATGGCTGTTGGGTATAATAGGAGCTTATATAGTTTACTCTTTTTGTTTAACAACCACAATCCTCCTTGTCAGGCTCTTATGGATATACATTGAGAACTCGTTTTCTATCTTTAATTTCGCATCTTTTATTAATTTTCTATAATTGAGATTATGCGGGAATATAATTACTGCTTTTTTCTGCAGGTTTCCTTTAAGAACTTTCAAGAACTCTTTATAAAAATTATTTTTTATCTTCTTGGTGTTCATTCCATACGGCAAATCTGTCACCACATAATCCACTGAGGTGTTCCATTTCAACGAGTCTCTGTTCTCCAGATTTATGTTCTTTATTTTTAGAAAATCGATATTCTTTTTGCATTTCTTCAATATTTCCCTGTCGATATCATAGCCTATTGGCTTCAATCCCATCAATGACGCCTCTATCAAGATCCCGCCAGTTCCGCAGAAGGGGTCGAGAAGAGTTCCTTTCTCTATGCCTGTGAGGTTTATTGCAGCTGCGGCCAGCTTCGGGCTCATCGCTATGGGCAATAGACCGGGGAGCTTGTTGGCTTTTCTTTCCTCAAAACTGTGCTTCGGGATTGTTTTGAGAATAGCTGCGTATGCCTTTTTTCCGAAGAAGAAGGTGAATTGCGTTTTTGGGTTTGAGAGATTGACTTTTGGGTTTTTGATTTTTTTGAGGACAAGAGGAGCGATTTCCTCGAGCTTTAGATGCGATTTTCCTTTGAGCCTTACAGCGCAGTTTTGCCTGTAGGCTTTGTTCCAATTGTATTTTTTTATTTTTTCCGGCAATGAGGGTATGCTGCATTCAAAGAGAAGCGTGTAGGCTTTTCTTGTAAAGGCAAGCCGTTTTATTAGTTTTTTGATTTTGATTGCTTCATTATTACCTTTTTTTTCATTGATTTTTTTATTTTTTATTATTAAAAAATTATTATCTAATTTCCAATCTGGTTTTTTTATTTTTAAGAGCGCTATTGCTTCTGCCGCGGCTAATCTGATATTCTCCTTTGAGAGCTCTAGAACAATCATAGAAGTTATTTATTTCAGCTTTTTATTAAGCTTCTTGTAGGAAATCCAGATGATGATGAGGAGCTCGATCAGGAGGATAATCGGCCTTGCGATCCTTGCCATGTCTGAATAATAACGGGCTGTGCCAATGAAGACTGAGATGATGCCGCCAAGCATGAAGCCTGTGCCGACCCATTCATTGAGGCGGTTTGCTTCTGTGGGAAGATAGACGCCAAGGAAGATTGCAATAAGGCCGAAGATGCTTGAGACGATAAATACGACCAGATTGTACTGCTTGTTTGCCTCATTGAGATTTTTCTGGCAGAAGTTGCAGCTGTATTCTGTTGGGCAGCTGTATTCGTCATAGTGGTAATCAGGGTAGCCTTCCTGAGCAGAGCAGGATTCTAATTCTTCATCAGTGGGAGCGTTGTATGGCTGGCAGCTTTCCCTTGTTCCGGTCTTTTCTGAAGTTAGAACCGGGCGCACAAACTTCTCTTTGCAGAAGTCTTCATATCTGGGCTGGGGATAGATCGCTTCAATGGTCGCCTGGACTAATACTCCGAAGAGGATTGCGATGACGAGGATGATGGCGATCTTGCGAATGTCCATATCCAGCCAAAAGGCAGGGGGGTTTAAAAACTTATTGTTGCAGACTTTGAGACTGATGAATCAGTTTTCTTCGACTTCGCATGGTTGTAATGCCGGAGAAGAAGACAAGATCTCGGTTTTGTATTAAAATAGGCTATTAAACGTACTTTTATTAGGTTTAATGGTTGTTTCAATAAATCTGGAGTTCAATAAATCAGAGTGGACAATTTCTAAACGCAAAGTATTTAAAGAAGAATGTCAAAAGCAATAGAGGATGACAGATTCCGAAGATAACGAAAACCGCACTAATCCCCGAATTTTCAATAAGATTGAAATAATTCCACTAATTGTTGGATTAATTATTATATTCTTTGTAGGATATATTGTTAAACTCTTATTGCCTCCACAATATCAAATATTTTTCTATATCTTTGTTGGCTTAATAATTGTGAGTATTGGTGTAATAGTATACTTCAGTATTAAAAATCAAGAATTTCGAGAAAAGACTATTTCTGTCATTAAAAAATTGTTAGCAGAGATTAATAAATTAGGTATTAATTTTCTAAAAAATATTGGAGAAAGAGGAAGAGCGAAGAAGAAAGAGCGACTTCCTATACCTGATGACTTGAAAAATAAGGTATATGATATCGCAAGTGGTAAATGTCAAGAATGCGGAAAAAAAGGGAATCTTAAGATACATCATATTGACGGAAACCCCTCAAATAATAGGATTACCAATTTGGTTCTCTTATGTGGAAATCATCATGATGATGCTGATAAAGGGGTAATACCTAAATGGAGGCTTAAAAATATTAGAGATAAACAAGCAACTCCCGACCACACTTCTTACTCAAAATAGAAATTGCCCCTCGATTCTTTGACTTTATGTATCACTTCGTTCTTTTGATAGTCAAACTCCAGATTTACTCTGCGGTCGCAGGTCGCCAGAACTCCACTTCGTTCGTAACTGGCGACGAAAGTGGCCTCCTCCACCGCCCTAAAGGGCAGGGGGTTTAGACTCTAGTTCGCTACGCTCGCTCTAAAAATTCTTTCTGTAATTTGTCTGTGAGATAAAAATAGCAGATCATTGCATCAAATGTTACTGCATGAATAGAAAGATCTGACTTTATCTTTATTCCCGCATTTTCCAAGAGTGCTCTCGCCATGTAAAACATGCTGTAATAACTGGCATTGACTACCCAGAGCAAGCCATTGAAGCTAGTAAAACCAAGTGATTCTTGTTTTTTAGGGTTGGTTGACAACTCAAATAATGCTTTTGCAGAATCAATTGAATCGTCAGCGTTCTTGATGAAAAAGTCTACATGTGCTGGCTTTCCTTTTGATTTTATTACGCCATCACTGATAAATTGCTTAACCCTGTTTTCTGCTTCTTTTAACTTTCTTTCATCCAACATTTATGACCGCCCCCTCTGGATTAGTCTATAAAACAGTTCTGCACCATATAAGATTATGTGCTTGTTTAATATCTCATTCATAACATTTTTTTCATCACGCTTGGAAAGCATTTCGTAAACACTTTCAAAGCCTATAACCCTTTCCTCAAAAGGTAAGCCATAATTTGATGCAATGTTGTGGAGGAACTTCTCATGGAACTCAACTTTATCTGTACTGTCCACTATCAATAGGATATCTACATCTCTTGGTTTATTGGAATCCACTGCTGAACCGAACATAAGCAAAACAAAACTATCTTGTTTGATTTTAGTGAGAACCTCTTCTACAAAAAGTTTAATATCCTTGAATTTACTCAGTAAGATATCTCTCCTTAAGTACTCAGCAAAAACAAGGGTTTCATGATGGATTTTATAATTTAGACTAAGATTTTTATGCTTATCTTGCTCAATAAGTTTAGCATCTATTAATGGATGTATTGCGCGATGTGTAAGGGATACATGCATTTTTAGTCTTCTTGCTACTTCTCTAAGAGTGAATGATTCGGTTATACGACCAGTAAATAATTGCAGTACTTTAACCGTAGACTTATTAATGTACATACTGTTCACCTTTATATGAACAAGTGTTCACTTAAAAGTATATAAATGTTTCGGTTTCACGAGGTTTTCTCGCCTATGGGCGTTGAACAAAGGGTCACTCATACCTCGCCAGCAAACCCTGCTTACGGGCATTCCTGATGCTCCTTCCTAAGAAGATGCTGACAAGGACAAGAAGGACAAGACTCGCAACAAAAGAATAGATAATCCCGTTCCAGTGGATTGGAGTGTTGTTTAAGACTGCACGCATGGCCTCAAAGACATAGGTTGTTGGAAGAATGACGGCAACATTCTGCGCCCAGGGAGGCAAGGCGGAAACAGGATAGAACACTGCAGAGAAGGGCTGAAGTATCCAGACAACCGACCATGCAAAGACCTGGATTCTGGAGCCGTACTTGAAGAGAAAGGAGGTTATAAACAATCCTACTGCATAGCCAAACAACATCAACAGGACAACAAACAGCGCAAAGTTCATGTATCCTATAGAGACGATGCTGAAGGAATACAGAAGATAGGCCATGGCGATAAGGAACAGGAATGCCACAGCTGCGCGCGCTGTGCTGAAGATCACCAAAGCAAGGATCATTTCTGTGACGCGCAATGGAGAGCTGAAGAGGTTATAGAGGTTCCTGCTCCAGAAATCTTCCAGAACGAAGACCGTCACATCCTGTGCTGACCTCCAGAGGAATATCCAGATGATTGCCCCTCCAATGAAGACGCTGAGGACATTCACGTCTGCGAGCGCTTTAATGTAATAGCTGGCAAATCCCCACAGAAAAAGGTCTATCATTGGCCAGTAGAAGATGTCAAAAATCCTGTCCAGGCTGTTCAGGGAGATATACCAGTACTTCATCAGCATGGCGTGGATCCTGTAGAGCTTCACTTTTCCCCTCTTGATATTTTTATGAACACATCATCAAGCGAAGGCCGCTTGATTTCCATATCCTTGAGCTTATAGCCGCGCTTGAAGAGCGAGTTCATGATCTTGTAGAGATCTTCTCCAGTTGCAGAGATGTCAAATACAACATGATGCGGCGCAGGAAAGATGACGTTGATGTTTCGCTCCCTGAAAAATGCTTCCAGCTTCTTGTCTGCCACAAGGAACTTCATTGAGACACGCTGCTGCTTGATCATTTGCTTGAGATTTGATGCTGTGTCAATCTTTATGATCGTGCCTTTGGACATGAATGCTATCCTGCTGCAGAGCTCCTCAACCTCATACATGTAATGGGAGGTAAAGAGTATGCTTGCCCCTTTTTCTCTCTGGTAGTCTTTGATCATGGTGCGGGTGGTCTCTGCAATATCGGGGTCAAGACCAACAGTAGGCTCATCGAGAAGTATAAGCTCCGGATCATTGAGGAATCCCTTGCACAGGCCAAGCCGCGTCCTTTCTCCGGAACTTAGTGTGTTGGAAAGGCTATCCTTGAGGCTGAAGATCTTAAACCTCTTCAGCAGATCGTCAATCTTGTCCTGAGGATTCTTAAGGTTGTAGAGCTTTGCATAGACCTTGAGGTTTTGGTTGACAGTAAGGACATCTGACAAACCGAAATAGGCTGAAGCAACATTCATCCTGTTCTTTACGTATTCCCAGTCTTCTTCAGGCTGCTTCCCTAAAATCCGGATTGATCCTGAATCCTTTTCCACAACTCCTGAGATCATGTTGATTGTTGTGGATTTTCCAGCCCCATTTGGGCCAAGAAGACCGAAGATTTCGCCCTTCTTTATGGAGAAGGATATTCCTTTGACTGCGTCTGTCCTGCGGCCTTTGCTGAAATAGGACTTCTGGAGGTTGGAGATTTCAAGGGCGTTCATGTCTGAAGAACTGTCGGTAGAGAAAGATTTATATAGGTTTTCTTTTCAATATGGAAAATATGAAGAGGGGGAGACCTGTCAAGAGCCCTATCCGGCAGAACATTATCGAGCTTCTGTTCTTTATGAAGAAAGGGTATGGGTATGGCATCTATAGGAATTACAAAACGCTTTTTCCTGCTGTGACTATGAGGAGCATCTATTATCACCTGAAGAAGGGCCAGGAGACAGGAGAGTTCAAGATCCATAAGATTGAAAGGGAGAGAGGAGACTATTCCTGGGGTGTTGAGGCTGAGAAGATTTGGTACGAGCTTGGAGATGCTGCTTTTCCGATGGGAAATGAGAAGGTTAAGGAGATGTTTGAGAAGAGATGAATGATGCGGATAACCTATTGGGCCAGGGTTATATGACCGAGACGAAGCCGAGGCAATGAACCCTTGGGGGTTTCTGCAGAGTCGTTGACGAAGGGTGCTCTAAAGTTTAGGATCTCTATGCACTATATCTTGCCTATTAAATCCAAGCTGGGCTTAAGAGTTTTTTCTCCAGGTTTCCAGCTTGCCGGGCAAACTTCTCCTTTGTGTTCTTTAACGAATATGGCCGCCTGAAGTTTACGCAAGAGTTCCTTTGCGCTTCTGCCGATACTGTTGTCATGTATTTCATACGCTTTCAGCACAGATTCAGGATCAATAATGAAACTGCCGCGCAGGGAAAGCCCTTCTTCTTCAATATATGTGCCAAATTCTCTACATAATTTTCCAGTTGGGTCAGCTACCATTGGAAATCTGATTTTTTTGATAGCTGGAGAATGATCATGCCAGGCCTTATGAACAAAAACAGTATCTGTGCTTACGCTTAAAACTTCAGCCCCTAATTTCTTGAATTCCTCATAATAATCAGCAGCTTCCTCTAATTCTGTAGGGCAGATAAAGGTAAAGTCAGCTGGATAAAATATCACGATTAGCCATTGACCTTTATAGTCGGAAAGTTTAAGTTTTTTTATTTCCTCCTTTTGGAATGCTTCCAATTCAAAATTTGCAATTTCAAGATCTGAAATTTTCTGATTAATCCTTATCATAATTTTTTACCCCCAATTATTCAGTTGATATACCCGACCTTTTTATATTTTATCATTTTGGCGCCAGAAGTCAACGATTTCATATAACACCGCGCGCCGATATGTTCTCTCTAGACAGAGAAACTCTACCTCAAATCTGCAGCTGCATAGAGGATATTTAATTCAGGATCATATGCGAAACCTATTCCTATGGTAGAGTGGCGTTCAAGGAGATCATGATGCTTAGGCGAATCTCTCCAGCCCTTAGCTATCTTACAGAGGGCTGCCTCATCATACTCGTGTAGTGGATCATCTATGCTCACAGCTGCTATCACTTCTGCCAGTGTGGCGGACTCCAATTGGAAAAAATGGTGAAGTTCTCCATTCCTCATCATCGCTATGCTTTCCTGTGTTGCTGCATGAGCAAGGGCCAGGTCATACTCAAAGTATTTGCTGAACTCAACCTGGAGAAGATGCTGGAGCCTGGGACATAAGCTGTCAAGCCAGGGGATGATGTCCATTACGCAGTTCAGAGGCAGTGTTGTTTAAAAGTTTTTGCACTGCTATTCCACCTTGCAGGAATGCACCCAGTCCATCTGGTACAGGATATTTGGCAGCTTGTTGATGTCGTTCTTTTTGCTCTGGATAAGATAGGTAAAGATCATCACCGGAGTCTCTTTTTCAATCTCCACTGACATAACCTTGTATTTGTTGAGGTTCTGGGCCAGGAGATTCTTTAGCTCTTTCTGGGGGATCAATCGGTTTGTTTTTATGACCAGTTTCCTTTGGTAGCTGCCAATCCCCTTTTTCTCGAGGTAGGTGTCTACCAAGATGACAAGCCAGATCAGCCCGTACATGACACCCGCCATCCAGAACTCTCCTAATCCTATGAGGAGGCCAAGGATGGAAAATGCCCATATGCTGGTTGCGGTTGTGAAGCCGTGCGTCCTGTCTCCGGACTTGATTAACGCTCCTGCGCCAAGAAAGCCGATTCCTGTCACGACGCTCCCCAATATCGATAAGGGGGTTTCAGTTCCAAGCTCAACAGAAACGATTGCAAGGCCTGTGGCGCCGATAGTCACAAAGACGAATGTCCCAAAACCAACAGGCTTATGGGATCTCTGGCGCTCAAGGCCAAAGACTACTGCAAAAATGAACGCAACGATAAACCGGAGAGCAATTTGTGTAGGGTCCATAACACACCTTATGCTGCGTTCTGCCGCTTGGTTTGATCCGGTTGGGTGTAACTTCCGGTCTCGTATAATATCGGAAGTGGAGTTCTTGTTTCAATTGTCCGACCGAGCTTCCCATCGATTTTTGCGTATTGCCTGTAAACCCCAATGATGCCGTGGGGATTCTCCGGATTTATGGCTGATCGCTCATGCATCAAGAAGAATTCTTCCTTGAGACCATCCTTGCCGAAGTGCGTCACCTTTCCCATGCCGAAATCGGTATACGGCGTATGCTTAATCTGGAATGCCTGGGCGTTGATCCCCCCATAGATTTTGGGAAGCTTTATTGCAAGGCGCGTCTTTGTGCCTATATTTCCCTGCAAGGGAACTGAGCCATCATAGGAGCAGAAATCTGCAGGCAAGTCTTCTTTTATAGTGCTCTTGGCAGATTTGCATCCGGCAAGCGAGGCAAGATAGGATTTTGCAGTCTCAAAACTGCTTTTCTTGTCTTCATTTCCCATCTCATAGACCCTTGCAACCTTATCATCTAAGGAATCATAGATAAATACACCATCAGTATTTGCCAGGCTATCAAAATATTCAAAGAGGCTGCCGTCTTTTCCATCCAGAGACTGAAACTCGCTCATGTGTTCAGGACTGGGTGTGACTCTTTTGTCCTTAACAAGGGCATCAAGAAGCCTGTTTCCATCTGAAACTAATAGGAATCCGGCATAGATATGATTCTCGTCAAGACCAGGCCTATATGGCCTTTTTTTTTCTGGTGAGATTATTTTCCCATCTTCTATGAAGCCAAGACAGGCTTCAAGGTTATTCGTCACATGGTATTCTACCATATCCTGAAAGATGTTTCTAGGTTCCATATACCTATTAATATACAAATTCCTATATTTATATTTAACTGCATGATATTTTTTATTTTTTGTCACTTTTAGAAAGATTTATATACATAAATAAAAAGATTGATGCCTAAAGTAGGACTAAGACGCCAGGATGAAACGCTCCCAGGATGATGTGGCATTCCTGTATTCAGAGAATGCTGCGGCTAGGATCATTACACTCAGTAAATTGCTCAAAAAGAGCCCCCAGCGCCTCAAGTACACCCTGGCAGTACTTGAAAAGCAGGCTATAGTCCATCTTCCATTCTGTGTCTTTGATTATTCCTATTTTGGGCTGCTCCTCTTCAGGGTGTATTTCAAAGGAGCTTACATCAGCGAGCAGGACAAAAAAGTGCTGCTCGAGACCCTTGCCAACCATGACTATGTTGTTTCCCTGTACGAGCTTCATGGAGAATTTGATCTTGTCCTGGAGATTGAGACTCCGAATCCATCCAGGTTTAATAAGGAACTGAGGAACATCTTTGTTCTGCTGAAGACCCTGCCCCACTATAAAGTCATTCTCAATTTGGTTACGTATATGTATCCCCGGCTTTATCTTATCTCGAACAAAAACCTCGAATCCTGGGTCCCGTCCTATATCATTATAGGCGGTGACCGCGGAGTTGCAGAATTCAGCGACTATGACAAAGCAGTTATGAAAATCCTTCTGGCGAAGCCAAAGGCCAGAATGACAACCCTTGCAAGGGAAAGCCACGTGAATATCAAAACTGCCAGATCTGCATTTCAGCGGCTCTCTCAGAAAGGAGTGATCAAGGGGATCAAGTATGTCCTGGATAGCAACAAGCTCGGCATCAACAAATTCAGGATTTTCCTTAAGCTCCATAACATGAGCAAAGAGAGGGAGCATGAACTGATGGAGCATCTCCGCAAAACACCAGAGATTGTCCAGGCGCATAAGACTGTAGGAGATTGGGATATGGAGATGGACATGGAATCCTATGATAAGGCAGTGATACGGAGGTTAACCATTGAGCTGCGTGAGCGGTTCAAAGATATCATAGAAACGCTGAATATCATGGAGTTCTACCATTATTATAAACGCTCCTACCTTCCTCAGTACTTGTTTAGGGAGGAAGCACCAAAAATTTAGCGGCTTCTCCTGATTTTTTCAAAAAACCCCATAAGGGTATGGCCTTCCCGCCTTGTGGGCAGTGATTTCCCGATAAGGCGTTTCCAGACTGAGCGCTGAGTGTTCCTGCGGCGATCTGAGGTGAACGGCAAGGCATCTATCGTTGCATTGATCTTTCTGAGGAGATGCGTTTTCTCGTTTCTTGGCAAGGGAATGATATGCTGCCCAATCTTCTTTTTTTTGGAAGCCTTGAATATTTCATAGAGCAGGATGGCAAGCGCATGAGAGATATTCAAAGAGCTATACTTTGGGGATGTTGCGATGGTTACTGTGAAGTCACATTGCGCAATCTCTGCATTGGTGAGCCCGTTTCCCTCCCTGCCAAGAATCAAGGCAACTTTGGATTTGACAAGGGAGCACATCTTCTCTCCAAGCTGCTCAGGCGTCATCGGCGAGCGGAGGATATTGTAGGAAGAGCCAATGTTTCCTGTTGTTCCAATGAGGTAATCCCAGGATTTCAGGTCATTGAAGGATCTGAGTAGTTTGGCTTTTTTGAGAAGGGTTTTTGCCCGCTTTGCCCTTTGCACCGCTTCGCCGGAGAGATGATCGCATTTTGGATTGACAAGAACAAGATTATTGAAGCTGAAGTTTGCCATGGCGCGGCCAACAGCGCCAATGTTTCCGGGAGTTTCCGGCTCGATGAGGACTATAGAGAGCATCTTGATGAACTTTTTAATTGTTTTGGACTATCTTGGGGTTTGTTTAATTGAGTTTATTGACGTTCTTTTTATTTTTGATCAATCTTTGTCATCAGTTTGGATTTCCAGCTCTTAGCACTTTTTCGACAACTACTACGATCTCAGGAAACTCCTTTTTGTCTGCGTCTTCTCCAAAATGCCCTTCATCTTTATATTCGTGATATTCTGCATTAAGCTTTTCTTTTATCAAGCGCGGCTCAGAGACCGGAATAAAAGGATCATCTTGAGATGCGAATATCACTATTTTTCGAGCGTTTCTTCTGATTTGATCCCATTTCCATGGCTCATCAAAATAGCCGCTTTTCTTCTCAATCTCATTATCCAAATCTGAATGGTAGACTCCAACGAGGATTGCAAGCTTACATTTATTTTCTTCGAGATATTTCAGTATTGCTATAGCTCCAGATGAGTGCCCAATCAAAATGGAGCCCTCATCCTTGGATAATTTTTCATTAATAAACGGAATCCATATATCTTTTCTTGCCAGTTCCGGATCAGGCATATTTTCAGCGATTACCTCCAGCCCGGTCTTTTCTAATTCGCCCTTAACGTATTGATACCAATTGCTTGTTATCGGGGTGTTGCCGTTGCCTGGAATGATGAGGGTTTTCATATTTTAATTGGCAATTAAAAATAATTATTTCTTTTTCGCTCGGTATTGAGTAGTATTGCCCAGTTTTTCAGTATACCTGCACTTCGGGAATTTGGAACAGCCCAGGAACTTGCCATAGATCGATTTCCTTAAGACAAGTTTTCCATCCTTGCATTTGCTGCAGGCAGCGCCTTCCCTTTCTGAGACTATCTTATCCTCTTCCTTTTGCTGGGCTTCATCTGCTTTTTTTGACGGGCAATCCTTGTTGATGCAGATCTCCTGGGGCCGTTTCGCCTTCTTAATGAGCATGATCATGGGATGGCTGCAGTGCTCGCAGATCTTTTCTGAGTTTTTTACGAGAGCGTTTGATGGAAGAGAAAAAGTGGTTTTGCAATCAGGATACTTGTCGCAGGCTACAAACCTGCCGAATTTTCCTCGGCGCATCATCAGCGTTCCTTCGCTGCAGGTTGGGCATTTTCCGATGGTATTCTGGATGTCACGGCTCTCCTTGTTTGCCTGGCCAAGCTCTTCTCCAATGGATTTTTCTTTTTGCTTGAATTCCTTGAAGAGCGCTGTCAAGACCTCTTTTGCCTCTCTCAGGACTTCGTCTTCCTTCTTTGCCCTGCTCCGGATCTCCTCCATCTCCATCTCAAAATGGCGGGTGAGGTCTTCATCAAGAATTGAGGGAACGTTTTTTTGCAGGGTTGCGACAGTCCGTATTCCAAGCTCTGTTGCCTGAATCTGATTTCCATGGACATAGCCCCGCTCAAAGAGGGTATCTACGATTTGGGCCCGAGTTGCTTTTGTCCCGAGATTTTTCCGCTCAAGCTCTTTGATGATTGAAGCAGGAGTATAGCGCTTTGGAGGCTGGGTTTCCCGGTCATGCATGGAGATCTTTACAACTTCGACTCTATCCCCCTTGTCCAATGAAGGAAGGGTCTCCTCCTCCAAGGAAAGATAAGGCTCATAGAAGACATGCCAGCCTTTCTCTTTCGTATGGGTTCCCTTGGCAACAAAGAGCTCCTTGTTTACGTCGATACTTATCTTTTGCGTCTCCCGCACTGCAGGATCCCCAAAACATGAGAGGAATCTTCTCACAACCAGATCGTACAGCTTCATAGCCTTTTCATCAACTGCTTTTGGGGCAAGCCCTGTCGGATAGATAGCTGGATGGGCAGGGTCTGTCTTTTTTCCCTCGTTCGGCTTGAGGCCCTGGAATCTGCTTATAAGAGATGCATACGGGGGCTGCTTTGAAAGCATGTCCATGATTTTTCCATACTCTAATTCCTTTGGCAGCTTTTGGGAGGATGTTCTTGGATAGGAGATGAACCCTCCGGTATAAAGATCCTGGGCAAGGCTCAGGGTTTTCTTCGGCTGGAGCCGCAGGGCACGGTAAGCCTCAGTCTGGAGCGATGTGAGGTCAAAAGGAAACGGAGGCTGCTGGAGGAACTCTTTTTTTTGGCTATCAGCAACTGCCCCTTCTTTTTTTCCCTTGACATGCTGCATCACAAGCTCTGCCTCTGCTCTCTCCCAGAACTTCTCCTTGATATGATTTGCATTGAATTTTTCGCCTTTGGCTTTTGCATTAAGGAGCACATCCCAGTAAGGAGCTGGCTTGAAGCTCTGGATTTCCTTCTCCCTCTCAACGATGATCTTGAGCGCGGGCCCCTGGACCCTGCCAGTCGACATAATCTTGAACATGCCTGAGGTCTTGATGGCTGCCGTCAATGCCCTGCTTGTATTGATCCCATACATCCAGTCAAGGAAATGGCGCGTCTCTCCTGCATAGGCCTGGCCCCAGTCGAGGCTTTTTGACTTGTGGTCATAGGCCTTGAGCAAGTCTGGCTTGGTTAAGGTAGAGAATTTCATCCTTCCTGCGTCTTTTTGATTGCAGAGAAAGCGGATAACATTAAGGCCGATCACCTCTCCTTCAATGTCGTAATCGCAGGCTACGGTGAACTCGTCTGCCTGCTTGGCAAGCTTTTTGATCACCTGCGCGTACTTTTGTGTATAGGCTGACTGCTTTCTTTCTGAGGATGCTGTCCATTGGATATCAAAAACAGGATATGCCCAGCCGTTTTTCTGCTTTTCATCAACCGTGAAGAGATGGCCGACTGCACAGCTGACAATGATGTCCTTCTTGCCATGCGTAATCTTGTAATAAGGAACTCCTTTTTCTGATTCCTTGATCGGTTTGCCGTCGGCAAGAGCTTCTGCTATCTTGCTTGCTGCGCTTGGCTTTTCTGTGATGATCAGCTCGGTCATTGCCTAGAAAAATGGAATATGTTTTAAAAAGGTTTGTATTGGCAGTAAAAAAGATTATTAAGCCGGAAATGTTGCAGTCGTCTGAGTCCTCATGAATAAAGCACGATCAATCTACAAAATGCTTCTGAAGAAGTATGGATATCAGGGCTGGTGGCCTCTGCTGGAGCTGGAAGAGAAGGATCCAAACTCCAGAGGATACCATCCCGGAGACTATGGGTATCCAAAGAATGACGCCCAGAGATTTGAAATCTGCTGCGGGGCAATCCTGACCCAGAACACTGCCTGGAAGAACGTTGAAGCTGCATTAAGGAATCTGAGGGATGCAAAAGCCCTCCAAGCTGAGCAGTTGCTGAGAGTACGATTGCCTCAGTTGAGAGTATTGATACGGCCGGCAGGCTACTTTAACCAGAAATCTGCGTATCTGCGGACATTTGCGGCATTTTTCAGAAAGCTGGATGAGAGGATTCCGGGAAGAGATGAACTGCTTGGGCTGAAAGGCATCGGGCCGGAGACTGCCGACAGCATGCTACTGTATGCGTTTAAGCAGCCGAAGTTTGTGGTGGACGCGTATACGAAAAGGATGTGCTCTCAGCTTGGATTGATTGAGAGTTCAAAATATGATGACGTGAAGGGGTTTTTTGAGAGGCAATTGCCGAGAGAAGTTCCATTATACCAGGAATATCACGCACTCATTGTGGAGTATGCGAAGAGAAATTATACAAAGAAGATTACGTGCCCGATTGATGAGTCTTTATAAGAAGGTGATGCCCGGCTGTTTTGCATCGAGAGAAATCATTCAGGAGGGAGTAATCTCAACTTGTTGAGGTAAGGCTCGGTAAAAGAGGGATTCTTTATTTGGAGCGCCCACTGGATAGACTCATTCAGGATAGTGTTGAATGACTTCAATGACGGCTCCAGGTAATCCTTGCTGAGATCAATACTCAATGCTTTTGCTTTTCTGGCTGTTAGGATTATTGATAGATATGCGTCTGTTGCTGCATCCCAAAAACCAAATGCTTGGTTGAGATTTCCCTGGCTGCACTGGTAGTTTCCTTGAGAAAAAAAGCCATCTGCAAAGCTCTGCTCAGCAGCAAGGATTTCGTTAACTGCCTTGCCGGCTTTGCTTTCGTAATCCTTTAACATATCACTCCTTCGATCTGCATTCTTCACAACATGAATAAGATTTAAGTATCTATCTGCTGCTTGTGTCCAGAGATTAAGTGCTTCTTTGTAGGCTTTATTATTTGCGCTTTCATTTGCCCTCGTATGGAATGAAGCTGCGTGATTATGCAAGACTACTCCTTTTTGTTCAGGAGTGTATCCGTTTATTGTTATAATCTGATCTGCTATGTTACGCATTGCGGTATCGAAGTCTGAAGGAGGCATAGAATCTTTAAACTCGGTATATGCGTTTTTTGCTTGAGCAAGTTTCTCTAAGGATTCATTAAAAAGTCCGCTAGCATCGAGTCTCTGAGCTTCCTTAACATGGCTTTCAGCTAATGAGATATTTACAGTATGGACTAGTTCTTCTAATCCTGGAGTTTCCATCGCGTCCGTTTTTGCATCAATAAGGTGTTGTCTCCCCCTACCAAAATTACCTTGTAAGCGATAAAGATGCGCAGTCTCGATTTCGAGCTGGATTATATTCTTGTCCATAGAGTGGGGGGGGCGAAGGAGCGTTTATAAATCTTTCTGATATTACTACTCTTAGATAGATAATTTATTCCAGCAGAGTTCTGATGGCTGCATAGGCTTCCTTTGTGTATGTACTCTTAAATCGCTGCGCTGCTTTGAGAAACTCTTTATTATGCAGTTTTCTGCTGAGGTACTGGCAGAACTGCGTCACATTCTTTGGGTGTTCTGTATAATGGCAGCGCTCAAAGTCGATGAGGACGGGCTTACTGTTTCTCACTATCACGTGCTTTGTTGGGCGAGTGAACTCTTCTTTGCCTATCTTTAGCTTATCTAAAGTATAGCATTGATCCAATATTCCTGACAGGATTTCTTTTGACGGGTTTTTTATTTTTCCCAGAGGGGTGCCTTCAATAAATTGCATGGTATCATAATTGGAGGTTGAATTGATTAGTTTCGGGCCAATGCTGTGTTTGTTTAGTATCTTCAGGAAGCTTGACTCAATTGCAATGCGGTTTGCTATGTTTGGATCTTGTTTTGCAACCTTGATCGCTACGTTTTTCTTGTTTTGTGTTGCTTCGTAGACGATTGAGCGATGCCCTTTTGCAAGGAAGTTAATGTTTCTGAGGCCTTTCGCTTCCAATTCCTTCAGCAGAGGGCTCTTTTCTATCTTGTAGCAATAGAGAGTTTCAAATGCGATCTTTTTTGCATCCAGCTCTGTTACGTCTAATAGATTAGCTTTAATGATCTCATCAACTTTCCCCTTGTTGGATAATGAAGAGAAGACGATTAAGATGATTCCGTCGGATTTAAGATAGTGAGATGCCTGGCTGAGGAATGTTTCCAGGACTTCATATCCTTTCTTGCCTCCGTCTAAAGCTGGATCCGGGTTTTTTTGGTCTGAAGGAAGATACGGAGGATTGAAGATGATGGTGTCGAACTTATTTCTTATATTGGAGAAAAGATTGCTTTCAATGAAGGCGATGTTTCTCATAGGCTTGCCGTTGTTTTTTAAACTATTATTTTTTACGCTGTGCTTATTTCTTGATTTTTTTTCATTGAAGGTATTTTTTAATTTTTTTATAGCTGAGACGTCACTATCCACTGCAACAACCCTGCACCCTTTCTCTGCTGCTGTCTCTGCCTGAATGCCCGAGCCTGTTCCGACATCAAGGACGCTTCCCTTTGCAAGCATCCTGACATACTTCTGCAGGAGATAGGAGTCTTCAGCTGGCTCATACATAGATGAGAAGAAGTGCTTTGTGTTTTTATTCGTTGCCCTTCATCGGGCTTCCCTGAAAATCTCTTCGAGGTTGCCGTCGGCTCGGCTGCAAAGGTTACAGGGATGACCGACATTCCCCGTAAGGGACGTCCCCCTTGTCAGTTTCATGTCTGTAGTTTAAGAGCCTCGCATACTTGACGGCAACACCATTTTCAGGGAAGCCCCTTCATCGCCTGCGCGTACTCCCTGACACGGGAAAGGATCGAAGTGAGGTAATACTTATGAATCCGCTCTTCAAATATCCTTTCGAGAGTGTCGCCTTCTGCAATCCTGTAATTGCCGTCAACCTTTTCTATCAGGAATATGTCCTTCAGGCGCTTGAGCTGGCGGCGGATATTTGAGGCTGCCACACCATGCATGGGAATGTTGAGCTCCTTCCTGCGCAGCCTGAGCTGCCCCTCAAGATCTGCGGCTGAGATCCCTTTTTGGCATTCCAGGATGAGATGGAAGATGTCAATGATGCTGTCCCTGGAATCTCCAGGAGAAAGCAGGCCAAGGGAAAGGAGAAATTTTTTTGTAAGCTCTCTCTTGTCGGCATTCTGCTGCGGCTTTTCGTATTTCCGGAGCGTGATCTCTGCAAGGGGTATTTCCTTAGAGACTCTCATAGGTGTTTTGGATGGAATATCTTATTTAAATGTTTGGGAGTTTTGAGCGGCTCAGTAGCAAGTCAATAGGCATCAGGCTCGCTTGTGCTTGCATCTGTGATTGCTGACACCCCCGAAGGGACCTACCCTCTGTCAGCACTGCTCATGACTGCGAAGAAGCTCGCAGAAAAGATGCTGGACTTGCTACTGCGCCAGCTTGAGCGCGACCTTCTTCCCAAGAAGCGATCTCACCATCTCCTCAATCTCCTCTTTATGCCTGAGAAGGTCTATGCGCTTGAGCTCATGTTCAAGCCTGGCAATCTCAGCTTGGGAACCGGCTGTCTGCTGCTCCTGATCATGAAGGGCTTTCTGAAGTTGCCTGCGAGCTGCCTCGAATGTGCTTCTGTTGAGCCTGGATGCTGTTGCATCATGCAGCTCACGTGCCTGCTGCAGCATATCCTGATAATGCCTGAGGCGCCCTCTGCTGGTTGCATCTATAGCTTGGGATGCCTTTTCAATTTTCTTTTGGAGCTGGAGTGAGGGGAGCATTATCTTGAGGCTGGAGAGCGCTCCAAGGATTTCCAGCTTTTGGTCATTCATGAGCGCTTCAACGGGGTCCATGATGTACGCTGAAATCATATCTGGGTGTTCTGCAAGCCTTGAATACTTCCGAAGGGGCTTGTCGAGCGGAAGGAATAGATCGCGTATTTCTGCCTGGCCGCTTTTTACTGCAGCATCAGCCTCATGGAGCTGATCCTGCAAGGCTGCGTATTCTTTGCGGGCATCGCTCGAGTCAAGATCTTTTAACTGCTGATGCAATTTCAGGCTCTGAGCCCGCTGCTGTTCAAGGGAAGCATTCTCTCTCTGGATAGCTAATGTAATCTCCTTTTTTCTTTGCAGAGCATTGAGAAGCTGGCTGGTATGCTTCATGATTTGCTGAGCAAGCTGCTGCGGGCTTTTGCTTGAGATCTCACCAGACTCTTTTACAAGAAGACTGATATCATGAAGCTTTTCAGTTATGGCCCGGGTTTCATGGCTGAAGAATTCCTGGAGGATATGGTAGGATCGTTGCGTTGCCTTTCCGAATTGGTCAAGGCTTTCATCGCTCGGGCTTGATTCAAGCTGGCTAATAAGCTGAAGGGCTGCGCGGACGTACTGCTGCCGGTTTCCTGCCATGAACTGCTTTTCCTTTGGCGATACGGAGGGGTTGCTGAGCTGGGCATCTCTCAGCTCAGTTACAAGCTGCTTTACTTCTCTGCATGCGAATCGGATTTCCCTGGCTTTTTTGGCAAGCTTGGCATCTGATTCTCTCTGAAGCGAAGCTACCTGTGCTTGAAGCCAGGCATCGAGGCCATCAAGGGCAATATCAGGGCTGGCTTCCGGCTTCTTCCTGAAGATATCAAAGAGCCCCATGGACCTTCCCAACGACACTGCGAAGCATGTGATCTGTGATGCTAATGTCATAAAAAGACCCGAGCTGCAAGCGCTGCGGCACCCCCACTACCAGAGGATAGGTTCCGATCTGGCGGCCAAACGTCGTGTTGCCGTCATAGACTTCCATCCTGACCTTCCTGAGCACGGTTCCTTTTGGAACCACCTGATTTAGCATAGGGGCGTCCACCTCATTCCTGATCTGGTTTCTCCATTTCCAGTAATGCTTCTTGTTTTTTCTCAGCGACTTTCTTGCATCGGGGTCTTGGTACAACGGAGTCCCTTCAAAGAGGGCAACCTGGCGGATGTTCAGCCTGCGGAACATTAAGTTCTCTGCAAGGATCTGCTTCAGAAATTTCATGTTTTCCTCGTGGGTTGATTTTGTCTCGCCTTTCAGGCCGAACAGAAGATTGATTCCAGGGAGATAGGTTGGAAGGCCCGAGGGACCGCGATGCGCCCCCCATTTGTTTATGATGCGAACGGCTTTCAGGATCGCTTCGGGCGGCACGATCAGGTTATTCTCCTTAATGACGGTCTTGTCGAAGGATTCAACACCAAAGGCAGCGATGTTGCCAGATGTGCAGTAGGTTGCGACTGCTTTTGTAATCTCCTCGCCACGCCTGCTGAGCACATGCAGCGGGTCTACATTGTCAATGTGCAGGACTTCAAGATTTGGGCATTCCTTCCGAATCGTCCTGAGGATTTCGATAATGCCGGGATGCGAATACAGGCTGCTTTGCTTTCCAAGCCGGAAGTACCGGACACCGTTTCTGTAAAGCTCTTTTGCCTCATTGATAATGGATTCCTTGCCTCTGTGCTCATACCTGTTTTTTATCGGCTCGGTGCAGAACGCACACCCCTTCCAGCGGGTGCACCCCCTGCTGGTTTCAAGCTCAACAATACGGAGGTCGGGGATATGATGGACGATTGAAGCCCCTTTTATGAAAAGCTCGTCCAGCTCGGAATAAGGGAACGTGAAGTGCTTAAGCCTGAAGCCTTCAAGAGGCATGGCTTCAAAGGATTTTCCTCCTTCAAGCCTAGTTCCATAAACAGCGGGACCTGTCAGAATCTTTTCTGCATCAAAAAGCCTTGAGAGGGTGTTGATTTCAAACAGGGTTCCTGGGAGGGCGCTCAGGTAGGTTCCTGGAGTATGAACTCCGCCCACAACAATAAGCTCGTCGGTTTTTTGGATGATGCCCTGGATTTCGTTTGGCTGCTTCGTGAGGTTCTTGATTCTGATATCGGTTTTGAGCTCCTTGTTTTTGGACTGGAGGTCCAGCCGGTTGAGCTTTCTGTTATGCTTTCGGATGTCGGTATCTGGCAAAGCGACGTTCTGGAGCATTGCGTGGTATCTCAGGTCGTCTATCGTGAGGTATTCTGCCTTGCCGTCGAGGTAGCCATAGAGATACCGTGGATATGTCCCCAGATACGGAGGCACGCCTAAGCCGGAAGGCTCGTCTGTGTAGCAGTCAAGGATTGTGGTGACCATACAGGCAGTCAATTGCCGGGCGTTTAAAAGAGTTGTGGGGGGGCTCAGGGGAACACCATTTTAGAAGAACCCGAGCAGGGCAGCTATGCAGAAAAATGAGAGTGAAGGGGTGAGCCATGCCTTTATGGATCTGCCTGCAAGGCTTCCTGCGATGATGCCTGCCAAGAAGATAAGGCTTGCGGCAGCAAGGAATAAAGGAGTTTTTGAAGCAGCGTAGAAGAGCGCGCCAAAGAGCGGAAAGGCCATCCTCATATAGAGGCTTTCTGCAATGGGGATAAAAGAAGTTGCGAGAGACGCTGCGGCCAGCATTATGCCTGATGGAAAAGAGTTAGTCGCAGCATAGATGGCAAGGCCGAAAATCAGTGATGTAATGAGCCTGAGGAAGAGGAAAAGATGGCGCCTTCCTGACTCAATTTCCTCTTTTGTGTAGAGGGAGATAATTGAGCCGAGAGAGATGCTGAGAGAGACTGCCACAAGCGAAATAGGGTATACAATGTTCATTCTCTGAATAGGGAGTGAGTTATTATATAAGTATTACGATAGACAATGTTGATTAAATAAACAGATTATTGCAGAAGGATTGACTCGATGCCTTGTCCTGAATCGTAATCTTGGAACTGCTGGCTATAGGATGGCTGCTCTGATTTCTCGTATTGCTCAGCCTGGTACAGGAAAATTGAGCCTGCCATGAAGCTCAGGGCAATAACATAGGCCGCAAACGAACTTATGAATGGGTGTTCTTGGAATGCCTTCTTTATTGGGGCTGCAATGTTGTACTGGAGTTCATCCTTAATACTGTATCCTATCCTTGCCAGCAGAGAAGGTGCCTCTCCTCGCGGACCCTCCGGATTTTCTTGCCGGGGTTCTGCAGGCCTTGGGTCAAGTCCGATAATGCTCATTGTGAGAGAATATTTGTGTCAGGTATTTAAGCTATTCTTCGGTCGTGTTGAAAAGGTCGTCCATCTCTTTCCTGCTGAGCTTTGTTTTATTGAGGGCGCTCATCACTGGCTTTTTGGATCTTGCTCCGGTAATCTCATCCAAAAGATATTCTTCCTCTTCTTGAGGTAACTTGAAGTCTTCATAGCTCATTGTTGGATAATAAAGAAACCTATGGGCTTGTGAGGGGGAAGACAGAAGTCTTCGACCCATAGGCCTTTATTATTACTATTGAGTAGAAATAGGTTATATATAAACTTTTCGGTTATATACCACTAAAGAGTAGGTATACGATAGGATGCTGAGTTTATTGTTACTGAGTTACTGTAATGGCTCTTGGCGGAGATAGCGGCGATTTTGCGCTTATCGCCTGGGTTTGTATGGATAACGGCGTATATGCCTGCATTCCCTGCAGAAGTAGACGACATGGCCTTTCCTTGTGCGGATTGATACATTGGAGCCCGGCATAAGAAAGGAGATGCAGTTGCGGCAATACTGGCGGTTGTAAGGGGCAGGAATCTTAAACTTATGCTTCATTGCCAAGCGCCTTGCTTTCTTCACAAGACGATGGGATACTGAAGGGTTTTGATGGAATGCTTCCCTGGCTTTCTGGAAGCATCCAATAAGCTGCTCTTTTGCCTGCCTCTTTGAGGCTGCTTTTTTTCTGTGGAACTTGAGAGTGTTCATCCTTTGGGGCATATACGGCTGCATTATTTAATGTTTGCTGAAGATGCTTAGAAGTGGTTGTTGGAGGATTTGATTTTAGGCGTAAATATCTGTGGATCTTTTTCTGGCTGCTTGCTTTGCAGATGCTGCTCTGCTGCTAAGACTCCGGTAAGGTATGCTGAGACCATGCCAACATTATCCAATCCTTTGTTGTATGCCCAATATACAAAACCATCGGGATCGGCTATTGCATAGAGCAGGGCTGCAGCCGGGATTCCAAACTCACATGCCCTCTCGAAGATGGGAAGCGCGTTTTTGTCGAATCCGGGAATGATTCTATCTACAATATTTTTAGAAGCCAATTGGAGCGCCCAGGTTAAACCATACCCTCCTAAACCTGCATAGAGCATGACTTCTATCGGAATATTTTGGAGTTGTTCTGGAACAAATTGGTGAATGCTGTCGAACAGTGTTTGGGTTAGCCTATAGATGCCTTGATCCGGCACAAGCTCGTTTAGCTTTTCTGCGAGAGTTTCCATAGACATTGGGGTGGAGTTTGCCGTTTATAAACCTTCCTATTTTAATTACTTGTGAGTAAGTACTTTTCTCTTGGCTTTCCATTTACTTTTCCATTAAGTATCTTATTTGAGGGTTGGCAGAGAACAAGTACGGCATAGGCAACCAACATGATGAAGAGGTAATCCTCAAGAGGGCAATTAGAAAGAAAGCATGAGTTCAATAATGAGATAGTCCCTAAATCTGCATATACGGCACAGTAGAAAGTCTCGCTGTGGCTTGCGAGTGATCTCCTTCTCACTCGCTCACAAGCCACCGGTTGCCACTAGGTTCGACTCGAAATGGTTACCTGTAAACCGACATATCCCCGATGGGGCATCCCCCTTGTCGGTGCTCATCAGATGAGCTAAAAGTCTCACAAAGGGTGGCAACGACGACTTTCTACCGTGCCACCTGCTTATACAAATACTTTTATATAAGGATTTTCTTCTAGAGAAAGGTATGCGAGCCCAGGCGTCTATTCCTACGGTGTTTATTTTCGTGATTGTTGTTTTGGTAGGGGCATTGCTGCTGTGGGTTGGATTAAGCAGGAGCAAGGAATTGCAGGCAGAGAAAGACAAGGTGCAAATCAATGATTTCGTGAACAGCATGAATAATCTCATCAGGATGTATGATATCAAGGCTCCGGGAAGCTTTCAAAAGCAGGTCTTCTCGGTTCCTGGGGAGTATGTATGCTTCTATGACAAGGAGAAAGAGATTAATCAACCTGAGTTAGGGGTATGGACCGAGAGATTTTCTGACGCCAATGTGTTTATGGCTCCTTTTGATACCTATGTTCCTAGACATGCTGAGCAGTTTAGCCTGAACAGCAGTAATAACCCGAGCTGTACGGCTTCCCAGAATGGGAAGATATCCCTCATGTTTGTGAGCTTGGGGAATAGAACCTTAGTTGTTCCTGAGAGTGCTGCAGAGATCAGCGATTGTGTCACTCTCTCTTATTCTGGAAGCCCTGATACGAAAATAGATATGGTGTTTGTTGGAGGGTATGAGGGGTTTGAGAAGGATGTTGGGGAGTACATTGAGGAGTTGCGGGCTATAGCTCCTTTCCGAGAGAACAATCGGCTCAATTTTTACAGGATTGATAGGCCTTTTTCGTGCAAGATAGTGGAGATCATAGAGTGCGATGAGTATGAGCTGAAAAAGCTTGCGAGCGAATGCCCTCATGACGGGATTGTTGTTTTGGCAGAACGATCAAAGATAGCAGAGTTTATCAATCCTGTCCGGTCAAGCTCGATAGGGGGCATCATAAAAGTAAATACAGCAGATAATCCTCGGGTGTTTAGCCATGAGTTCGGGCATTTCTTCGGGAATCTGGCAGATGAATATGTGGATGAGGGTTATTATGCAGGGTTTGAGGCTGATCAATTTCCGAATTGCGATGTCATGCCCTGCGAGAAGTGGAGCCATGTGAGCTCAGGCTGCATTAGAGGGTGCTCTTTGCAGAAGTATTTCAGGTCAAGCAGTGTTTCACTCATGCGGGATTATATAACGTCGGATTCATTTGGTGTTGTTAATGAAGAGATTTTAAAAGAGAAGCTGAGGAACTACAGGTAGATGGCATTGAAAAAAACCATCATGCTCTTGATGATGATTATGGTCATGCAGACAGCGGCAGCTGAGGTGTTCGTGTTCAAGATCCATTATAAGGATGGAGGGGCTGAGGTTGTTGACCGGCTTGTCAAGGATGGCTTTGCTCCTGACAGGAATATTGATGAAGGGGATGCGAGCTTTGAGATGTTTGACACGAATGGGAATATCCTTGAGGGCTTTCGGTTTGCGCTGCCATTACGGGAGTTTGTTGATTTCTCTGAGGAGGGGATTGTTAAGGGGGGTGTGATTGTGTATACTGAAAGGGATTTCGGGATTGTTGTTCCGTATCATGCTGATGCTGGAGGAATCAGGATAACCCATAGCTCTGAGATTATTCTGTATGAGGATATGAGGGAGAAATTCGGGATGAGAGGCATGGGTTTGGGAATCTTCCTGGGGATTGCATTTGGGTTGATTGCGGGAGCTATTGGAGTTTTCCTTATCAAACGTATGCGGAAAAATTAAGTTGGTGCAAACCTTGACCGGTCATGCGCCGTGGTTGGCCAGACGGTTTGAGATGCAATCCGTGATAAATCCGGTGTTCTCATCGCAAAACCTCCAGATACGGATATAATCCTGGACCAATCCTTCAAGGGTCCCAGAGATGCCAGGATATGCTGCCGACAGTGCTTTTAATGTGGTTACCCGATCTTCAAACTTAGGTCTTTGAAAATCCCAAGAATGCTGAATCACAAGAAGACCTAGACCTAACGAGTTTACGTAATTAGCGAATTCGCAATAGTTCCTAGGCTTGCACTGTTCTACAAGGCTTGCTACTTTCTTTGTCGTTGGAAATTGTTTTCCTTCAGCCTCATAACCGCGCACAGAGCACGGCCAATAATGGATAAATTGTCTCTCCGTGATATCCGTATCGCATGATACTGCCAATTCAGGTTTGCCATTCTCTTTGCATCTCACATTTTCAACCATTTGCCTATCAACGCTTTTTATCCCGTAGAGATGAAGTCCATGCCCGGTATGGATGAGATTATCACTGTTCGTGAAATAGCATCTTAAAGATTTAGCCAGATATCCCAGATAGACGCACTCAGCCTCTGGCAAACCCATCACGTTGAGGTCATTTTTCTCGCGCGAAGTTGAATAGAAACCGTCGATGTCTCTGGGGCCTAAAACGAATGTACTGATTGCATCGACATCTCCTTTAGCATTGGTGAACACCAGCTCAGCGAAGGAGGGCTTATGAGGATCATAGTTATCCTTCTCCTCCTTCAGCATTATTGTCCTTTCACCAACCTGTTCAGTATGGCCCCCAGAGAAGCAAAAGAGCGGCAAGATCCTGAACGAATCCTTGTACTGGCCCTGCCCTCCATCGACTGCTTCCAGCCTAATGCATGGGTATTCAATTCCAATGTCGAGTTTCATCTTACGTTCCTCCAAGATGTAAATGATTACTTTGTAGTAATGATAATAAGCATTTAAATTAATAGTTATGCTGTGGAAAATTCCACAACATTTATTAATCACGGGCACTTCTCAGGAGCATGGACATCATGGAACTCAGCAAAATCGGCCTAAAGGAGAAAGAAGCCAAAGTCTATGTAGCCCTGCTCAAGGAAGGCTCTTGCCTTGCAAACCAGCTCGCCAGGAAAACAAACGTACTGCGCTCCTCCATCTATGACTATCTGGAGATCCTGCTCGAGAAGGGCTTTATAACCTACACCATACAATCCGGAAAGAAGTACTTCCAAGCTATCGGCCCGCAGAAGATACTTGACAACTTCGAAGAGAAAAAGCTTGCCGAGGAAGAGGCGCTCCGGAAAATCGTCCCTGAGCTCATAAAACTCCAGAATATCTCCGAAAAGATATCCAAGGCGGAAGTCTTTGAGGGTAAAGAAGGGATGAAATCCGTAATGTCCTATATCTTGAAAAGAGATCCCAAAGAGATACTTATCTACGGCTCATCGGGCGTAAGCTACAAGCTGCTGCCTTTTTTCATGGAGCATTGGCACAAGCAGAGGATTAAGCAAAGGATATACCTCAGGATTATCTATAACAACACCCCCGGAGCCAAGCTAAGGATCAGGGAAGGGCCTACACTAAAAAACGCAGAAGTCAGATTTCTTTCCTTAAAAGATGCTTCGCTGACAGGAACAATAATCTATAACGATGTTGTGGTTTTAACAGTATGGGACATGGAAAACCCTTTTGCAGTATCTGTCGAAAACAAAAAAATCGCACAAACTTACAAGGAAAACTTTGAAATCCTCTGGAAATATTCAAAGAAATGAGTAGAAGCACCTGAATTGCTTGCGGCGTTGCTGCTGCAATCGTTTTTGTTCTTAGAAAAAGAAGGTTATTGTAAGAATTTTATGGCCTGAGCAGGAGTCTTGTTCTGGGATATGATCGCCTTCAATGCCTGTGCCATCTTCAAGGGAGTTGGATGCTGCCAGACATTTCTGCCGATAGCGAGGCCTGCTGCTCCTGACTTCATGACATCGGAGACCTCTTTGAGGAATCTTGAAGGCTCTACTTGGGTTCCTCCTGCTATAACAACTTTTGTCTTTCCTGCTGATTTGATGATCCACCTTAAGTCGTTGGGGTTGCCATTGTATTTCATCTTAACAATGTCTGCTCCCAGCTCTAAGGAAACGCGGGCTGCATACGCCAATGTTTCCCTGCTTAATTCATTCTTGATTGACTTGCCTCTTGGGTACATCCAGACGATGACCGGAAGGCCTTTGTTATGGGCTTCCCGCTCGATCTGCTCAAAATCAGAGAACATCTTCGCTTCGTAGGCAGAGCCGATATAGATGGTGTAGCCTACTGCTGATGCCCCTAATTTGACTGCTTCGTTTACCGTGCATAAGATCGGGGAATATGGCTCTCCTTTGACAAGCCTTGTCTTTCCATTGAGCTTGAGTATCAGCGGGACTTTTCCAACAGGATATTTTTCAGCAATGCCTTTTTGGACTGCTAAAGCATTGAATTTTCCCTTCTTTGCGATATCGATGATGTATTGGGGATCAACATTCTTGTCATTGAAATCTGTCGGGCCATGCTCAAGGCCCTGGTCATAGGCAAGGATCAAGGTCTTTCCTGAAGTAAATATCCTGCTCAGCTTGGGTTTCATTGCGGCCTCATATTGGAGCAAGCCTCTTTTTGATGATGTGCGCACGCTCAGCATCGATTCGGTCAAGGAGAGTCCTCCAGTGAAGCAAGCCTTCCTTTGCGCCGATGTGCTCCACGACCGATCCCGCATTTGCCATGCCAGCCCGAATCGCGAATTCGACGTCTTCTTTCTTTATGAGGACGCCGAGGAAGGTTGAGGCAAAGGCATCTCCTGCCCCGGTTGTTTCAACTGCATTATTCTTTCTTGGAATGCCGGTGAAGAACTCCTCTCCGTCGTATACATAGGCTCCTTTTCTTCCATCGGTGATAATTGCGATTCCCCTGCACAGCTGGTAGAGTTTTTGGAGCTGCCGCGGCAGCTGCCCATTTCCGACGAGCAGCCCTGCCTCTTCTTTGTTCATCACCAGTATCGAAGACGCGGCAAGGATATTGCCCAGAAACGCTTTTCCTCTCCTTGCAAGGTAGGAACTCGGGTTGAAGAGGACATCGCTTCCCTGGAGCTTTGCGTGGGAGCTGAGCTGTTCGAGGCACGCAAAGGATTTCCCGACCATTGAGCTCAGATAGAACCACTTTGCCTTCAGCTTCGATGGCCTGAGATCAGCATAGGAGATCGTATCATTGCCTCCACGGAAGGTCAGGATAATCCTGTCTTTTTTTTTAAAATCAAGAATGAGGCTATAGCCAGTCCTGCAGTTTTTCCTGCAAATACACGATATGTCAACGCCCTCGTTCTTGAGCATGCTGATGACGCGCTGAGAATTATACCCCCTGCCTACCTTGCCCACAAAGCCTGCCCTGCAGCCGATGCGGCCGAGCGAGACTGCCGCGTTTGTCCCCCCGCCTCCAACGGCAAAAGTGATGTTTTTCACAAGCAGCTTTTCTCCGAAAGGAATCCGAATTTCGTTGGCCGATGAATAGGCTTGAGTTCCCGGGTCCACAAATGCATCGATGAGCGCAGAACCAAAGCAAACAACATCTTTCATAGAGAGTTATTGAGGTGCTGACTATTTAAAGGTTACGAGCTGTGTCCAGAATTGTGTGGGCATTTTTTGAATTGAGATGGAATTGCAGCGATGATTCGTCTTTTCCAAGCAAGACGCGAATCTTCATCTGAAGGAGGCTTGCTTCGGCGTTTGGGATTCTTGCCTGCTGGTCCGCAACAATGAGGCCATAGGGATAGCCAAGGAATGCCGGGTCTGAGCAATGGCTCAGGATGAGGGATAGGGTTTCTGGATGAAGCGTGTCGACACGGAAAAGATATTTTGCTTTCGGGTGGAATTTAACGAGGTAGGAATGATTGCCGAGGCTGGAGTAGCAGGCAGAACCGCAGCTGAGCAAATCTTTTGCTGCAGGAATTTTGCCGGATGTCTTGCTTACTGCAATGAGCCCTGGATCATTGAGCTCCAGGATGCGGCCGTGATCAATTCCGGTTGCTGCATCCAAGCTTCCGTCGATAATTGTGGTTTGAGGTTTGTTTCGGAGAGCGCAGGCTAGCTCTGCTTCCCTTCGGAGAGCATCGATTGAGGTGAATGGGATCTCGGAAGGGAAGCTGCAGGCCCCTTGTAGGGGGTATATGGATGCCGTATCTCCCCGGACAAGGGCAAAAAAATCTGAGATGCTGGTGGAGACCCGCTTTTCCCTCCAAAGCACTGATGCGGTCCTGATCAGGTGAAGCGAGAAGGCTGCCGATGACAAGATTTCTGCATTTCCTCCGTCTATGAAACAGAGATCGCTTCGGGAGGGAGTTGCCTTGATTGGTTGGATGCCCGAGGATGCGGACTCTAGCCGGATCGTGCTGCGAAGCTCATGGAGAAGGGCTGGATTGATCATTGATGGGGAAAAAGATTGCAGGTATTATAAGGTTGCGCTCGGAAGGGTGATGAGTTGCCTGTTCTCTTATTATAAAGCCTCGTTTTCCAGCCACGTTCAGAATCTTCCAGGTGAGCGCCAGGTTCGGTTCCGAGTGTTTTGCGAATATATCGACATATCCCTGTGAGGGACGACCCCCTTGTCGATGCTCATTCTTTGGAATATTGACCTCACAAATGGGCGCTCACCTTCTGAATGCCGTCGCCTTTTCCGGTGGCATTGAAAAGTCATGCAATGCCCTTTGTGAGCCTTCTATTCAAAGTACAGAACAGCGACAAAGGGGGTGCTCAACCAAAACGCCTTCTGGCGGTTTGGTGTGCCAAAAGAGCATGGCTCTTTTTAGCACCATACGGGAAATGTCGCTTCCCATGAGAGTATGCGCAAGGCGAAGTCGGCATTGCCGAACGAAGTGAGCAACTTTTCAATGCGACCCCTTTTCCACAACATTTATATAGTTCCGTGGGAACGCATTTTTATAGATAGATTTGTAAAGATGAGGTGATTTCTATCTATACAGACGATGGACCTGATACCTGTGCCTATTGCGGAACGTTAATCGACCCTGAAGAGCGCCAGTGCCCGAATTGCGGAGAAAATGTTTCTGAAGGGAACATGGATCTCTATTAGGGGTTAAAAGTTGTTAAAAGCATCAAGGAGGGAATAGGGCGTATGGCACTATTTCATAAAAGAGTCACTGCCGCTTCGCCAGATCTGCCTCAAATTTCTGAGGTGGTAGTGAGTATGAGGAAGCGCATCCAAGCATTGCACGATCTGGAGCGTACATTGACGTCGCATATGCAGGCCCGCGCTGCCTCGGTTGAAATCCAGCTTAACCAGGATTTGTCAGATGCCCAGCTTCTTGAAGAGGAGTTTGCCTTGCTTAGGCAGGAGACTCATCAAAAGGCAGAATTAGTGAATCAACTTATTGCCAAACTCAAGCAGTGCGTTTTGGAGGAGGAGTTCCAGGAGATTAAGAAGCTGCTGGAGAAGCTGGATCCTGCTGAGATGATTACACAAAAAGAATTCGTTGGCATGCTCCAAGAGCGTGAATCATAAGAGAGTGATAGAACGAACACAATTCTTTACATAGGGATGTTTCAGCAACAGCATCACTGCTTCTCGCGGAAGAGTTGACTGCCGCCTTTGTCTTGCAAATATTCTTTTTGATCGGATAAAAGTCGATTTGTGCTTTCTTTTGAACTTGGCTACATGCTGTTTCAGGGAGATCGGAGGCCCGGGCATTTCTCTCACAGGGCTAAGAGGCCTTGGGTCAACGACAATCCAAGCGAGAGCCTCGTCTTCATAGTCGGCATTCCAGTCATAGACACTATACCCTTGCGATTTGAGGGATGCTGCCATAAATTCGAGCGCTTTTTGCAGTTTGGAGGCGGCGATGTCTCTCTTTCGATCGAGGAGCTTAGCCTTCATGCTAAGGATAGTGATCTTTGCATCAGGAGGGCTCCTGACAATACATGGGAAGACCTTCCGATATTCAGCGATGGTCGAAGCCTTAAGATCTGCTGGCACAATCTTCTTCCTCACGAAAAAGTCTAGGGAGGGGCTGCTTAGAAATTCTCCGCACCGCTGCTGAAGTGCCAGGAATTGATCCCTGCCAAGGGCTGCAGCAGCGTTGCGTTCCTTTTGGAGCGGGTCAAGAACGATAAGAGGGGAAAGCTTGCTGCGATTCAGGAAGCGATAGGCGTCATTCTGCGTCTTGAACCATTTGGAAATGTCGATAACTGTGCCTTCCTTCAGCTTTGGGAACCCTGAAAGAAATGCCAGAAACGAGCCGAAATGAACTGTGAGTATCTCTGCAACATAGCCAGAGTAACCCTTAATGTAACTTTCAGCGCCGTAGACCCGAGCTGATTTCATAAATGCCTTGACGAGACGGGTTTCATTCCGGAGCTTCCGGTGCTTCTGCACCCATTTGACGTGCAGAGGGGAGATATCAGTAAGATTCTGGGCCTGGTCTGGCCGTGAAATCTTTAGTATAGGAATTATTTCGTACAGCTGGCCTTTGATGCGGTATTCGAAGTAGTCCCTGCTTCCGTGGACCCTTTTCACACGGATAAATTTTTTCAGCTGCGGCTCAAGGAGGTCAGCGAGTTCAGCTGATCGGCTGGCATATTGGGAGTCAAACCGAGCAAATACATCCACATCGAATTCGCCCCTGAGCCATGTGCCTTTTGCTCCTGAGCCGCCGAGGATAAAGGTGCATATCTTTATCTTACTGAGATTTTGAAGAAACTGGCTAACCGTCTTGCTGAAGGATAATTCTTCCTTGGCTGAGGGAATGATTGACTCCATTACCTTGGCAATACTGTCATTAGGATTCATGCCCGGAGAGAGGAAGTTTGAGTATTTATAGGTTCTTGTTCCTGGTTGTGTAATTGCGTTGAGGAACTATTGGGTTTGCTGGGTTTCTGGCTCCGGTGAAAATCTTGCTTCGCAGCTGCCGCCGGCTCGGCTTGCGCCGTCTTTCTGTATGTATCGTTGAAGCCCCGTAAGGGACAACCCCCTCAACTCAGTCTATGGCAATCCTTAAGAGCCTCGCAGAGAGGCAGCTGCACTGATTTTCACCGTAGCCTTTGGGTTTCGAAACATTTAAAATGATGAGAGGCTTTCTGTTTCTGGGGGGAAATGGATAGAATCGTTTTTCTGGGAACTGGAAGCCAGTCTGTTGTTCGGGCAAAGGTTGCTCGGCTCACTGGAGGGATTGTAGTGAAAACCGGTGATAACCAGCTTGTCATCGATCCTGGTCCAGGATGCCTGCAGGCTGCGCAATTAGCCGGAATCAATATCCGTGAGACTACAGCATTGCTTGTTTCGCACTGCCACATTGGGCATTGCAATGATGTCAATGCGGTTATCGATGCGATGACATACTCCGGATTGGACCGACAGGGAGTTCTCATCTGCAGTGCAGCACTTGTGCAAGGAGCTGAAGATATCAAACCGTATGTCACAGAGTTCCACATGAATTGCGTGGAGAAGGTGCTTGTGCTGAGGCCTGAGCAGCGTGTCGGAGTAAATGATATTGAAGTCCAGGCTTTGGCAACGCGGCATCATGATAGCCATGCGCTCGGGTTTAAGATCATGACTGATTCTTACACATTGTCGTACACAGGAGATACGGCCTTTTTCAGCGGAATGGACCAGATGTATAAGGGTTCTGATGTGATGATCCTGAATGTTGTAAGCCCTAAGGGAGTCCAGTCCAGGGGCAATTTGAACGCAGAGGATGCAGTGAATATTATTAATAAAGTAAATCCAAAGCTGGCGATTCTCACCCATTTTGGAGCAAAGATGCTTGAGGCAGATCCGATCTATGAAGCGCGGGAGATCCAGAAACAGACAAATAGCCAGATTATAGCTGCAAAGGATGGAATGTCCATCGCACCTGCATCTTATTCCGCACTTATGAAGCAGAAGAGGCTTGGGGGCTTTTAGACAGAGATATGCCTTTTCTTTAATTCTTTCTTCAGCTGAAAAATGCCCCTGAACTGGATCGAATCGATGCCTGCTTTTCTGGCACCACGTACGTTTATGGCCAAGTTATCGATAAAGATGGACTCTCTTGCCAGGCATCCTATCTTTCTGAGGCAGTAAGAAAAGATACTCAGATCAGGCTTTCGGAAGTGAGCCTTGCAGGAAAGAATCACAGGGTTGAATAAAGCATATCTCCTGCTGTTCAGGCTGGCAATCGGCAGTGTGACGTTTGAAAGGAGGGCTACTTGGTAATTCCTTTTCAGCTTCCTGACAAGAGAGTATGATGATGCCCACCCTTTTGGATGACCATATGCTTTGGCCCATAAGCCGGTAAAGCGCTTGGGATCCTCCTTTATCTTTAATTTTTTTAAGAGTCTCCCCCAATATCCATACTCATTGAGTTTTCCCTTTTCAAATTGATGGTATACCGAAGTATTCGCAGCTCTGAAGGCTGAGAGGGACACATTCAGATGCTTTGCCAGGGCTGTATACATCTTCGGGTCATAATCCGGCTCCATTACCCCGCCGAAGTCAAAGATAATTGCCTTGATCATCTAGATCGCTGCCTGGGCTGCCAATAAGATTACATAACCTATGAAACAGCCTATTGTGAGGAAAGGCATTGCGGGATAAAATCTGTCATTCCTTCCATAATAGAGAAGGAGAAAGAGCGCAGCGGTTGCGGCAAGAGGAATAATGAGGGATAAGAGGAATCCTGCTGACTCGCTATAGAGGCGCATCAATTGCGTCATAACCACTCCAGAGAACAGCAGAGGGAAGCCGAGATCTCCTCCTCCTACAACTGCATTCCTGACGAGATGCCTTGGCACTTTTTCGCCGCCAAGGTGGCTTTGCAGGATCTTCTTTTTTATGCTGACTCTTGGAGCTGAAGTGTAAGGGATAACAACACCAGCAAATACATTTGCCTGCGCCTGGAATTTTGCCATCTTGACCATGTGTTTAGAATGCCATACTGCGTACATATCATAGAAGGAGATAATGATGAGGAGCAGAGAAACGCCCATCAACGAGAGGATTGGGACAAAAATTGCTGCAAGGCCGCCATACATGAAAATCTCTGTGAGATTATGGATATAGATATTCGGCCTTAGGATTTTCCAGAGGGCAAGGATGAGCGCCAAGAAGAACGCTGCTGCGTCAGATATGAATGCGCCAAATGCAATGCCAAGTGTGATGAATGCGCTGAGGAAAAACCATACCTTCCAGAGGAAAAATTTCTGGATCCTTATGATGAACAGGATGAGGATTGTACCAACAAGTATTGCTGCTAAGATATAGTACACCGATGCACTTTCTTCTACATCCGGCCTTTCTATATCATACGGAAGCGCGGTGAAGGTAACGTTTTCAACAGGGCCGGGCACAGTATGGTCTATATAGAGATTGACTACAGTAAGCCCCATCAGCTGGGAGAGAAAGAAGATCACGGCAAGGAGGATGATGACACGAAGGTCGTGCTTCATTGGGTATTGCACAGCCCATTATTATATAAAGGTTTGTTTTATAACGTAGGACATAAGTGATTAATAAAAAATTGTTATGTCCTACGAATATAATAGAGGCAAAATAATATTAATAAGTTATGACCTCTATTATAGGTCAAGAATAGAGGATACTTCTCGTCGACAAGATGAAAAAGAAAAGGTATATATACTTCAGCATATTCTTAATCCTTATCATGAAACTCCGAGTTGGTTATCGGTGGCACTTGTAAATTGTTTGTTCTAGATAGCATTATTTTTAGGGTATCAAATGGTATGTGGCCATAGCCATTCTTCTTGCATGATTTGAATTGGGTTTAACGGAAAGTTGGTTTACGCTCTATCAAAAATTCGAGGTAGTTATCAAACCTATGGAGGCCAAAATGAAACTTCAAATAGCTGAGAAAGAGATTCCCTATCAGAGTGCTTTTGAATACTATAAATCGATAACAGACAATGGAAGAATCCCGGGGCTGTTGATGGAATCAAGGACCAGGAACCTTGCATATGGAAAACAGAGCATTGTTGCAGCGAATCTTGCGCTTAAGGTAAGCGGGAAGAATGAAGATGTGCATGTTGAAGCGCTGAATGGACAAGGTGTTGCTTTGCTGGAAGAGTTCTCGAGCGGGGATTTTCCATTTGCTGAGTCGTATACGCAGGGAGGGGGCTCTTTAGAAGTTCGGTTGAGGAAGGACCAGAATAAAAATCTATCAGAAGGAGGGCGAGTAAGGAAGACAAGCCAAGCTACTTTCCTGCGGCAGATTCTTGGCAAGTTCTCAACTGACAATAGATATGCGGGGGTGTATGGAGCATTTGCCTATGACTTTGTACGGAACTTTGAAGATATAGGCCATATGCATGATGGAGAGCCAGGAGATGACTTTACTCTTTATCTGCCCGGGGATATTTATGTCTTTAATGACATCAACGAAAGCGCGGTTCGGTATGGGGTGCAGATTGGAGGAAGCAAGGAGCCTTTCCACATTAATGACGTGAAGCCTGATGAAGGCGGAGGGTTTAGGGCAAGCATGGGCAGAGAAGAATATATGGAAAAGGCTGCGGTGATTGTGGATTATGTAAGGAACGGGAAATTTATGCAGTGTGTGTTGTCAAGATCTGTTTCCTTTCCTTTGATTGAGCATCCTATTGAGGGGTATGCGACGCTTAGGGAAAGCAATCCATCTCCCTATTGTTTTTTCTTCAGTTTTGGGGATGAGTTTCTTTACGGATCTTCTCCTGAAATCCATGCTGTTGTTGAGAATAGGAAGTTAAGGGTACGGCCACTGGCCGGGACAGTGCGGCGTTTTGAAAATCCACTGGAAGATGCATTAGAGAGGATAAGACTCCAGACTGATAGTAAGGAGCTGAGCGAGCATACCATGCTTGTTGACTTGGCAAGGAATGAAGCTTACCGTCTTTGCACTCACGATACTGTTGTGGTGACTGATATGTATACTGTTGAGGAATATCCTAACTTGTATCATCTCGCAAGCGGAGTAGAAGGAGATCTTAGACAGGGCATGGATTGCCTTGATGTGTTAGTAACAACTATTCCTGCAGGAACATTAAGCGGAGCTCCTAAGCTTGAGGCAATGAGGGTGATAGAGGAATTAGAGCCAGAGAGAAGGCAGTATTATGGAGGCGCGGTCGGATATGTGACCTTCAATGGGGAGTTGAATACAGGGATTGCAATACGGTTTGTCCATGCAAAGGATGGTTATTCCCGAGTGCAAGGCGGAGCTGGCATTGTTGCTGATTCAATACCTGAAAAGGAGTTTCAGGAAACCTGCACAAAGATGATGATGCCAAGCCGCGCCCAAGGTTATCCTATTGACGTAATACGGAAGGTGTTGGAAAAATGAGAATAAACTATATCGACAACTATGACTCGTTTGCAAATACTATAGCTGCGTATTTCAGGAATGCCGGAGCCGAGGTAGAGATATATAAAAGTGATTGCGATCTTGAGACTGCTGTTAAGGGAGAACCAGATATGATACTTCTCGGTCCTGGCCCCAACAGCCCAAAGGAGTCCGGGAACTATCTGGAGGTACTGGATAAGTATTGCAAAAGGTATCCGATGTTTGGGATCTGCCTGGGGTTTCAGGCGATGATGGAGTACTTCGGACAGGAAGTAGTTCCTTTGGAGAATGTCGTCCATGGAGCTGCTGTAGGCGTCCAACATACAGGCAAAGGTATCTTTGAAGGGATTCCTCATCCTGCAAAATTTGGCAGGTACAATTCTCTTGGCGTGCATGCTGTTCCTGCATCGTTTGAGATCAGCGCAGCATCAGATGGGATTGTTATGGCTGCCCGACATAAGGATATTCCTTTAGAAGGGGTGCAGTTCCATCCGGAATCTGTGCTTTCTACCTACAATGAATCTGGAGCCAGGCTGATTCGGAATTTGATTAAGATGCTCAAAGAGAGGAAGGTGATGTAATGGCCTCAACAACTTTTTTTGCTCTTTCCCTTTTGGATTTATGCTCTTTCAGGAATTGGGTGAGCTTATCAATTGCTATTTGCTTTAATTCTCCTGTTAAAAGGTCTCCTGACTTGTAGTCATTGCAGAGCTTTTGCAGTTTTTTGTCATCCTGCTCCAAGCCGTATTTCAGCATCTGGAAGGAGACGTCAATATCGGGATTTCCTCCTTTTTTCCGGTGCTCTTCTATGGTGTCTTTGCCTCCTGAGAATGCATATTTTTTTATTTTTCTGGCTGCTTCTTCTGGAGTGTCTGTTAAGGCTATGTAGGAAGCCGGGTCAGAGGAGGACATCTTGTCTCCCTTCAGGCCTGGCAGGAATTTGTGGTAGGTTGAGGAGAGCTGCGTGAAGGTGTATTCTTTGATTCTTTGGGATATATCCCTTGCTAATCGCAAGTGAGGATCCTGATCGATGCCTACGGGAACAATTGTGGGGAACGGTTTTCCTTCGAATTCCTTTAATTGAGGGTGAAGCATATCAGCTGCCTGGAGGAGGGCTGAGGCAAGCTTTCCGGGTGTAAGATGGCCATAGATTGCCTTTACCTCATTGAAGGTAGCGTGCCTTGCCAGAAGGCTTGCCAATCTGTAGTAGGCTGATGCCTTTTTTCCGTCTTTGCTCCTCTCTGACTGGAAATAGAAATCACACTTCCTGATATCTAAGCCTAGTGCAATGTAGTTTGTGAGGTATTCTGTTATTGCTGTTTCTCTTAATTCTTTTAAAGACTGGTTTCTTGAATTGTATGCTTCGATGTCTGCAACAGCAATGTAGACCTTTGCTCCCAGAGATTGGTAGAAGATGATCTGGTCTGCCACTAATTTGTGGCCAAAATGAAATCTTCCTGAAGGCATCAATCCGGTCATCATGACAAATGGCTGCTTGTTTTCTATGGACTCTGCTATCTGTTTGAAATCGCGCTGAGCAAAAACAATTCCTCTCCGAAAGAGATAGAAATCTTCGAACTTCTTTGGAAGATGGCTTAATGGCTGCAAGCCGAAGTCTTTGATCAGCTTATAGTAATCCACCTTTCCCTTTACTTCCCAGGGCGTGACTTTTGCTTCCTGCATGTTCGGGATTACTTGAGGAGGGTATAAAAAGATTTGGATTTAGCGTAGCAATGTATTCTTCTGTGTTGTATAACAGATATTGAAAAGAAACGAAGAGGATTACTGCGCCAGAGAAAAAGGATATTGCCAGGGCAAGGTGATGCTTGAATAAAAAGACGAATCCCAGAAACAGGGATACTGCGGATCCTATGAAGAGAAATGATGCAACTGGGTCAGACCAATACGGATCCTCTTTCGTCCTTAACTCAAAGTCTTCACAGCTTTTGAAGGATTTTAGCTCCTGCCGGAAGCTGTTGCAGAAGAAATATTTTGTTATTGTGTTGTCTTTACTCAACCTTTTCTTAAGAGCGCAGTTATCACATTCATAACAGGAGTAGTCTTTTGGATCGTATTCTTCAGGGGCTTCGATCTTTCTCATGGTTAAATCTTGGCCTCAGCCAGATGCATGCATGGCGGGCTTTTTTGCAATAAGGAGAGATGATTACTTTCATTTTATTTCTCCTATCTCCGTCAAAGCTACATTCAGCATGAGAAAGGAGAGGGGCGCCTCATGGAAATACTTGTATAACCTTGGATGCCTTTTGAGTTTTTCAAAGAAAGCTTCAACGCCTTGATGGATTTCACAGCAGTATAATTCCTGCGCCTCACGCTTGCTGATGAGGCTTTGGATTCTTTTTATAACATGAGCGTACTCCTTAAGAAAATACTTTCTGTCTGCGGCAGGATTATGGCTTTTTTCAAGAAAATAAACACCCCTGGCCTTTCCAAAAAGTTCCTGCTCTTCTGCAGACAGGAGGCAGTTCCAGCAGTAATCTCCGTCTGGAAGGCTTTGTTCCTCGCAGAGCTTGTCCACAGGTATGTCACTGTATCTCTTTCCGCAGATATCGCAATAGAGGCAGAAATATCGTGTTATCCATTCTTTATTTATGCATTGAGTTTCGCTTGATGTGTACTTTGATTTGTTTTTGACGTAGCGTTTCATTCCAGATCATGCCTCCATGAAGAATTCGGCTTTAATCATTAAATACCTAACGCCCTTCTTAGTGATATATTCCTGATTTTTGCGTAAACTATTAATATATGTTCCTTTCAGGAATATATGATGGGAAGATTAGCTGAGCTTGTGAAGAATACTGAGGGGCTGAAGATAGCAATCATGAGCTATGAGGATACAAATCTAGAGATTATCTGCATGTCCAACAAGTATTATTCAGAGCATTTGCAGTTGCTTAAAAGGCCTAAGGAAAGGAAGAAAATCTCAGAACGTGAGTTTCATGAAAGGCTGTGGGGTTATCTCTGGAACGAGAAGGTGAGCCAGCTTTTGATTATTTTATATCTTGAGGAGTTACGGGGGGTTAATCCAACAATCTGGGAATTGAACAAGCTGCTCAAGAGGACTTCAAAGCAATACTCAGCAACATTCAAACAGGTGTCTAAGTTGGAGAAGCTAGATATTGTGCATACGAAGGATGTTGCGTCTTCTCCAAGAAAGGAAAAAGAAGTTTTTATAAACAAAAAGATTGTTACGGTTTACGGCGATGATGAGTTTCGGAAGATGATGCTTGAGGATTGGGATGGCGATGCGAAAGCTTACATTGAGATGAAATTGAGGGGGCTGCTGGAAGAGAAAGAAGAGTTTGAGAGGAAGATTGAGAGGGTAAGGGAGGGGAAACGGGGGAAAAACAAGAAGGGGGCGATGAAAGATGGAAGAGTCAGAGGTACTTAGCTATGTGCAGATATGCATAGAAAAGTTATGCAACAAGTTTAGGAAAAATCCAGAATATTTCATTAGTATGGAGCAAGATTTAGTTGCTTACCTTTATCATTTGATTGCTATGAATCCTTTCTTCCTCGATGAAATAGAGTATACTACTGAAGATGGCGAAAAGATTAAAACAAAATTAATAGAAACCCAAACGCGTACGTTTGCTCTAGTGAATACTAAGGTTGGCAGATTTGATTTAACTGTCCTCAACCCTAAACAAGAGGTGGGCGAAAAAGAGAATTTGATAGCTATAGAATTTAAATGGATTGGTAGATTATACGAGAGGGATGTTTTAGATATTAAAAAGGATTTGGATAAATTAAATAATAAAGAAAATGAGGTTAAGTGGGGATATCAGCTAATATTTTCTTCTGATAAGAGGCTTACCGAAGAAGGTAAGTCTGAAATTCTAACCTACAATAAGAATCAATCCACGAAGATATTGTTTATAGAAAGAGGAAAACCTTTGGAGGGAAAAATGACAGGAATGAAACCTAAAGTATTGTTGTTTAAGTATAATAAGGACAGATGGGGAGAAATTGAGGATATAAAAAGAGTATTTGAAGCTGATGAATATGATTATCAGCCCAATAAGTTAGCAAGTTATGGAATAGAACCAGAAGATAAGGACAGATGTTTGGGTATATTGAAGGACACAATGGAAATATGTTTTATTTGCAGGATTAGAAAACCATCGCAGGACGAAAATGGAGAATTTGATTTTGTTGATCCCTTATTCTTTGAGAATCCGTTAGATTTCAAAACTATGTCTACTGAGCCACTTTACAAATTGTTCAGGCCAAGCGGAACAGGAGAATTAACGAGAGCTGTTTTATTTAATCTCTCTGAATTTAGCGAACATTTAGAGGAGATTAAGGAGAAGTTGATCCAGTTAAATCCAAGCCAGTCAGGAGAAATCAGAAAATATTTTGTGGAGAATTAATTATAACAATAAGCGATAACTGGATATTTTTATACCACCCCATACACCCTCAATCTTCCTCGCAAAGTTCATGGACTGCAATATCTCTATCCCCATACCTCAATCCGCAAATATCACAATATAAGTAAAAAAATTTGTCTTTCCATTTGCCATTTATGTATTTGGATTCTGTTGCAGTATTCTTAGATTTATCTTTGACATATTTTTTCATTCCCAGTTAATGCCCTCTTTATGATAAAAAACCATTAGATAAATATCCTTATTCCTAATAGGTTTAGTGCCGTATCTGTTTATCAAAGCGGTGTTTATACATAATTCCTCGTTATAAACACAGCTTTTATCAAGCAAAACATCAAAAGCGAATCTTTCTATGCTTTTTTGCTGGACTAATCTTTTCTGAGTATACTGCCTGATGAAAGGAAAGAATACGATTATGCCATTATATTTCCATCCATTAGATACATCTTTTGCCCCCCTCATTATAATTTTGGCAGTTGTTTCAAACTCAGGGGTATTGTATTCTTCTTTTGTAATCTTCTTATGATATACTTTGTAGCCAGATTCCTCAAAAGCCTCGATTGATTTTTTGACCAAATCAAATCTGTTTAAAGCAATATATCTCATAATAAACTCGCCAAAAAAATTAACCGGCGTTGGAGTTGGGCACATAAAAGAGCCTCATTCTCCTTTTTGCAGTTTGCGCCATCTTGGTGTCTTCCTGTTATAAACTAAATCATTTATCTTTTCCAGCGCCAGTGCGTAAACATAGAGATTGCGCTCCATCCTCTTCTTTTCTTTTCTTGGAGAAAGCAGGATAAGGCCAGCTCTGCCGTCTTTCAATGGCTCCCACTTGATCGGAATAAATTCCTTCCCTGCTTTGTCAATAATCCTTTTTATTTTTGCTTGCATTTTATTAGACCTCTCAAGAAAGGATCGCTCAAATCAACAGCTTTCCTTCTCTTTCGTTTAATCTTTCGTTTAATGAATCCTAATTCTTCCAAATCCTTAAATAACTGCATTTCGACCATTATACAAATATTAAGACAGGATCCTTATCGGTGGTGTAGCCTGCCTCAAACCTAATTTTTTCAATATTTTCATTTTTCATCACCTTTAATGGCTTGGAAAACTCTCTTATTTAAATATCTTTCTATTTAATAGTATAAATTCTACTAAATAATAGAAAAATATAAATAACGGCTGCGTTTACTATCGCTTATGGATAAATTTATTAATGATACGCCTCTTCTACTGCCTTATATAGCAACAAGAGGGGTGGAAATGAAGAAAGTCCTTATCGCTACACTCTACAAGCCAGAGCCTGTGCTTTTGGCTTCAAACAGGCTTGGACCTGACAGATTGATTCTTTTGCTTGATAAAGAGCCGAATAAAGAGCAGGAGGCTTCGTTTAAGCTGATCAAGGAGTCGCTTGGAAAGGTGATTGATGTCAAGGCTGCCAAGACAGAGGTGTATGATATTGTGGCTATAGCCAAGCAGTGCGTTGAAATCATTGATATGCAGCCTTCTGAGGATCATATTTATATCAATATTACATCAGGAAGGAAGACCAAGGCTTTTGGCGTGTTGCTTGGAGCCTATGCCAGAGCTGACAAGGTAAAGAAGATAGCCTATAACCCGGAGGATATGAAGACTGTCGTGTATTTGCCGAAGCTTTCTTTTAAATTAAATGAATCACAGAAGAAGGTTCTTGAGGTCGTTGAGAAGCACACTTCATTGTCTCTTGCAGAAATGGCTGAGAAGAGCTCCTTGAGCCCTGCGATGTTCTACAGGAGTGTGAATGAATTAAGGGATATGGATCTCCTTATCACTGAGCCTGAGATCTCATTAACTGATGCAGGAAGGATAGCGAGGCTGTAAAAAAGCAACAAATTAAAACACAAAAAATGAAAAAAGAAATCATCCAACGGCTGCAGAAATCATTTGAGGACTACTCCCAGAAAGCAGAGGATATTGAATTCTGGTTTGCGAGAGACTTGCAGGCATTGCTCGATTATAATGACTGGAGAAATTTTGTGAATGTGATAGAAAAAGCAGAAATTGCCTGCAAAAGTTCAGGGCAGGAAGTCCAAGACCATTTCGTTGATATCACCAAAAAGGTCAAGATAGGCTCTGAAGCAGAGAGAGAAATTGAAGATATAATGCTGACAAGATACGCCTGCTATCTTATTGCGCAGAACGGCGACCCAAGAAAAGAGCAAATAGCATTCGCGCAGAGCTATTTTGCCGTCCAGACAAGAAAGCAGGAATTGATTGAGCAAAGGATAGATTTGATAGAAAGAATGAACGCGAGGCAGAAGCTTGCCGCATCAGAAACAGAGCTATCAAAGCTGATTTATGAAAGAGGGGTAGATGAAGATGGCTTTGCAAGGATAAGAAGCAAGGGAGATAAGGCCTTATTTGGTGGGTTTACTACTTCGCAAATGAAAAGCAGGCTAAGGATCCCGAAAAGCAGACCGTTGGCAGATTTCCTCCCAACTATTACAATAACGGCAAAAAATCTTGCAACTGAAATAACCAACTTTAATGCCAAGAAAGAGGATTTAAAGGGAGAAAACAATATAACTTATGAGCACATAAAGAACAACACAGATGTCAGAAGACTTCTTGCAAAGAGTGGCATAAAGCCCGAAGAGCTTGCGCCTGAAGAAGATATAAAGAAGCTTGAAAGAAGGGTAAAGAAAGACGAAGAATTGATTGGGAAGAAATCCAAGAAGATATCCAGAGATAAGGGAAAGATTGCGAGGCTGTGAAGGCTTCTGTGAGATCATACGATAAACTGAAGTTTCCTGGGAAGAATGAGCCGGCAAGGGAAGAGTTGGATACGCTGATAAAGAAGCTTGGATTATGGGACGAGCTGGCTGTTTTGGACACCTATGAACTTGCCAAGAGAATCAATAACAGAGGATTGCATGATGATTTTTTGAAGCTGATTCAGAAGTTTACTGTTAAGGAGATTATGGATGTTGTGAGGTTGGAGAGGAAGTGAAGAACGAGCTTCAAAACTTGATTTCTTGTGAATGAAAACAACAAGCTTTTTAAATCTCAACCCCTCTGGTCACAAAAAAGAGGTGAATCCTATGGTATTCCAGAAATTCAAGATCGCGCCGTTGCCTTCAACATTTATGCTGACGAGCATTATCGGATTTCTTGTCTCAGTGATTTGGGTTGGAAAGTACGATACGAGCTATGGATTTGCCTTCGGTTTGGTGTTTGGAATTATGTTTATAGCGTCGCTTGTATCAATGACCTATGCGCCAGTAGGGGATGAATTGCAGATTGATATGGGGCGCGTAAAAGCCGGCAAAGATAGGAGGAATAGGGCTGCAAAGAGGTAGATTCTGAGGTTATGGCTCGATTCGGCTTCCCTGAAAATCTCGTAAACGCCCGGGTTGCCGCCAGTACTCAAAAATGCTCCACATTTTTGGTCGCTCCTTCGGAGCAGTTCGATTGCGCTGTTTCTCCTGTGGACCGACATTCCCCGCAGGGGGCAACTCCCTTGTCGGTACTGATGTCTTGATTTTAAGCCTCACAAAAAGGGCGGCAACCTTCACTTTCAGGGAAGCCGCTCGATTCGCAAAGGTTTTATAGTCAGGCGGATTTGCCTTTTGCATGAGGTTTCAGCTGATTGTTCTTCTTGCTCTGGTTCTGCTTCCGACGGCAGATGCTGCGAAACAGGGACGCATTAAGCTGCTGGCTGCAAAAGAAGGCCTGAATGGAACGTTTGTTGGAAGCACTGCAGACCTTTTTCTTGAGATACAAGAGGGGAGCGGCAGGGTCTTTCTGGATACCTTTCCGCTCACAAAGGTTGACACACAGATCTCCACGCGATTTGCCAAGGAGGTTGCCTGCAACTACCTGGATTATGCCTGCGATGGCTATGACTTCATCTATACCATCAGGGCAGATTCCTCTATCATTGGAGGCCCAAGCGCAGGAGCTGCAGCAGCAGCCTTAACTGTTGCCTTGCTGGATGGTATCACCATTAATCAGGACATCGCCATAACAGGAACGATAAACTCTGGAGGGGTCATAGGGCCTGTAGGCGGGATACTGGCAAAGATAGATGCCGCCAAGGAAGGCGGGGCCGCAGTAGTGCTGGTTCCAAAGGGAGAGGGAGGCCAAAAAAGCGGAAACAGCAGCATTGATGCCAGGGAATATGGGGAAAATCTCAATATCACAGTTATTGAGGTCTCAAGCCTGGATGAAGTGCTATCCTATTACACCGGGGCCAGCATTCCGGAGATTGATAATGTGAGCGCTGACCAGGGCTATCAGGAAGCGATGCGGCAAATCTCTGAGAGATTCTGCAACCGGAGCAGCCAATTGGGAAAGAATCTTGATGAGAAGGATCAATCTGTGAGCAGGGGGAGAAACCTTACATTGAGAGGAGAGGAGGCTATGAAGCTGGGAGACTTTTATTCTGCAGCATCGTATTGTTTTGGGGCTAATGTGCAGTTTACAGCAGCTTCACTCCTAGGGCAAAACCTTTCAGCAGGAGAATTGCTGGATCTTGTAAAGCAGGGAGAGAAAAGTGTGCGGGACTTCGGCAGCAGGATCAGCAAGGAAGAGAAGAAAACACTAACGGATCTCCAGAGCTCTATGATTATTCGAGAGCGTCTTGATGAGTCTCGTGATGTATTTACAAAGGCGAGATTGCAGCTCTTGAACGGAACTCAACCCTATCAGGACATTGCCTATGGATTCGAGCGGATCTACACTGCTTCTGCGTGGAGCGTATTTTTTAACCATCAAGGGAGAGCCTATGATCTGGATCCGGACAAGATTAAGGATGCCTGCATTAATAAGCTGCTCGAGGTTGAGGAACGGATGCAGTATATCAGCTTGGTGTTCCCCGTTCAGCAGGAAAATGATGACTTGAAGTATGCCAATGCGGATTATGAGAAAAAGGATTATGAGATGTGCCTGTTCCGGGCTTCAAAGGCAAAGGCATCTGCAGACATTATCATGGCTGTTTTGGGGCTGGAGGATGGTCCTGCGGTGGATGATGTGATTGAGCAAAAGCTGCGCGCCGCAAAGAAGAGCCTGGCAAGGCAGGCAAAGAAGGGAATTTTTCCGATTCTGGCATACTCCTATTATGAATATGCAAACTCCTTAAAAACCCAGGACAGATATTCGAGCTTGCTGTTCGCAGAATATAGCCTGGAGCTTTCGCAGCTTGATGCCTATTTTAAGGAAAAGAAGGCTTATGCCGGGTTTTCGCTGGATACTGAAAAAGTAGAGATATTCCTCCTTGGGCTCGCAGTTGGCATTGGATCGTTGAGCCTTGGACGCATTATCGCAGAAAGAAAAAGGAAACATGTGGAGCGGCGTTTTTTATAGAGAATTTTGATTAACCTCTTATTTGCCAAAATTCTCTAAGAGAACTTTGAATAAGACTGATGGGAGCCATGGGTTATTCAAAGTCCTCTATAGAACTTTTGTTGTTTAAAACCCAGAAAAGGCCTTCTTGCGAAGGCCCTTAATGGGAAAAAGAGGTGATCTTGAAATCCCCCAACATTGATACTACAATTAGATAGATAAGCTTATATTTAAATCTTTCTATTATAATCTATTGCTAAGTAGTTACAAAATACTGTCTTTGTGCGAGAAAGCTTATAAATGCCAAATTTAACCCTTATAGGATGAAAGGCATTGCAATGTGTTTTGGGCTGGTTATCATTCTTGCGGCAATAATGGCCTGGCTGGCGGAGCCGGAGGCTGCGATTACTGGAATGGCTATAGAGCCTGCAGAGGCAGAGTTCCTCTATAAGCTTTATTTCTGCCCGAGGGATGATTGCTATGCGGCTATCGTGACGCTGGTGAACAGCTCAGAACGATTTGTTCACTGCGGCCTCTTTGACCTGAGGCTGGAAGGCCTGATTGGTCTCCTTGATGCAAAGTCTAAGGAAGTAGAGGTCAAGGTCGTAGTGGATGATACGAACTACAAGCATGTGGAAAAGAGAAGATGGGCAAAAAAGGACACAAGCAGCCAGCTTTCCCATAACAAATTCTGTGTCATTGACGGAAAAATGGTCTCCACAGGATCCATGAACCCAACGGAAAATGATGCTGCGAGGAACAATAATAACCTTATTGTGATTGAATCAATGCTTCTGGCAGAGAACTATGAGGATGAGTTCCAGGAGCTCTGGAGCGGCGAGTTTGGCAGCGGCAGAAGGGTGAAGAATCCTGTGGTTTCTCTGGGAGGGACCAGGATTGAGAATTATTTTTGCCCTGAAGATTCCTGCGCAAAGCATGTTGAGGAAGTGATTTCGCGAGCCAATGAATCTGTTTTGTTCATGGCTTTCTCCTTTACAAAGGAGTCTATTGCTGATGCCTTGCTGTTTTCTAACGCTTCTGTTAAAGGAGTTGTTGAGAAACGGGGCTCTGGCTCGGAGTATTCCCAGTTTAACCGCTTAAAGGGATTCGGAGTCGATGTTGTCACTGATACCAATCCTTATACGATGCACCACAAAGTCTTTATTATCGATGAAAAGATTGTTGTGACTGGATCATTCAACCCGACGGGGTCAGGAGATTACAGAAATGATGAGAATATCCTTATACTCCATAATGAAGAGATCGCGAAGAGGTTTACAGAGGAATTTGGGTATGTGCGGCCAGAAAGCCCTGCCAATACGCAATAAAACAGCTCAGTAGAAAGTCAGTCGGCATCGGGCTCGCTTGCGCTTCCTTCACTGTTTGCTGACACCCCCGAAGGGGCCTACCCTCTGTCAGCAGTGGTTATGGGCGTGAAGAAGCTCGCAGAAAGGATGCCGGACTTTCTACTGATCCCAATAAAACGCAATGCATAAAAGATACATCCAATTTCTCTCCTTATGGTTGACGCAATTATTCTTGGGAGTATAGGGCTTGACGATGTCAGGACGCCTTTCGGAGAGGTCAAAGGCGCGTTAGGGGGGAGCGCCAGCTATGCAAGCCTTGCCTGCTCTTTTTTTGTAAAGCCGGGAGTTGTCTCTATTGTCGGAGATGATTTCCCTAAAGAGTATGAGGATTTGTTTGCTTCAAGAGGGATATCCTTAGAGGGGGTTGAAAGGAAGGAGAAAACGTTCAGGTGGAGTGGAGCCTATGAGCACGACATGAATGAGGCAAAAACGCTTAGGACAGAGCTTAATAGCCTTCAGGCGTTCAGTCCTTTGCTTCCTAAAGAATACCAGGAGGCGAAATATGTCTTTCTGGCAAATACTGATCCTGATATCCAGCTCTCTGTCCTGGAACAGGTCAGGAATCCGAAGCTGGTTATCCTGGATACAATGAATTTCTGGATTGAATCAAAAAAGGATCGCCTGCTTGAAGCCATACGCAGGTCTGATATATTGCTGCTGAATGATGGCGAGGCGCGGCAGCTGTTTGGGACTGTTAATCTTATGAAGGCTGCAAAAGAGGCCTTGAAGATTGGTCCAAAGCATGTCATCATCAAGAAAGGAGAGCATGGCGCCTTGTATTTTACTGATACAGAGCATTTCAATGCTCCGGGCTATCCTTTGGAGTTTCTGAAGGACCCTACAGGCTGCGGGGATAGTTTTGGAGGAGGCTTATTGGGATATCTTGCAAAGACGGGGGATGCTTCAGAGAGCAATGTCAGGAGGGCAATCATTTACGGGTCTGTCATTGCAAGCCATAATGCAGAGGATTTTTCTTTGAATAGGGTGAGAGCTATCTCGCTTGAGGATGTTGAGAAGAGGTTTGCTGCGTTTGGGAAGATGAGGGAGTTCTAATCCGGCGCTCTAGGAGATTTAGAGCTGCTCTTTGATATTGGTGGTTGCTATCATCGTCAATGTCTTGGTAATGCCTGGCTGGTTTCTGAAGGAGATTATAAAGTCGTTGAAGCTTTCAACATTTTTGAACTTGACCTTCAAGAGCAGGTCATATTCTCCGGTGACACCAAATACCTCCTTAATCTCTTTTCTCTGGAGGAAGGCATTTGGGAGGTGTTTTGAAGCAGCAATAAGAACAAAAGCGATAAAGCCTTCTCCAACCTGCGCATTATTGAGCTTGAGCGTGAATTGCTCAATCACCTTTTCCTTGATCAGCCGCTGGAGGCGCTGGTGAACTGTGGATGGCCGGATATGAGTCTGAGATGCGATGTCGCGGATCGAAGCTCTGCTATTACCTCGGAGAATCTCAATAATCCTGTGGTCTTTGTCATCTGGGGAGGGGGGATGCATAATAAAAAAGGCTCCTTGAATGAGAAGACATTCTCAAACGCCGTGAAAGCTTGTTGGGGGTCGCTTCAAGGAGCCCTCCTTTGTGCGGCGTTTGTTGCTTTTATCGTTCAATAAGTATTTAAATCTTTTGTTTTTTGTCTATTTTTATAGTGATTTATTGGACATTGTCTATATTTTCCTGCTTAAAGTATATTAATATCCATTCATTGCCTGAGCTTGGGGTGATTCCATGGATTCAGGCAAGAATTTTGAGGTCAAGGATTTGCAATTGGCGGAGCAGGGCAGGAAGAACATCGAATGGGCGGAGTCCCAGATGGGCGCCTTGATGAGGGTGAAGGAGAGGTTCCAGAGGGAGAAGCCATTATCCGGGATGAGGATTGGGATGGCATTGCACCCAACAAAAGAGACTGCTGTGCTTGTGCGGACTTTGCTGGCTGGAGGAGCTGATGTTGCTTTGTGCGCATGCAATCCTTTGTCAACTCAGGATGATGTTGCTGCGGCATTGGCAAAAGAGGGTGTGAAGATCTGGGCATACAAGGGAGAGACAAAAGAGGATTACTACAGATATCTTACTCAGGTGATCAAGACCAAGCCAAATTATACATTGGATGACGGTTGCGACCTTGTTACTGAGATCCATACAAAGTATCCTGAATTGGTTAAAGAGATTGTTGCAGGAGCTGAGGAGACCACGACAGGGATCATACGGCTGAAGGCGATGGAGAAGGGAGGTATATTGAAATATCCCATGCTGGCTGTGAATGATCTTAAGACAAAACATCTTTTTGATAATTTTTTGGGAACCGGACAATCAACAATTGATGGCATTCTTCGGGCAACAAGCATATTGATAGCGGGCAGGACTTTTGTTGTGGCAGGATACGGCCCTTGCGGCAAGGGGGTTGCAAGAAGGGCCCAGGGCATGGGCGCCAATGTTATTGTTGTTGAGGTGGATGCTGTCAGGGCGTTGCAGGCAGTCCATGATGGGTGCAGGGTAATGCCTATCGCTGAGGCTGCAAAAGAGGGAGAGGTCTTTGTAACAGTCACCGGGAATAAGCACATCATACGAGCTGAGCATATCGAAGCTATGAAGGACGGGGCCATACTTGCAAATTCAGGCCATTTTGACCTTGAGATTGATGTAAAGGGGCTGGAGGGGATCTCTAAAGGAAAAGAGAGGATACGGCCCCAATTGGACAGATATACGCTGAAAAACGGAAAGAATCTGTATCTTATTGGAGAAGGGAGGTTATGCAATCTGGCAGCTGCCGAGGGCCATCCTTCTGTTGTTATGGCGCAGAGCTTCTGTGGACAAGCGCTTGCAGCTGAATATGCGGCAAAGAACAAGGGAAAACTTGCTGCCAAGGTTATCAAGCTGCCTGACGAGATTGATACCACGATTGCAGAACTTCAGCTTTCTGCATTAGGCGTTTCGTTTGATCAGCTTACAGAAGAGCAGAAAGTGTATTTATCAAGTTGGCAGGAAGGGACTTGAGGTTATTGAGTTACTTTTTTCTCTTTTTCTTGTAAGCCAGCAGCCCGACAATCACGATTGCCAAGATGATGATTATCCCTATGAGAACTGACGGTTGCAGCTTTCCTGGAGGAGTTGGTGGAGCTTCCTCTTTCTTGATTTCTGGAAGAGCTACCTCTGGCTGGGCTTCTGGAGCTTCCACTGCCACTCCAGCAGCAACAGTTGAGGAGGTTATTTCAGTCAACTGCTTCTTTACAATATAATCAAAGGTTGCTGTTTGGCCTTTCTTAAGGACATCTACAGCAAATTCAAGGACAGGATCCTTCTGAAGAATTCTGGGCTTTATTCCTGGGAAAATCAAGTCATCTGATGATGCTGCCACATCTTTTAAGATAACCTCAATGACCTTGACATCTTTCATATCTTCGGGGGCTGTAAATACCACTATAATCTGGCTTCTGTAGAGCTCTTCGCCTGTTTCCTTATTCTGAACCTTGAAGACTGCCAATGTCTTTGTAACAGTGACTCCTACTGCTTCTTTGGACTGCAATTGGTTAAGGACGGATTGTAAGGCTGCAATGGCTTCTGGGCTGGTAACTTTCTGCAGCGCGCTTTCAACTGCTGCAGCTGCTGGCGTTGTTGTCACAGTAGCTGTTTCACCAACCTGGTCAATGCGGACATTTGTCCAGTCTGGAGGGATGGTTGCTGTGATTCTACTTATGGTTGCTGAATCGGTTACTGGTGTTGTGGCTCCTGTTGCTCCTGCCCCGCCACCTCCTCCGCCACCTCCGCCACCTGTGCTTGAAGTTGCAGCTGCGGTTGTTGAATAGTTGATATTAAGCCGGGTTGTGTTTCCTGGCTGATAGGGATAGGAACTAGGGGATAAGCTACTTCCTGAGCCTGCTGAGAAGGTTATTGTATTGCCTGCGGTTGCGCCTGATTGATAGACTATCAGCTGATGGCATTCTGCTCCATTTGCGCAGCCATACTGGCCTGCTGCTGTTGTTGTGAGCGAGCCTGCTGTTGCGCCATTAAGCGTTGCTATTATTGTCACTCCTGCAGACGCTCCGGTAAGGTCTCCGTAGAATATGTGAGGGTCGTTTAGGCTAGGAATTTGCGCATGTACGAAAGGAAATGCTAGTAGTATTGTTGCAATGAATATTAAACTTGTTAAACAGAAAGGTAGCTTGTTTCTCATCTTCAAGTTGGTTTTGCCCCCATGGTAGTAAAGAAAGTTAAAATAAAATAAAATAAAAAGTTTGCTTTACTGCGCCCCCATGCCTGAAAAGTCATGGATTCCTGTTGCGCTGGTACTAAGCCATACCCAGTATGCACGATATGGACGGATGCTATCGGTGGTTGCGGCTGTTGAGCTTGCCTCTGTTGTCAAATCTGCAGTATCGTACAAGGTTGTTGCATCAGTCACAGAGTCAAGCCAGTTTCCATCGGCTTCGAGGTTTGTCTGGGCATTGTTGTCGAGGTAGCCATCAACACCAAGCAGTATCCATCCGCTTCCTACAGTAATGCTCGTCGGGACGCTATCTGCGCCAGGTTGCTCAGTTGATTGGATAGGTATGTCAACGCTCTGGTTTACCCGGATTAGGTATCCTCTTCTTGGGACTAATTGAGATGCTGTCGCTGTTATGAATGTATCCGAGGTTCTTGATCCGTTGTAGGTGTAAATCGTGTTTGTTGTTCCTGATAGAGCGTTTGAAAGCCGTGTTGTATTGATTGCGTAAGGAATGCTGAATCCAGTCCATGCATTTGCAGAAGTTATTTCAATCACAGTGTCATAGACATCTACAATTCCAGTATGGTTGACAAGCGGGTTTCCTGCAAGATCTGTGATTCCTGTAGTCCCATTTTGAGGGATGATTCCCGATGTTTTGCCTGTGGTATTGTATGGACCTCGAACATCGAATCTTGCACTGAGGTTTAGTTGTACCCTTATCTTGTGGAGATCTCCCTGCATCACATAGGAGTTGCCAGTAAAGTTCGCAAGGAAAACTTCAGTTGAACTTGTTCCGTTTGCATAGTATAAGATACTCGTACTGTTTGAAGTATTCTGGCGGTACCCTGTAGAGACTGGCCCCATGGTTACATTCTCATTGAACTTCAAAACGAGATAGTCTCTGCCAGTATCTTCAGACAGGCTTCCTGGCTCTCCTGTTGATACATTGTAATCATGGCCTGTGTCGTTGTGCCACGCCATTATCAAGCTTGGGGGTGCTGTGTCGATTGTGATGTTTTCTGTGTTGTTCTCTGTCATGGCAAGCATATTTCCGTCATTTGCAACACCGAATTTTAGGGGTGCGGTTCCGTCTCCTGATGAATCGAGGACAAGGAATCTAGCTGTCAAGACCGTATAATTCAACCAGCTAAGAGTATGGACTGTTAGGTTTCCGCTTGAGTTTGTTGTAAAGTTAAAGGTAGGGATTACACTTGTGTTCATATACTCGCTAAATGTAAAGTTCAGTGAGTAATTCCCAACTTTTACAAATAGGTTGTCCCATGTTTCGTTTATGTCGATTGAAATGATCCAAGGAGACAGGGAGTCGTTTGTGTAGGTTCCTAAGGCCTTGCTGATATTTGAGGATCCAGACAGATTAGAGATGTTCTGCAGGCCGTTTCCATTCATGTCCCTTATTGTGTCATTTGATGCAGATAAATAGATAGTGTCTGTTCTCCAGGTTGAAATGTTGTAGACCTTCACATCAGGAAGTGCTATAATTAAAGTTGATCGTCCTGCAACAGTATCATTTGTTAAGCTTACTATAGCGGCATTATCTCCGGTCCCATTAAGGGCGAGAGTGACACCTCCTGCTGAATTGTTTCCTTCTGCCGTGATATTCTGCTTATTGCTCAAAAGAACAGTTGAGGAGTTTAGATCAAGAGATCGAAGGTCTACAATCTCACTGAATACGAATGTTAAGTTCCTGGTCTGATGGTTATAGGTTGTGTTAAGGAGCGTGGGGATTGTTGTGTCCATTGTCATGGTAACAATTGTGTCGTTATCTGCTATAATGTCATATACTGCGTTGTTACTGGAATCGTTGTAGGTTGTCTTGTTCACTGATATATTTAGGCCTGTTGTCTTCCAACCATTGATTATTGCTGCGTATTCCTGCGACAGACTTATAACTGATTGGTTTGAGGCGGATTTGTCTTGTGTTGTCGTACAATTTGCCTGATTAAGGGTGAGGGTGTTTCCTGTAGTCACATTATCCAGCAAGACTATACCTGAACAGTTGAGGAGTGTCACTGGCTCGTTAAATGTAAGGGTAAGGTTTCTTGAGGTGGTGTTTGCGTCATAGGTGAGCCCTGTGATTAGCATGTTTGGCCGGATGCGGTCAGGTGCTGTTGCATTCAGCGAGTCGTTCCGCACTTGGAGTGGATTAAGCTGGTTTCCAGCAAGGTCTGTGATGTTTAGTGCGCTTAGACTACTAATGTTAATCGCAACAACTGGAGTTGCATTGGCAGGGAATACTTGATCGGCAGTGAAATTGAGTGAAAGCTTAGATGAATTTTGGCCAACCCCTATTATAGTTACAGGATTGTGTTCTGCTCCGTCAAATACGATATAAATAGAGTTATTCAGGAATGTTCCGTTAACTATTGCTTCGCTAAACGTCACATTTATTGTTCTTGCGGTTGATGTAAATATATGCGCAAAAGCATCAGAGGTGGATGTTTGCGCTAATGCTAAAGTAGGATAAGAGTTATCTATTGTAAAGTTGGTGGTGTTGGTTGCTATGGTGGAACTATTGATAGAATGTTCCAAGTCACCCAGTTCACCCGGACCACTTATTTTTAGGATTACAGAAGCGTTAACATCTGTAGCATCGCTGGAGTTAGGCAATGCGAGGGTTGCATTGAAAGCAAACCATCTGGAAGCGTTGGATGGTATAACGTGTGAATCTGTTGTAGTCGCATTTACCCATTGAAGAACGCGCTTTGATGCATTACCACTTTCAGTTTCAGTTATTGTAAAGTTTATAACAATGCCTGCATCGGTGTTGTTTGAACCATCTACGTAGGTAAACCCATTTGGCATAATGATTGTGACATTTGTAACATTCTGTGTACGATTTTCATTGCCTATGGTGAAATTAAATATATAGGTTGCGTTGTTGAGGTACCATATGCCTGCCACCCTATTAACATTTGAAGTGTCTTTTCCAGGATTTACCTTCCTGACATTAGTGAGTGTGAAATTTGCCTCTTCGTTCGCAAACACAGAAACAGCTGCCATGCTTGCAACCATCGTCAATAATAGTACCATCAAGAACGCTTTGTTAAACCTCATTTTAGAACCTCCTTTTTTTGATCTTTTTTGGATGCTTGATCAGAAAGAACTGAATACGCAGAATACGCTCTAGGAAGAGTAGAGGAGAATCTCATACACAACCTCCTTTGATCACCCTTTTTTTCAAAATCGTTCCCTCACTTAACACTTAACTCAATGAATTGCTTCTCCCTCAACCAAATTTTCAACAACCAGGGATATATAAACTTTTTGGTTTTACCCGAAAGCTGGTTGCGTTTAAGTTATTTGATTGATCATTTTATGATGTGTTTGGATAAGCATGATGTATTATGTGATAAGCACGCAGTTGGTTTGGTTGTTGTTGTGATTGCATTGTGATGTATCAATTGTGCTGCATGGATTTATGGATGGTGTGTGTTGATGGATGGACTCTATAATCCTATGAACCTGCTCTGGCGGTCCTGCGGTTCTTGCGCCCGATATCTGGAGGATTTAATCCTCAATTAATTGCCACAAACTTCAGTCACAATTGACCTTGTCAATCAGCTATTTGGTTTTTCCACCAGGTCTTTTTGCAACAAAGGTTAATCGGCCTGTGTCTTGACCGTGCTCAAGACTGCAAGATGCCAATGCCATCGATGGGGCTTTAGCACTTGCCACTTGCATACTTTGCTTAAGGGCGGGTGGTATTTAAATGTTTCGAAAAAGGCTCCTCTTTGCGCATCTCTTTTAATCTGGACGTATCCAGGGGAAATGGGGGCGATTTTAGAGGATTTTTTCAATATCCGGCCATTACTGTCTCAACTAGTCTTATAGAGTCTCAATTTAGTCTCTTTCTGGGTCTCATGAGACGCTGTGAGACACCCCCCTGTTTCGACTGGAACATGTGGAATTGAGAGTCTCAGGAAGTCTCATATAAGGCAGAAACTGGTCTTATACGCGTCTCAGTCTAGATTCTGCAGGACTCCGCATGCGACCCCTAACCCATCTTATAGGATGCCCCTCTGGCAATCTGGAGGCGCAAAAGCCTTTGCCCTAGGGCCTGGCTCTGCCTTTAAGAACAACCATGTTCGACTCTCCTTTCTGGTCAAATGCGATGATGCCTCTGGCCAGAAGATCCTCGATATACCTGTAGAATGAGGCTTTGGAGCAGTACTGCTTTTCGTCTACAAGGATCTCCTTAAGCTCGGGGAGGAGTATTGGAGCCTGAGTGACCATCTCGATGATGCGCTGCTTGATGATATCTTTCTTATTCCTCTCCAGCTTCTTGATCATCCGGGATGCAAAAGGAGTCTCAGGGTCTCTCTGAGACTTTTTTTGAGACTGGTTGAGACTCTGGAGAGCCTGCGCCACAGCTTCCTTGACGAGAGAAGGGATATCTGCCTGAGGCTGCCTGAACGAACTCAGCTTCTCGTCGATCTTTGTCAATATTCTTTCAGAAGAGGTGTCTGGCTTTTGATCCAACTTTCTCTCAAATTTCTCCATGCGCTGCGTAAGTTCGTCGATATTTTGCTGGAGCGGCTTGAGACTTCTTTGTTTTGTCTGATGCGTGTTCGATTGATTTATGCTGTCTAATTTTTTTTCAATGTCAGTTACCTTATTTTTTAATTCTGAAATTTGGCGGGCGTATTGTGAACTTGATTTTTTCTTGGATGTGTTGGACAGCACATCTGAGAGAGTTTTTAATTGATGGGAGAGGTTCTTTAGTTTTGACTCGTGGCCGAGAATATCCTGCTTGATGGCCTGGAATGATCTCCTCAAACTCTCCTGAATCTGTGATAAATCTTCCCCCATGAGAACAAGGCAAGTGAGAAGAGTATAAATACTTTTATATAGCTCGGAGGGTATGTTTCAGGACTATGATCGTGGTTAATACGTCTAAAAAAAGAGTATTGGCACAGGATGCCGAAGAGAGGGATACATTCCTAGGCAATGGGCTCGGCCTGATGTTTCGGAAGCGCCAAAGCATGATATTGAGTTTCCCTAGTGAAGGCATCCGTGCTCTCCATATGTGGTTTGTTTTCTTTCCTATTGATGTTCTTTTTCTTGATAAGTCACAGAAAGTTGTTGAGATAAAGGAAAACTTTGTTCCGTGGTCTGTTTACTTCCCGAGGAAGAAGGCAAGATATGTTGTTGAGATCCCGAAAGGATGGACAAAGAAAAGTAAAACCGATATTGGGGATAGGATTGTTTTTAGACAAGGTAATATTTAAAAGCACAGCTTTGTTCTTTTCCATATGGAGACGAAAACATATCTTTGGCTTCTGGGAGCTGCTGTGCTTGTATTCTTCTGGCCCGCGGTGCTCCACCCAACCGCAGTGCTCAGCGCGGGGGATTTAACTCAGGTTTATTCCTATTATTATTGGATTATGAGAGAAGAATGGGATTCAGATGTGTTTTCTCTCTGGGATCCCTATAACTATGGAGGCATGCCTCATAAGCTACCTACCGCTTCATTTTACCCGGTTTCGCTGCTGTTCTTGTTCTCATTCAGGGCGTGGTATCTTAATTATTATATCATATTTCATATCCTGATTGCAGGATTAGGGATGTATGGATTTCTCAGGGCTTTGGATTTCGAGAAGCAGAGCGGTTTTATCGGCGCATTGATTTTTATGCTGAGCGGGAATCTTGTGAGCAGGATTGCGGGGCATATACCACAGATGACGGTCTATAGCCTTCTCCCTTTAGGTTTCTTGTTTTTGGAACTGGTTATCCAGAAGAAAAGATGGCTGTTTGGAATTCCTTTGGCATTTGTGCTTGCTTTACAGATCCTCACTGAGCATTTCCAGTATGTGTTTTATTCATTCTTTGCGTTATTGATTTATGGAATATACAGGATTCTTCAGGAAAAGAGGCCTCTTTTGAGCCTTGGATTGGTTGCTCTAGCAGGGATTGTTGCAGTTAGCCTAAGCTTGCCTGCATTTGTTCCTACACTCAATTTTCTTCCTTTGTTGAGTAGGATTGATGGGAATATAGGGGGAGGTGACTTTGCGTATGCGTCCTCCTTGTCCTTGCCACCTTATCATATGGTAGGTCTAGCTCTGCCTTGGTTTTTTGGACGCGGAGATCTCTATTGGGGTGCTCCAAACTTCACAGAATTGTATATGTATATGGGAGTGTTGGGATTGGTATTAGCTGTGGTTTCTTTTTGGAATAAGATGTTCAGGCATCGGTGGTTTTTTTGGGGGATGCTGGGGGTCTCATTGATCATTATGTTTGGAAGCTTTACGCCCTTGTTTTATCTCATTTTTAAACTGATTCCTGCGTTTGCCTATCTCAGGACACCAAGCAGGTTCCTTATGATATTCAGTTTCTGCTTTGCTGTTTTGACTGCTTCAGGTATGAGTTTAGTGTTGTCGAGGAGCTTGAAGGAAAACTTATGGGGATGGACGCTTGGGATTGGAGCAGTGTTTTCAGGGATTTCATTGATCGGAGGATGGTTTTTAAAGGATTGGATTATTTCGTTAGGTAAACTTATCCTAGAAAAACTTTATTTCGGCGTTTATCAAAAAACAATATTTGTGCAACAGCATAGCTTTGAGTCCCTTGTTGCGAGGATTCCGGAGGTTTATTCTACGATTATGCAATCGCTTCTTTTCTTTACGTTATTTTTTGTTGCGTCAATTATCCTTCTTATCTTGTATTCAACTAAGCGTATATCAAATAAGGCTTTTTTCTTTAGCGCTTCTGCTGTGCTGATTCTTGATCTTGCAGTTTTCGGGAATGTGTTTATTCAGCCGATATATAGCGAGGAATTGTATAGGTCCACCCCAGTGGTGGATTTCTTGAGGCAGTCTGAGGGAAGATTTTTGAGCAGGCATCCTGATTTAGTTCCGGCACATCTTGTCGGAAAATATCATCTTCAGAACCTTCTCGGATATGGTTCCAGCAGGATTATTTTCTTTGACAGGTTTTTGGATGAGGGTCTTGGAATTATTGATGACGTGCATAAAAAGGTTAAGTGGGGTCAGCTTATTGTTCCGGTTGGGAGTCTTGAGACCGATTATATCGCTAAGCTGCTGGGGATGGCCGGAGTGAGGTTTATTGTTTCGGACGAACTGGTGAAGAATATTGATTTTGTTTTTGTGGATACTATTGATGGAGCGTTTGTATATGAGAATGTGCGGGCACTGCCGAAGGCATATATTGTGTATAGAGCCGTCAGATCCGATGATGCTTTTTCATTGGTGAGGAAGGATTCATTTGATCCAAACATGACGGTGATTTTGGAGCGGGGGGTGATTGGGGGTATGCCGAAAGGTGCCTATCGTGTTGAGGTTGTAGAGGGTTCTCCGGAGAGGATGAGGATTGAGGCGATGCTGGATAAGCCGGGGTATCTTGTACTGACCGAAAGCTATTTCCCTGGCTGGAAAGCATTTGATAATGGAAGGGAGATAGAGATCCTCCTTGCAAACGGATTCCAGAGGGCTGTCTGGCTGGATGCAGGAGAACATGAGGTTATTTTTAAGTATTCCCCCAAATACTTCACGGCGAGTATTATTGTAAGTGGTATTGCCTTGCTTCTTTTCTTGATAAGTTCGTTGGTTTATGCGTGGACAATTATAAAATGCAACAATAACGAAACCCGCACTAATCCCTGAACCTAAAGGTCCTGGTTTTTGGTCATGCAATTTTCTACCCAGGGGAATTTTCAATAAATATTTATGTTCTTAACTATAAGATATAGTCGGTTTTTTATATGAGGAATTGTTTTCTTAATGGGATGAGGAGGGAATGGCTGTATTTCATCGGGATTGTTCTTTTTGGATTTATTCTTAGCAGGATAGATTTCCTTAGACTTGTTACAATTTTGCTCGAGGCTGATATCAGAATAGTTTTTCTTGGGCTGTTATTGCATATTGTGATTGTTGTAATTCGGGCGTATAAATGGCAGTACATTATGAAAAAACAGGAGCTTTCGTATGCATTATGGGATTGCTGCGTCATGTATGCTTCAGGCATGTATCTGGGGTTGATTACTCCCGGGAGGATCGGAGAGTTTGGAAGGGTATGGTATCTCAAAGAGGGGCATTCATTCGGAACGAGCATGTGGTCTGTTTTTCTCGACAGGATTACGGACTTTATGATGCTTGCTTTGATCGCTTCCCTTGGTGTGTGGTATTTCATTGGAGAGGTATGGGTGTTGGCGGTGTTTATGTTTTTGATTGTATTGGGATTTGTGTTTATCCAAATGAGAAGCTGGGAAGGTTTCACAAGAAGCTTTTTGGGTTTCATGCTTCCCAAAAGGTATAAGAAGATGGTTATTGAGAATCTGTCTGATTTTTTTGCGGGGTTGAACGGCCTGAGCGTTTTGGATGGATCGTGGATTGTTTCTTTGACTGTAGTGGTTTGGGTGATGTACCTCTTTCAGGTTTACCTTATGAGCCTGAGCCTTCAGCTGCCGTTGTCTTTTGCTTTTGTTGGGTTTAGTGTAGGTATTTCGGGATTGGTGTCACTACTTCCGATAACCGTGTTTGGGGTCGGAACAAGAGACGCTACGTTTATATTCCTGTTTGGATTGAGGGGGCTGGGAAAAGAGTCTGCTGTTGCGCTCTCGACATTGACGCTGGCTATTTTCATTTTTTCTGCAGCAATTGGACTGATGGCATGGGTATGGAAGCCTATTAGCATTAGATTTAAAAGCTGATTCGGATTTGCTGACCCTATGAAGTATGTTTTGGTTACCGGTGCAAATGGCTATGTAGGGCAACATGTTGTGGATGAGTTGCATCAACGCGGGCACCATGTTGTTGGATTTATCCATAAAGGCACTGCATATTCGGCGATCGCAAAAAAGCTTCATCGCACTGTTATTGGTGATATTTTAGACAGAAAGTCTCTTGATTCTGCCGTTAGGAATGCTGATTCCGTGATCCATTTAGCTGCTGCAATGCGAAAAATACCTTGGAAAGAGAACTATGACGTGAATGTAGTAGGAACGCAAAATCTTATTGAGAGTTGCAAAGCCCATGGGGTGAAACGGGTCATCTTCACAAGTTCTGTAGGGGTTCTTAAGAGAAAATTGGGTCCGTATGGAAAAACCAAGCTCATGGCAGAGAGATTATTTGAGAATTCTGGTTTAGAGTATACAATTTTTCGTCCAGAAATGATCTACGGCATAGGGGGGGTTGGGATTCATAATGTGATACAATTTACACTTGGATTTCCCTGGATCATTCCTCTTGTGGGATATGGGGGACAGACTCGCCAGCCAATTCGAGTTGAAGATGTTGCAACGGTGCTTGTTGGTGCCCTTGATAATACGAAAACAATTGGGAAGACGTATCCCCTTTGCGGAAAACAGAAGCTGAAATTTCGTGAGTTGGTTGATTTAGTCGCAAAGGCTGCAGGAGTGAGGAAATTAAAGGTTCCTGTTCCTGTCTTTTTGTGCTATGCTGCTGCTAAACTACTTGAAAAGACACTCTCAAAGCCTCCTTTCACATCTGAGAATGTCAGAAATCTAAGCCAGACCACAGTAATGGACCCTGCCGAGTTAGAGAAAGATATGAAATTTAATACCGAAGATGTTGAAACTGGGATTAATAATCTCATTCAGGAGATGAAAAAACGAGGAGTTATTTTCCAGGGGAGGTTTAGACCGGAGGCTTCTTTAACAAGATTTAAATAACATCTTTTACCTCTTGAAAGTATGGGGCTGTAGTATAACTTGGCTAGAACAGCTGGCTCCAGTCAATGGAGCAATGAGCACATGGTGCGATGACCTTTGGGATAGACCAGCGGATCTGGGTTCGAATCCCAGCAGCCCCATTTTGTATGGTGGCTTGTTGAACAAATCCCGGGTGTTTTGATGGCGCAATTTTATCCAATGCAATGGTACATCTTAAAGTGCTTTGATCAGCTGATTAATAAGTATGGTCTCAAAGGGCCGTTTCTCGATGCTGGGGGTGGTTTGGGAGAGGTAAGCCAGTTCTTAGCTAAGAGAGGGTGGAATGGTAAACTTGTAGACTCCTCGGAGCGAGCAGTCCAGAAGGCAATGTCGAGGCTGAGGGAGTACGATGTCTTGGTAGTAAAGCGTCGTATAGAAGAAGAAACCGGCGTGTACAATACCGTCGTTCTTTTTGATGTATTGGAGCATATCAAAGACGATGAAATGGCGGTAAAAAAGATTCGAGCAAATCTAAGAAGAGGGGGGCACCTTGCAGTCACTATCCCCCTCAAGCAAAAAGAATGGAGGTGGGATGACGAATTGAATGGCCATTATAGAAGATACGAATTGGGGGAATTCCTGAGACTCATGCAAAAATATGGATTCCGGCCATTAGAAGTTGCGGATTATACCTTCCCTTTTTTCTGGCTGGCTAGACGCTTGCTCACTTTCGCATGGCCTGCTCCTTTGGAGATTGAAGGGCGCACTAAAGAAGAGTTAACGGAGTTACGAAAAAAGTCGTTTGAGACCGTAATGTTTATAAAGATGATTGAATGGAGGTTCCTTTGGTTTCCTGTATATTTTGTTCAGGATTGTTTCAAATGGGGGCATTATGGGTTTGAAGGATTGATTATATTTAGACGTGAGTAATATGAAAGTTGAAGTACTAAAATCGTCGGACGATCGTGTTAAGCAGGCCAGGTTTCCGGAACTTTTTGCGCTCTGTGTGGACAAAGAATTGCTCGTGAAGCGGTTCGGGCAGCCGACACGAGAGAATGAATGGTTCCTCCGGCTTGAATTTGAGCAGATTGGAAGTGTTGAGTCAAGGAATCCGGAAGAAGGGTTGATGTTTTCGGTTAAAGAATCTGAACCAATGGAGTGGTCTGTGTGCTCAAATGTGAAGAATAAAAACATGGTTTTCCAATACTTGAGACAAAGAAAAATCTGCTAGGTGATCACAAATGCAACGCATTTTATTTATCCAACCGCCTCCGCTACAGCAGCAGGACTTGATGGAGAATATTCGATACCCTCCTCTTGGTATCACATCGATAGCAGGATTTATGCGGGATAAAGGATACATTGTTGGATTGTATGACGGATGCGCCGTCAAGGCTTCTGCGGATACTGTGCTTCAAGAAGTTAGGAGGTTTAAACCAGATGTCGTTGCCTTAACCGCAACATCTGCTATAATTCATTATGCCTTTGCAGTGGCTGAGAAAGTTAAAGAGTTGGACCCCTCAATAAAGGTGGTGATAGGGGGGCCTCATGCTACTGAACTCCCCCATCATGCTCTATCTAATGCAAATGTTGATGTTCTCCTAAGGGGGGAAGGCGAATTGAGTTTGCTGGAGCTTATGAAGGCGTTGGAAGGAGGAGGAGACCTTCGCTCTATCAAAGGGATTGGATTTATGGAGAACGGCAGAATGATTCTAACGCCACCTATGCCGCTTATCACAAATATTGATGAGTTGCCTTTTCCGGCATATGATCTCCTTCCCATTAATAATTATACAAGCCCATACTCACGTCGTAAGCCATTCATGGCCATGGTAAGAACACGAGGATGCCCTTATGATTGTTCGTATTGTGAGATTCCTAACGTGTATGATCGACGGTTCCGGGTCCAGTCTCCTGAGCGGTCAATTAAAGAAGTGGACTACCTGGTGCAGACTTTAGGTGTGAAGGAGATTAGTTTTAAGGATCCGATATTTACTCTTCTACCAAAGAATGTTATGGAATTTTGCGATTTGCTTATAGAAAGAGATTATGATCTTAGTTGGTGTGGAAATGCGCGTGTTGATAATTTTAGCCTTGACTTGGCAAAGAAAATGAAAAAAGCTGGATGTTTTAGTGTTACGTTTGGCTTGGAGTCTGGGGATCAGAGGATCCTTGATAATCTAAGAAAGCGAGCAACTGCGGAACAGGGAAAGGAAGCTGTCAAGATTGCTAAGATGGCTAGATTAGACGTCGTAGCTAATTTTATGGTCGGAAACCCTGGAGAGACAAAGGAATCCATAGAGAGAACGATACAATATATGAAAGAGATAGACCCGGCGTATGTCTACATGGGGTTTTGCACAGCATTTCCAGGAACTGCGCTGCAGCGGCAGGCGGAACAGAATGATTGGATTCTTCAGAAGGATCCGACTGCAGTGCGATATGAGGATCTTCAGATGAATGCCACAAATTTGAGCAATGAGGAGCTCAAGCAGGCACTCAATAGAATGTATCGCGCATTTTATTTTCGGCCGAAGTATATCGCACGACGGATGCTCAAATTAAAGCCAGCTGATGTGCGGAATAATTGGAATGGGTTTTGGTCTATAGTGCGGAATACTTTAAGGGTCAAAAGAGGAGAAGAGTTAAAGACTTGAAGGCAATAGTATATAAAGGATAAATGTTGTTGTTCTTTCTGATGTTTAGCAAAGCGCTTATTGGGTCAACTGCAACGCTTGTTGGGTACATCATAGGAGCAGGTATCCTTGCCCTGCCGTTTGCATTCGGCCAGGTGGGGTATCTTACCGGGGCAGCTCTTGTTGTTTTTCTCGGATTTGGGCTGATGATCCTGTACCTTTATCTCGGAGAGGTCGTATTGCGGACCAAAGGCAATCACCAGATTCCCGGGCTTGCAGAACGCTATCTTGGAGCAGGAGGGAAATGGGTGATGTATCTGGCGATGATCTTGGGAGGCTATGGGAGCCTGACTGCCTATATGATCAAGGAGGGAGACTTTCTGCAGCTGCTCCTTTTTCCGTTGTTTGGAGGAAATTCGCTTCTTTATTCTTACGCATTCTTCCTTATTGGAGCATTGCTGCTCTACATCGGATTGCGGCTTGTGGAGAAGGTTGAAGTGCTGCTTGTAGCCCTTATCATCCTTGTCGTCGGATTCGTGTTTGCCTTTACATTGCCGCTGATTCAGCCAGAGGCTGTTTGGCAGTTTGATATCAGCAAGGTGTTTGTTCCTTATGGAGTGATCTTTTTTGCTTTTATGGGCATCGGAGCAATCCCTGAGATGCATGCAGAGCTCATTGGCAGATATCGTATTCTCAAGCATGCCATTATACTTGGGACCCTGATTCCCATGATTGTTTACCTGCTGTTTCCGTTTTCGATAGTAGGCAGTGCCGGGCCAGAGGGAGTAAGCGAAGGCACAATTGAGGGTTTGCAGAGAGCAGTTGGCAGGCCTTTCTTTATGGTGGCCCTGTTTTTTGGGATGCTAACCATGGCAACGTCATTCCTTGCAGTTGGATTGGCAGTCAAGGAGGTATTCCGCTTTGACAGCAGGATTTCTGAGACCCGTTCCTGGGTTTACACAATCATTGGACCGCTCGCCTTGTTTCACCTGATGCGATTCTCAGGGGTGGAACATGCGTTCTTTAAGATTATTGATATTACCGGGGCTGTATCCGGAAGCATTATCGGGATTGTTGTGGTGTTGATGTTCTGGAGAGCGAAGCAAAAAGGGAATCGGGAGCCTGAGTTCGAGGTTTCTGGCAACAGGACAATTGGATGGCTGCTTATAGGGCTGTTTGTCGTTGGGATGGTTCTGGATCTCTTACGGCTTTGGTGAGGGCAGCTGCTCAGTAGAAAGTCACTCGGCATCAAGCTCGCTTGCGCTTCCTTCACTGTTTGCTGACACCCCCGAAGGGGCCTACCCTCTGTCAGCAGTGTCGTTAAAGCTGAAGAAGCTCGCAAAAATGATGCCGGACTTTCTACTGAGCTGAGGGCAGCTGCTACTTATTTAGGCGCCGCTCCTTTTTGCGCTTATCCTTGCCATTATTGCCTTCATTATTGCTTCCCCCATTATTGCCATCTTCTAGAAATTTCGTCACCAGCTGCTTAAATCTATGGCCTACAATGATAAGGAGAAGGATGACGACTCCTGCAATAATATAAGCAAGGTATTGCTGTATGGACTTGCTAATGGAGGCAGCAAGAGTTTTGAAATAATTGGCTGATGAGGGAACTTGGTCAACCATCAGCCTAAAAGGGTTGCTTTCGATAACTCCCCCTTTTGCGTCAGAGGCAGTGATGATAATTGTCTCGTTTCCATACCAGCCTCTTGCTGGTGTGAATTTAGCAACAGAGCCATCAATCTCCACTTCCATATGCACGAGTGGGAAGTATGTGAACTCAAGGATGTCGCCGTCTGGATCAATAAAATATGTGCTGAGATCGAGGTAATGAACGCTGTCCTGATTCCAATGCTGGTTAGGGATTCCGACAGGCTCTTCCACTTGTTGCTCGGAAACTTCCATTTGGTTTTCGACAGGGAGTATATCTTCCTCGTTTCCATAAGGAGTTTGCTCAGGGATGGCTTGCCAATATTTGAATGCAACGAACAAAATACCCAAAACAAGAAGAACAACGAAAAGTGTAAGGATGATGGGCAATAGGGATCGCCGCTCTGTCCGCTTTGCCAGATTTGATTGCTGCCTTTGGAGTAATTCCCGCTCCCGTTTGACCTGCTTCAGTTCTTTGGAGAGCTGTTTGCGCTCCTGAATTACTTCTCTTTTCAGCTGAATCTGCTCTTCTCTTTCCCGGATCCTTGCTTCCTGTCTCTCCTTTTTAATCCGCTGGCGCTCTTCAGCAGCCCTTTGCATTTCTTCGCGTTTTCTTTGCCGTTGCTCCTCTCTTTCTTTTTTCAGGAGTTCCCTTTGCTCTTCCCGCGCTTTTCTTGCTGTCTCAGCCTGTTCCTCTCTTTCTTTCCTTGCCTGCTCTGCTTCCAGCATGGCTCGCTCTGCTTCCTTTTCTTTCTGCTCTTTTAGCCTGTGCTTGGCTTCGGCAGCTTCCCTCAAACCACCTTCTTTATAGATATCGGGTCCTTTAGTGCCTGTAAATTTAGAGTAGAGGATAATGGCAATGAGGATTATAAGGCCTGCAAGAATGTACCATTGGTAGAGAAGCAGCATGCCATAGATGCCTGGACTCAGCTCCTGAAGTTTTCCAGAAAGCGTCCTTGCAAGCAGAACGAAGGTATTTTCTGTTTTGTTTGCTTCGATTGGTGTTTCTGCTGGCAGCGGCTCGGCTTCAGGCAGTTCGGAAAGATTTAAGGTGGCATCGGTGGTTCTGTTAAGAAAGGAAAAAGAAAGATAGGGGTATACCACGTAAGCGACCAGACCAATGATAACCAGGCTGATGAGTATAATAGCTATCGTTATGAATGTGTCAGTTCTGTCCTGCGCTTCAATCTCTGGTTTCTTTTCTTCATGGAGTTTCTCGGCCTTTACGAGTTTTTCTTTACCAATTATTTCTGAAGCCGATTGCTTTTCTTTCTTTGCCTTCTCACGCTCGAGCCTGGCACGCTCCCGCTCTGCCTGCCTTTCTTCTTGTTTTCTGGCTATGCGTGCTGTTCTTTCCTGTCTCAGGCGTTTTCTTTGCTCTTCTCCCTCTTTTCTTGCCTGCTCTCGTTTCTCTTTCAGATCTTTTCTTGCCTGCTCTGCTTCCAGCCTAGCTTCCTCTCTCTCTGCTTCCCTTTCCTTTCTCAGGCGTTCTTTCTCCTCCTTTCTTTGCTTCCTCCGCAGCTCTGCCTCTTCTTGCTTTTGCTCCCTTTCGCGTTCTTCTGCAAGCCGTTGCTTCAGCTTTTCCCTGGCCTTTACCGCATCAGGATCGATATGTTTACGGTGGTACAGGAAAACAAAAATGATGATCAGGAGCACTATTCCAAATATCAAGGGATATCCCACTCCTCCGATCTTGGCACCGAGAGGCTCGATGGCTGTCGTAAGGGTTTGGGGGATCGTGGTTTCGTTCCCTTGAAAGTAATTCGTGATTCCGTAATACGAGCCGCCCACGATACCTCCAATGATGATAAGAATCAGGACAAGCTTTGCCAAGGAGGGGGGTGTGAGAGTCTCTGGCTCTCTTTCAGGCTCCATTTTTGGCTCTCGTTTCTGTATTCCGGCAGCCATCACTTCTTCCCTGAACTTTTTTCCAGGTGCGGCTTGCCTTGCCCTCACAACGAGGAGAAGGATTCCAGTAAGAAGGATTGCGAAGAGTATAAGCGATGCAAGAAGATAGGTGATAAACCTGGATTCTCCACTCGTTTCAAGCAATAGGCGTGTTGCTACTGTTTCAGAAGATCCTGATTGGCGGTTTCTCAGGGAGAGGCGGAGCGTATAGACGCCTGGGCTGGCGATGGCCTTATCTGGAAGCGCTTTGAAGACTGCTGTTTCGTGCTTGCCAGGCTCCAATTCAGAAGCAAATTGCTGGGGCGAGACCCAGGCAGGCTCGAGCACTGAAAGTGTGTAGGAGATTGGGGCCAAACCAGGATTTTCGATGTCTATTGAAATAGGAGTTTCGTTGTACGCCAAAGGAAGGGCTTGAGGGGCGGTTACTCTGAGTGGAAAACAGCCGCCAAGGCTGAGCTGAACCAAGGCTGATTTTGACAGGTTTCCTTTCTGTGCTGTTGCAGTTATGCTTAGCGTATAGGATTTAGAGATATTTGAAGGCGCAAGGACGTAGAGGGGCGCAAGCGCCTGTTGTCCAGAGAGGAGGGTTATAGAGGGCTGCTCAAAAAAGACACGAGAGGAGAGTTCCTGAGGCGAAGCGATGCTGAGGTTAAAGGTGTTCTCAAATGCTGCCTTATTCTCAATGAGAAATGGTATAACACCTCCTGTTCCTTCACAAAACGAATACGCTTGGTTGTAAGGCTTGAATTCGTAGGTTAAGGTTGATTGATTTTTTCTGAAGAGTTGGCGCTCGCCCCTCTGGAGCGAAAAGTTGTAGCAGGGGTTGATGGTATACTCCAGAGGAACCTTCGCGGTCCAGCCAGAGTTTAAGGCTGAGACAATAAGCGATTGTTCAAGGGTTCCATGGACTCCGCAGGGGCTTCTGAGCGTGATTGTTATCTCTGCTTCACCCCCTCCTTTTAGGGTAAGCTTTTGCTGTGATACGGACAGGTAGGAGGGGGGCTCTGAAAAAAACTCGTAGGTTTCCTGAAAGCTTCCGCTGTTTCTGATCCTGAGCCTGGAGGTCTGCTGCGTGCAGGGGCATGCGGCTGCTAGCTTCTGCTGCGCCAAGATCTCGATGTTTGAGCAGGACTGGACAGTTATGATCTGGGGAAGAATCTGCCTGCCTCTTCCGGTTAGGACACTAATGTTTGAGGCATAGCTTGCTTCAGGGGTTCCGCATGGAATTCTGAGGGCTTGTGTGACATTAACCTGTTTGCCTGGCTCTAAGATGAACCCGGATGGAGATAGTTGCGAGAATTGCGCTGCTGCGCCTTGCGCAGCGAGGCTATACGTGATTGGACCAGATCCCCTATTGACGAAATGGAGCGTGTTTATAGAAGAAGAGCATGCGCATACGTTTATCCTTGAAAGATCCTGGAATCCAATGAAATCCTGGCTGAGCACGAAGGGGAAGGCTAATATAAGAAATACTATAGGCAATACGTGCTTCCCCCTCATCAGTTCACACTTCTTTTTGTATTTTGATTATCGAAAAGTGCTTATTGACGCTTCTCAACAAAGCCTGCTTTTCCCCTCCCCCTTTTCTTGCGATTGAAAAATTGAAATATAAAAAGAAAGAAAAAAGGCTTTAGTAGTAGGTCTGAGCTTCTTCAGTACCTTCTTCGCCCTTTAATTTGTTGAAGCCGATGATCAAGAAGATGATCACCAGTATCACAACAAGGACGATGAGCCCTACTTCGAGGCCTCTCTTCACATTATCCCATTGGGATGATCCAGCGCTTCCAATCACATTTGCCTTCACGGGTATCTGCCTTAGGGTCTGGTCTCCTGATTTCACCGCCAGGCTCAGGATGTACTGGCCTTCCTGCGCGTTTGGAGAGGCAGTCACATAGACAAATGCCTGCTCTGTCTGGCCGCTTCCAACCACAAGGGTTGAGGATGGGCTGATTCTGGCGCTGATTCCCTGGGTTGCTGCGCTTGTCAGGGTGTATACCTTGGATTCAGCTGCATTATTGGTTATTGTTACTGCATACACTGAGCCAGCAGTTCCTTTTGCAACATCCTGGATTTCTGGACCAACAGTGATTATGGTCTGCGCTGTAGGCAGCGGTGTTGTTGACTCTTCTGCTGATACAATTTCTATTGGGAAGGTCTTTGATGCCCGCTTATCGCCTTCGTCATAGAAGGCTTCCACATTGACATTATAGGTTCCTGATGCGGCATCCCTTGGAATCACGATGAACATCTCTTCGCTTGTCAGCTGGTCGTCGTTCTCCCCATCCTTCTCAAGCTGATCGATGAAGTCATTAGCGACTGCAGATCCGCCAAGCTCTGGGATTGAAACTCTGATTCGCACTCCTTTTTCATCCACAAGGCCATAGTTCTGAAGCCTGACCAAGGTGATGAGGGTTCTTCCTGCTCTAATCCTGTTTTCCGGTGAGAATACAACATCCTTGATCTGGACATCTTTTCTCTTGTTTTCAAGCTGAAGCTCGTATGTCTGCTCAATGGTTTGGCTGTCTCTGTCTTCAACCTGGATTCTTAATTTGTACCTGTCCTGATCAGCCCGTTGCCTTAATGGAATAGTCAATCTCTTGACATAGGTTACGCCTGCTTTCATATCAAAGACATCACTGATGTCTTCCATCAGGTCGCTATGATCATATCCCCGAAGAGCGCCCTCGATCTGCGCGTTTTCGGTGTCTACGTTTGCAGTGATGCTCACCTTGACATCAACCTCGTCACCGCGCTCCACTTGCCTAATAAAATTGGTTGCGCTTGGTGTCAGCGCATCATTGTCTATTGAGACGCTGTTAATCGTCACTGTTGCGCTTGCAAAGGATGCAAGAGCTACAACACTCAAAAGAAAGATCATCATTAATCCCATTATTTTTCCACTTCTCATGCTTTATTACCCCCAACGGTTTTTTATTGGAGCAATGGTAGCCCACTGCTCTTGGATAAGCCCACAAATCGTGCGGTATATATAAAGGTTTCGATTTATGAGCATATCATAGTAGTTAATTTTATTTACTATTATTGCGTGAGTATATTTTATTTTGCGTATTTTGCGCAATGACGGTTTGATTAGAGTACATGTTTGTAAACTGATCTCATTCTACGATGAGGATCTTGTGCTTTACCCGTCGGGAGTCGCCATTGCCAAGGCTGATTCGCGCAAGGTATTCTCCTGGAAGAGCGTCGTCGGGAACAGGCACTTCCACCATAGCTGAGACCGTGTCGTCTGAATCCACTCGGTCAAATCCTGTTGAGCTGAAGACTCCCAATTCAGGAATCACAACTTTCAGAGAGGGTGACTTAAGGTCAGTCTCTCCATGATTCGTAAGTTTTGACCACACCTGCAAACTCTCGCCGGGGCTTGCTATTCCGTCGTTCAGGAGCCTTACGCCTCCCCAATAGATTTGTTTGCGTGGGTTGATTTCCCGGGTTATTGTGGATGGCGGCTGCGGTGAAGGGACAGGAGCAGCTATTGCGGTTATTGTTATTGATGAGGTTGCGCTGTCAACTGCGCCGTCATTTACCTTTGCCCGAATCGTTTTTGGCCCTGCTGTTGTATACTGGGCGGCAATGGTGTTGAAACCGCCAAGGTTTCTGAATCCCTGGCCGTCACCCAAGTCAAAGAAGTATGCAAGGGCATTCCCGTCTGGATCTGACGCAATTGCTGTAATTGCGTGGACTGTTCCTGTAGGGCCTGACTGCGGGACTGCTGTTAGTGATGTTATGACAGGAGCACGATTTTGGCCTTGCCCTGTAACTGTAATTGCAAGTGTTGCCTGCTGGCTATCTACCCTTCCATCATTCACTTTCGCCCTGATGGTGTAGGATCCTGGAACTGTAAATTGGGCTGAAATTGAGGAAGACGCTCCGTTGTTCCTGAATCCCTGGCCGTCTGCGAGATCGATAAAGTAGGTTAAAGCATTTGCGTCAGGATCGCTTGCTGTTATTGTGAATGTGAATGTTGAGCCTGCTGGCGCAGACAGTTGGTTTGCCGTAAAGCCTGTAATTACAGGTGGATTGTTTGGCTGCACAGGAGGCTGGACTGGAGGTTGGACAGGTGGCTGAATGGGCGGTTGGACTGGAGGTTGGACAGGTGGCTGCTGAGGCGGTTGTTGCCCACTTGGTGCATTAACTCTAATGCGGATAGTATCTGAGGATGTCCTTCCAGACTCTGTCTCTCTGGCAACGACAGTTATAAGATGTTCGCCTTGAGGAAGCTGGACAGCAATCGCTCTCTCGTTTCGATTGAGATTGATGAGGTTGTCAAACCAGGAGAGTGTGAACTGGACACCTTCAGGATCTGTGACTTGTGATTCGATGGTTATCGTGTCTGTCGTGAGGAATGAAGCTCCATCAGGGGGAGAGATTATCCTTACAGTAAGAGCCGAGGTATCTGTACCAGGAGTTCCTGGAAATCCGCCATTGATCAGGATTGTTACTGAAGCCTGGCCCCTATTGCTATCTCGGTCTGTAACTGTTGCTGTGTAGGTCAATGTAGCCGGGAAGTTCCAGAATTGTTCAAGTTCAGATCCAATTCCTCTGAATTGATTAGCATGCTGGACCGGGCCTGTTGGCAAAAGGATGTTTCCTGTGCTCGTCCAGGTGATCTGGCTTGAAAGCTCGCCTTCCTGCGGGTCTGTTGCAGATGCCCTGAAGAGAACTCTTTGCATAGCTGATGCTGCAGAACTGGATCCAAACACCGCAGCATTTGCCGGCGAAAGAATAGTTACAACAGGAGTTTGGCTTGGCTCTCGAATGATATGGGTAACAACGGCAGGAGCACTCCAGGTTTCATCAAGGCCTTTCACAGCCATGCGCAGCTCATAATAGCCTGGCTGGTTGAATTGTATCACAGGCTCTGCATCAAACCATACTGGACGCAGAACTCCTGCAGTGTTTCTTGCCTGATTGACAAGCGATTGATCTTCTCTTGCGTTTGTTACTGAGCCAAGAGGAGCGAAGTCAAAGATAGGATTGCCCTGACTGTCTTCGCCTGTCTTAATGAAGACTGCAACGCGCTTTCCTGCAATCGGCTGATTATTTGCTTCGAGGAATGTAATTGGAGGAGTTCTGTAGCCAACGGTCTTTCTTATGATATCTCCTGCGTTATGGGAGGTAAGCCGGACAGCGAGAGGCTGAGTTCCTGGAATGGGGGTTACTATAACTGTAAAAGAGACGGGAGTTGCCCAGTCTTTGTCGCGGATGCCGATTGGAGTCTCTGTAACTGAAAATTCAACCCGGTAAGTTCCTGCAGTAGGGAATTGCAATGAAGGTGTGCGCTCAAAGGATTGCGTGATGAGCTGGCTATCTCTAAAGACTTGGGTTCTGAAGCCTGTAACATCTCCTGGCCTGCTTCCCTGGCCTGCGACAGTGATAATGCTGTTTTGCTGGATGGTTGTTGTTGATCCCGCTTGAGGCTGCTGTAATCGGGCTGTGAGCGGCTCGATTGATGGGATGCTGCTTGCTTCTACAAAAACAGTTATTCTTTTGATTGCTGAGCCTCCTCTGCTGTCTGAAGCTCTTATCTCGATTCCATCATATCTTCCAGCCTGGTTGTTTGCAGGAGCCCAGTAAAAGACACCAGTTGTTGGGTCAAGCCTTGCACCTGGGAGTCCGGATAGCTCGTAGGTAATTCTATCATTGTCTGCATCAAAAGCAGTAAGGGTAAATGTCCTTGGCTGGTTTACCCGGAAAAGGAGCGAACTTGGAATTGCCTGCTGTCCGTTAAATGCATTGGATAAGAACAGAGGAACTGCATTGACATTGACGAAAATACTTGCTGGCTGGCTCCACTCGCCCTGGGCATTCTTCACTGAAAAGCGAATTTCATAAGTTCCTGATCTCCTGAATTGGAGGGTTGGAGAGCGGTCAAACCAGATTGGCTGGAGTAGGCCTGCGCTGTTTACTGCCTGGCGGGCAGCAGAGTTGAAATTTTCAACATCAGCCAAATTTGCCAGGCTTCCAGACCTAAACACAGCCCAGCGGTATCCTTTTGCTGCATCAGCTGGCTCGCTTCTTCCATGGAGTGTTATTGAGCCATCAGGGCTTATTTTAACTGTGCCTTGATGAGATGTAATAACTGCCTGGATAGATGTCTGCGCTGCAACAATTGCGCTTGCAGCGACAAAAAGGAAAAGAATGGATAGTATGGCGATTATTCCTGAATACGGCCTGAAATTAAATTGGGTATTGGATGTTCTTCTCATTAATTTTGCACCCCCTCTCGACCGAGAACACATCATAGTATATAAAGATTTCCAATGTAACTATTTTAGAATGGTTAAATAGATAGAGCGGAGGGTAGTTAAGTGTTGGTTGAAGATTGACTTGAGAAGAAAGGAATAGAAAGCCGGTCATGCATAGAAAAGGTGTTATGTCTAATTCAGAATTCGGGCTAAAATATAGAAACTGAAAGATTTATTTTTTGCAGCAGATAAACCAAATATTCTATGGTAGGATATAATGGTAGAATACGAAATTATTCCCACCAAGAGGATAATTACAGTTGATACCTGCTTCAATTTGGTAGTGTTATATTTCACAAAAAAGAGATTTCAACGCAAACACTGGGCAAACCATTTAAACCATTGCTCGTTTTCTTTTCCTTATGATTTATGTAGTAGGAGCAGGGCCCGCAGGATCGTACTTTGCAGGGCTGATGGCAGAGAAGGGATATGCTGTTACGGTCTTTGAGGACCATGACATTATAGGGGATCCCTGCCAGTGCACAGGGATTGTGACGTCTTCAATCCAGGAACTGCTTCCTTTGGATCCATCTGTTGTGATGAACCATATCTCAAAAGTAAAGGTGGTTGCACCTTCTGGGAATTCGCTGCAGTTCTCAATACGGGATATCATCCTGGACAGGCCAGGATTTGACAGGTATGTTGCAAGAGTAGCCCGTGAGAAAGGGGCTGCTATTTTTACTGGGCACAGATTTACTGGCATTGAAGGGGATTGCATCATTATTGAAGAAAGCAAGCGAAGGAAGAGGTTCAGATTTACGAATGAGGATATTCTGGTAGGAGCGGACGGACCGAATTCTTCTGTTGCCAAAGCGGCGGGGATTTTTGGCGAGCGGAAATTTTATTTTTCATCACAGGCAGCTGCAAAGCTTGACATACCAAAGGATACCTATGAGGTGTATTTGGGCAATGAGTTCTGCCCTGAGTTTTTTGCGTGGGTTGTTCCTGAATCTGAAGGAGTTGTGCGGATTGGATTAGGAACCTTGGGGAGAAAAACCTCTGCATATTTTCAAAAGTTTTTGAGGTTTCGCCTGGGAGAAGAATATCGTTCTAAGATTATAAGCTATCAAGGCGGTCCAATTCCCTACTATGATACTCGCCTGGAAGTGCAGAAAGGCAACATCTATTTAGTGGGGGATGCTGCATTCCAAGTCAAAGCAACAACAGGAGGGGGGATCATCCAGGGCATGATTGCCGGAAGGTGTTTGGCTGAGGCGATTACTGAAAAGAAAGATTACAAAAAGCTTTTGAAGAAGCGTCTGAATAAGGACCTTTGGATGAGCCTGCAGATTCGGAAGGTGATGAACAGGTTTAGGGATAAGGATTATAACAGGCTTATTGAGCTCTTTAACCAGGAGAGGGTTAAAAAAGTTGTAGAAGCCCATGATCGGGATTACCCGTCTAGGTTTGCAGTTGCCCTTTTGCTGAGGGAGCCCCGGTTCCTTTTGTTTGGAAGAAAGATTATTTCATTTGGATCAATCTTTATGCTCCGCAATATGAAAAAGCTGTTCAGCCATTGATTTGAGTGTTCTTTGTATCGCGATGAAATCCTATAAGCGGGCTGTATCTTCTATACCACGGTCCGGCTCCATGGCTCGTGACTAGTCCTAATTGTAGATATGTGCCTTCTTCTGCATAACAAACGAGTCCAGCTTGCAATCCAGGCGTCCTTTCCAGAAAAAAATTAATTACCCCTACTTGCAATGCGCTTGCATTTCTGGCACCATTATATACGCCTAACTGTATTTTTAATTCATCTCGTGGGAATACACTTCTTGCCTCATCCGTAAAATTCATTAGACCTAATTGCGCTCCGATTCCTTCGGCGGTATTAATGAGGCCGAGCTGCGCCCCTCTTAACTCATGAGTAGAATTCGCTGCACCTAACTGTATCCCGTATGCTTGATTAGCATCGTTCTCGAAACCAATCTGTACTCCAGTTACAGTTTCTCTTGAGTTATCGAATCCTAACACAACTTCAAGCGGCATTTATACCTCCAATCAGTCTCCTTTAGCGGAAAGAAACGGTTAGCAGATTATAAAGTTTTCGACTTTTTACTCCCTGGCAGTTAAAGATGAGACATGCTCGAACACAAAAACAGAGTTTCCTAAGAAATAATCCCCTTCTCCTCATCAATCAGGCTCTGAAGGACCTCATCATGGCTGCAGGTGGCAACGCCTACCTTCTTTACAACGATGCCTGCTGCATGATTGGCGATAATCGCAGCCTCTTCCAAACCTGCTCCAGAGCAGAGAGAAAGCGCTAACGCAGCAACAACAGTATCTCCTGCGCCGCACACATCAAACACTTCAGTAGCCCTGCTTGGAATATCTTTGATCCCTTCAGGAGAGAAAAGAGACATTCCCTTTTCTCCTCTCGTAACAATGAGCGGCGCTCCAAGATACTCTGAAAGTCTTCTGCCTGCAACATGGATATCTTCCTCTCCCTGGAGCATATCAAATACCTCCTTGGCGTTAGGAGTAACCAGGGTCGCTCCCCTGTAGGCTTCCTTATTCCTTGGTTTTGGGTCAACAACAAGAGGGATGTTCTTTTCTTCGCTTAGAGAGCGGAGGTACTCCATCAGTTCAGCGCTCACAACACCCTTTGCGTAATCACTTACAACAATGCAGTCAATCTCATCCCTGATATCATCTATCCTATTCCTAACCTTTTCAAGGATTCCTAGAGAGAGGTGTTCCCTCTTTTCATAATCAGCCCGAATCAGCTGCTGGTTGCCCCCCATGACTCGAACCTTCATTGTTGTTGGCCTTGCGGGGTCAGCAATTAAGCTGTCGGGCGAAATCCCCTTTTCAATGAGGAGTTCGATGAGGCAATCACGGCCCTCATCGTTGCCGGTTACTCCAACCAAATGGACAACGCCTCCTAAACTCGTTACATTATTCGCAACATTGGAGGCGCCTCCAGGAACAAAGCTTTCGCGTGAGACATCAACGATCTGGACTGGGGCTTCAGGAGAGATCCTGCTCACATTGCCCCAAACATACTTGTCGAGCATCACATCTCCAATAACCAAAATATGCTTGTCTTTAAATTGATCAAGCATTCTCAGCATCTTCTCATATTCAGGATACATTTACACACCCCAGATCTCCTTGTCAACTGCCTCTAAAATAGAATGGATGCAGAGGATATGCATTTCCTGGATCCTCGCAGTTGTCTTGGAAGGAACTATGATATCAACATCAGCAATACTCTTCATTTTGCCGCCATCTTTTCCTAAAAACGAGATCGTTTTCATTCTCTTCCTTTTTGCTTCGTGCAGAGCCAACAGCACATTCTCAGAATTCCCGCCTGTGGATATCCCTACAAACACATCCCCTTCTTTTCCATATGCCTCAACCTGCCTCCTGAAAACATCAGCATAGGATTCATCATTCGACCAGCACGTCATAATCGAGCTGTCCATTAAGTGATGAGCAGGCATCGCTCCTCTCCGGTTCTTGTATTGCCCAACAAACTCTTCAACAAAGTGCATTGCATCACAGGTAGAGCCACCATTGCCGCAGGCATACAAATGGTTTCCTTTCCGGAACGCCTCAATAATCAGCTCAGCAGCCTTGGCAACTTTATCTGGAAGGCTCATGCTGTTTTGAATTGTCTGCTTATGCTCCTCAAATTGCCTGGTGATCAATTCTTGTATAGGATTCTGCATGCTGATCCCTTTATCGAGAGGTATTCCTGAGCGTTAATAAACATTGCGATTCGGGATTGATTGTCTGATTGATCACACTCTCGATTGATTAGATTTTGGAGGAGTTTCTAACTTTTTGATCATATCTTCTGTGAGTTTATTATTCTCTGATGGATAATATTTTATTCTTAAACCAGCACGGTTTGATTCTATAAAGAGTATTCCTGAGATTAGAGCGTATCTTGGAATTTTTTCTATAACCCCATAATTTTCATTCAACATTAGCTGATCTTTTATATTCTGAGGATATTTTCTGTAATCATTCAAAAAACAATCAATTTCTACCTCATCTATACAAGAGCTATGTTGATTGTTAAAAATAACAAATATTATTGGTAAGTGAAATTTGTCAACATTCTTAAAATTGCCTTTACTTATCTTAGTATAGACCCTAGCACTAATTTTACCAGCAATCCCTCCAGAGATTACTTTAGTTATCCCGGGATGAAAGGCATCAATAGCATTAGGATCGTCTAAATCGTGTGCTGTTGTTACTTCCGCAACTATTCTTTGATTATCTAAGGTTAAAAGAAAGTCGGGGAATCCACAATTATCTGGTAAATTCTTTTTATCACATTCAACCAACTCATTTGTTTTAATCGCAAACTCAAATTCTCTCTTCGATATATAAGTGCTATATAGATTTTCAAATAGTCTTTCTGAATTTTTATCTTTACTTTGTTTCTTTTTTTCGATTAGACTAGTATCGTCCATTAATTCAGGTAATTGAATTTATTATTAAAAATTTACCTCTTTTAGTTTCAAAATGCCCGTGGACTGGCTGTACTTAAATAGTAGTAACTATAGTCCTGCCATTGCTTCTTTTACTTAATTGCTCTTCGAGCGTTGTACGCATACGACCAATGATACGCACAATCATCCAAAAACAGAAACCTTTATTAAAAACAGAGGCAAGAAGCAGAATATGGTCTTCGAGCAGTTCTTTAAGACAGAATGGCTTCAGCGCCGGCCCTTGGACGCTTTTTTGCTTGGAGCCCTCTATTCCCTTATGGGCATCATCAGCGCCAAGCTGATCTTTGGAAGAAATCCGAGCTTGATGACAGTCGCATTTACATCAATTCTCCTTATCCCGTCATTAAACAGCCTGATGCGCCAGGAAGCAAGAACCATTATCAGGGAAAACATTTCCTGGACAGCACTGTTCCGGAACCATAAAACAACCTTTATCACCTATATCTTTCTTTTTTTAGGAATCTTCACGACCTTCGCTGCAATTTCGATAAGCCTCCCGAGCAATTCAGTGCTTGCTCTTTTCTCCACCCAGCTTGAGGCGGCAAACATTGCTGGAAAGGCAGCTGATCCGAGCTGCAATTATCTGGGAATCGACTTCGGCAACCGCTTTCTCTGCATTGTCTTCAACAATATCATCATCTTCTTTATCTGCTTTCTTTTGTCTCTCGTTTATGGAGCTGGGGCTGTCCTTTTCATCACGTGGAATGCTTCTGTATGGGGGGTGGCATTCGGCTTTGCGGCGAGAACCCTCATCATACCTGCCTTTCCGCACATGATTACAGAAGCAGCATCCTACCTCTCAGCTGCGATAGCAGGAGGAGTTCTTTCAAAAGCGGTTATCCATGAAAAGCTTGGGTCAAAGAATTTCTACAGGATTCTGGGGGACTCACTGATACTATTTGCGATTGGATTTTTTCTCGTCATCATTGCCGGGTATCTTGAGGTGTATGTGTTTCCGTTCATACGGGGGTAAGCGAGTTTTTCGTAAGATGATTAAGGATTCGGTTACACAAGTAATTATACGGGTTAGTTTTAATTATAAATGTTAGTTCTTGCCAAGGAATTTTCCAACAGCCCCCATCACATCATCAACACTAATGTCTTTCATGCAGTCAATGCCTGGATAGGGCCGTTTATAGGATCCTTCATAAATCTTGATGAATGGGTATCCTGGAGCTGGCTTGAACAAAGAGATGCTCCTTGGCCCATAGGGGCCAAAAATGACCGGGCTCTCTGGGCCGTAAAGACCTATTGTGGGGATGGCCTGCGATGCTCCTAGATGAACAGGTCCAGTGTCATTTGAGATGATAAGGGAGCACTGGTCAACAAAGGCTATTGTCTGGCCAAGCTTAAACCCGCAGGTATGCCAGGTTGTATGAGGAATCGTCTTCTGGATAGACTCAATCAGTGCTTGCTCCTCCTTTACTCCAATAAAAACAATATCCATGTTGGAATGCTCAATAAGAGTCTTTGCAATTTCAGCGAATCTCTCAGCTTTCCATCTCCTTTCAGGGACAGCAGGCCCAGAGCCAGGGCAGATGCCAACAATCTTCTTGGTTATGCGGTTCCTTGCTATGAATGCTTTGACAAATGAGACAGATTCTTCCGAAGTTGCGATCCTCACGAGGCTGTCATCAACATCTCCATTTCCCAACGGCTTGACAAACTCCAGATTATTCAGCAATGCGTGTTTCTCTGGGTCAAATATGACACTTTGTGAATAAAGCCTGGCCCTCCTCTTCAGATTCCCAAAGCCGATCCGGAAGGGAGCGGCGACATATGAAAATATGCATGAGATCATCAGCCAGTGCTCGAAATCAAGGCAGAGGTCAAATTTGCCCACTATTGCCCGAAAGCATCTGAAAAGGCTCTTCATGTCCAGATCAACAAAAATGAGATTATCAATATCGGGGTTTGAATAGAACAAGTCCTTATTCTTCTCTGGAGCCAATACCGTTATCCTGCTTCCCGGGATTCTTTTTTTTATCTCACGAATGCATGGCAGGACATAGATGTTTGATCCAATGCCCCAGAACATAATCACCAGGATACGAGGATATTCAGGTATCTTGGCTTTCCTTCTTGGGATCTTTGCAAGAATGGAAGTAAGGAAGCTCCCCACATACCTGTCTATACGTTTAATCATATCATAGCGCATTTGCCTGCAGAACTAGCCTGGTCTTTTAAATCTTATTTCTTTTGAGGTTCAGTAGCAAGTCAATCGGCAGTGGCTTGCAAGCGAGCAAGGCGAGCTTGCTCGCTAGCCACCGGCTCGCTTGTGCCTGCAGCTGCGATTGCTGACATCCCCGAAGGTGCTAAAAAGAGCCATGCTCTTTTGGCACACCAAAACGCCCGATGGCGTTTTGATTGAGGCAACCCTCTGTCAGCCCAGCTTATGATTGTGAGGAAGCTCGCTGAAAGGGTGCCAGACTTGCTACTGAGCCTTCTTTTGGACGCTTTCAAATGCAGTTTTTCTTACAATCTCCTCAAGCTTCCTCTGGTTTTGGCGAACCAAGGCATAGGTATAAAACAGGGATCCTATGAGGAACATGAAGCCTGCAATGATATAAAAATCAAGCGGCCGCTGGAGCGCAATGATGTCTACAACAAAGCCGCTGAGGGCTGTTGGGAAGAGTGTGATAAGAATAAAAAATATCCATAAGAACATCCAGGCAAGGTACTCTTTATTGGTAAAATGGCTGCGCTTTTTGTTAAGAAATGCCAAGTACATCATGAACATTGCGAACAACACGCCAAGTATCTGGACTCCGAGCATAGCCTTCAGGCTTTTGTGGAATTTTTTAAATGTATCGGTTAGAACAACTACTGTGCTATCCTGAAAGTATTTCCCTTCGATAGCTTAATTCGTTTCATGTTTATTAAGCCTCCTTTTTCATCTTCCTGACAAATGCCTGCTCTGGAGTTTCCAGAATCTCGAAGCGTAAGCTTCGATG
>Ga0209541_10000262_pt1 | contig 102109 bp, 113 predicted proteins | sample RifCSPlowO2_01_FD_184027 | JGI IMG/M metagenome (GOLD analysis project Ga0209541, IMG submission 184027) | Groundwater microbial communities from Rifle, Colorado - Rifle CSP2_plank lowO2_0.1 (SPAdes) (version 2) | ecosystem: Environmental > Aquatic > Deep subsurface > Groundwater | place... | reverse complement strand
CGCGCCAGTCCAGCCCGTATTCCTTGCGGCAAAACTCTTTGGCGTGCCAAAAGAAAAGGTGGAGAAAGCGCTGAAACACTTCAAACCCCTGCTGCATCGTTTGGAGCGCGTGGGAACGTACCGGGGAATCACGTTTTACAACGACTCCCTTGCCACCATCCCCCAAGCGACAAACGCCGCCTTGGACATTCTTGGAAACAAAGTTGCCACGCTTATTGTGGGCGGGCATGATCGGGGCATTGAGCTCGCGCCTTTGGCAGAACGCATACTGCAAAGCAAGGTACGCACGCTCATCCTTCTTCCCGCAACCGGCGCAAAAGTTGAAAAGGAACTGGAAGCGATTCGTTCAAAGCAGAAAAAAAACCGCGCACTACACTGTTTTCGCAAAAGCACGCTGGCAGAGGCAGTTGAGCTGTGCTACGAGCGCACGCCAAAGGGCTTTATTTGCTTGCTTTCGCCCGCGGCCTCCAGCTTCAATATGTTTCGCGACTACAAAGAGCGCGGTGATGAATTTAAAAAACTTGTGATCCGCTATGGCAAAGGGGCGCGCGCTTGATCTTATCCTGCTTCTTTGTTGCTCGTTGCTCCTCGTTTCTGGCGTGCTGATTTTAGCAAGCGTTTCTTCCTCTCTCTCACTCCAACGAACCGGGACCACCTTCTATTATCTCAATCACCAGCTTTTGTTTGGATTTCTGCCGGGGCTGGTGCTGGGCGCCGTTGCCTTTTTCCTGCCGCTCTCTTTCTTTAAAAAATGGGGTTTTGCGTTTTTGCTCTTTTCTTTAGCGCTGCTTGCCTTAGTGTTTGTGCTTGGCATTGGCAGGGAAGTTGACACCGCCAGTCGTTGGATTTTTGTGGGAGGATTTTCCTTTCAGCCCTCCGAACTCCTGAAACTCGCTTTCATTCTGTATATGGCTTCGTGGCTTGCCTCCCGCGCCTCCTCGGCGAAAAAAGAAGCGTTCAGCAGGACCTTCGTGCCCTTTGCCGTCGTTATGGCTATCGTGAGCGCGTTTTTGATTCTCCAGCCAAACGTAAGCACCTTGGGAGTGATTGCCGCAACCGGCCTTGCGATGTATTTCCTTGCCGGAACGCCGCTCTGGCATACGTTTCTCCTGTCGGGATTCAGCTTGGCGGCATTTGCCGCGCTCACGGTTTTGGCGTCTTACCGGTGGGAACGCCTTCAGGTATTTTTGGATCCCTCTTTAGATCCTCTCGGCAAGGGCTATCAGCTCAATCAGGCGCTCATCGGGATTGGATCCGGAGGGTTGTTCGGCACGGGGCTCGGTTTGAGTTTCCAAAAATTTGGAGTGTTGCCGGAACCCATTTCCGACTCCATTTTTGCGGTCTTCGCAGAAGAAACCGGCTTCCTCGGGAGCATGTTTCTCATCTCGCTTTTCGCGCTGTTTGCGTGGCGCGTGTTTGTTATCGCGCGGAGAACGCACGATCGCTTCGCAGGCCTGTGCGCGACGGGCATCGGTGTTTGGATTTCCCTGCAGGCCTTCGTCAACATCGCCTCCATGCTCGCGCTCGTTCCTTTAACTGGAATCCCGCTTCCTTTTATCAGCTACGGGGGCTCTGCTTTGGTTGTTGAGTTGATTGCTCTCGGAATTTTGCTTAATATAAGCAAAGGGGGCTCAGCTCCCTAAACAAGCATGAATCCCGTACGAAATCTCAAGGACATGGGCATTTTCTACGGGTAATAAGAGAAGATAACAAACGAAATTTCGTACGGGATGAAAATCCTTTTTGCCGGAGGAGGAACCGGAGGCCATATTCTCCCTATCGTTGCTGTGGCCCGAGAGTTAAAGCGCTCCTATCCGGGCGAAAACATGGAACTGTATTACATGGGTCCCGAGGGTAAGTTCGGGGATGTTTTGCTTTCGCAGGAAGGAATCAAGACATTCAGCGTGCGGGCGGGAAAACTTCGCCGATATAAAGGCCCAGCCGCATTCCTGCATAACCTCGCAGACATGTTTTTCCTCACCCCGTGGGGGATTTGCAAGGCATTTAAAATTTTGTTTTTCCTCTCCCCGGACCTCATTTTCAGCAAAGGAGGATACGGGGCAATCCCTGCCACGGTAGCCGGCAAAATGCTCGGTATCCCCGTATTTCTGCACGAATCCGATATTGTGCCCGGCAAGGCGAACTTGACCGCCGAAAAGCTCGCTCTGGAAATTTTCACCTCTTTTCCTTTTACGCGGCATTTCTCTCCCAAAAAAATCCTGCTCGTGGGAAATCCGATCCGCAGCCGCCTTTTATCCGGCTCGCGAGAGGAAGCCCTCCAGCTGTTTCAGCTCGTGGGCGACAAGCCCATTCTTTTGATTATGGGCGGCTCTCAGGGCGCCCAGCGCATCAACGATATGCTCTTAGCCGTACTCGACGCGGCGCTCTCACAATTTGAAATTATCCATCAAACCGGAGAGGCGAATTTTAAAACCGTAGAACAGGAAGCGAAAGTGGTGATATCGGAAACAAATCTTCCCTATTACCATCCGGCACCTTTTCTTAACGAAAACGAACTGCGGCACGCGTACGCCGCCGCCGATTTTATAGTAAGCAGAGCGGGCTCCGGAACCATTTTTGAAATAGCTGCCCTGGGAAAACCCAGCATGCTCATTCCACTGCCCGAATCCGCCCAAAACCACCAAATGGAGAATGCGTACGCCTACGCCAACACGGGGGCCTCCATTGTACTGGAAGAAGCAAACCTGACTCCCCATTTTTTCTTAGAGCGCGTGCGCAGCGTGATTTCTGATCCCGTCGAGACGAAGCGAATGGCTGAGGGCGCACTCAATTTTGCAAAACCAAACGCCGCCCGAATCGTGGCAGATTATTTGTTGGCTTATCTCCAGCGCTAAACCAAAACCATCATGGACGGAAAAGTGATGCGTTGACTTTCTTCATAATTCCTCGTATTATATTTTTAGCTTTTAACACTCATACACCGCGCGTTACGGAGGCACAGCAATGAGAGAAAGGCGAGAGGAGTACGGCGACGTTTACATCTTCTTGGAGCCAGAAGAGGGGATACTCCCGCCACGATGGAGGAATGAAGAGGGAAGAAATCGCGTCCTTGTGATTCCGCCGTTTGAGCTTTCTCTATACCCAAACCTCCCCCTCGTGCCGCCCTATGACCCGTCTCGTGGCTGGAACGTCTGTGTTCCGCATCTTGCGGATCGAGCGCGCTGCGAGTGGGGAATGGGGCCGTGGTTCTGCCTTTTGGGCGAGGGAACAGAACAAAGGGCTTTCGCAATAGCGGGCCCTTACGCAGACCAACTTCATAGCGCCGATGAACTAGATAAGCTGGAGGAAGAAGATGATTGCGATACAGATCATTGAAGTCCCAGCAGGAGAAGCTCCCGGGTGGGTCAGGGAAGAATGGGTGGGATGCATTCTTCCTGCAGAACTTGTCGGAGCGACCTGGGCAAAAGGCGTGCGCACCGGCGCTCCTCACGTTTTTCCCTTCGGTACCTGGTATTGGGTTGCGTGGGAGAGAGCGGTCAGGGCGCTTGAATCTCAAGGGAAAGGAGAGGCGGCTGACTGGTGGCGTTCAACCCCGCACCCGCCCGACGAGTACCTCCTTTTCCGTATCGAGGAATGCAAGGTGGTGCCACCGGACTAGGCGGTGAGATAATATCAATACCCGCCTTTCCCTTTAGTACAAAAATACCACAATTGTGCCATTTTTGTACTATATACATCATACATACAAATGGAATGCCGTGGTTTGTTATTGGATAAGACGGGGTGAATTGTGAAAAATAGGAGGTAGGGTTATGATACGCGTATGGACGGAAAAGTAAGAACAAGGATCGCCCCTTCTCCCACGGGGTGGGCGCACATGGGAACCGCCAGGACCGCGCTGTTTAATTATCTCTTTGCCAAAAAAGAAGGAGGTGATTTTATCTTGCGCATAGAAGACACGGACAAAGAACGCTCCCAAAAGGAGTACGAACAGGATGTTCTGGAGAGCTTCCGCTGGCTCGGTTTGGAATGGGATGAAGGGCCGGAGAAGAACGGGAAATACGGCCCGTATCGTCAGAGCGAACGTACTGAGCTGTATAAGAAATATCTCACCAAGCTCTTGGAGCAGGGGAGAGCGTACTGGTGCTTCTGTACTCCAGAGGAGTTGGAAGCACAGCGCGCCCACCAAATGTCGCTGGGAGAAGCCCCGCGATACAAAGGCGCGTGCAGGAATCTCTCGCCTCAAGAACAGCAAGGGCGTCTGGCCTCGGGGACGAGGGGAGTCATCCGATTCGCGGTGGAACCAAAAACCGTCGCCTTTCATGATCTCATCCGCGGCGAGATCGCGTTTGACACAGGACTGCTGGGGGACGTGGTTATCGCAAAGGACTTGGAAACACCGCTCTACAACTTCTCCGTGGTGGTGGACGATTTTGAAATGCAGATCACGCACGTAATTCGCGGGGAAGACCACATTACCAATACGCCCCGGCAAATTCTTATTCAAGAGGCCCTGGAACTTCCGGGCGTGCAATACGCCCATCTGCCGCTTTTGCTCGGGGAAGATCGCTCAAAGCTTTCCAAGCGCCACGGCGACAATTCCGTACGCGCCTTCCGCCAGCAAGGGTATTTGCCGGAAGCCGTTGTAAACTTTCTCGCGCTCCTGGGTTGGAACCCGGGCAGCGATCGGGAAATTTTTTCTTTGCCAGAACTCGTCAAAGAATTCTCTCTGGAGCGCATCCAAAAAGGCGGCGCGATATTCAACCTGAAGCGCTTGGACTGGATAAACGGCCTGTACATCCGCCACATGCGGCTTGAGGAACTTGCCGCATTGTGCGCGCCCTACCTCCCGCGAGACGACGTTGATTCTGAAAAGCAAAAAGCCATTGTCGGCCTCTATCAGGAGCGTTTGAAAAAACTTGCAGAGATCGCGGAGCTCGCCGATTTCTTTTTTGCAGATACATTGCAATACGATGCAGAGCTTTTGCTTTGGAAAGATGCGACGAAAGAGGGAACGCAAGAAATACTGGAAAAAATACGTGAGTTGCTCAATGGAGTAGGGGAGAGCGAGTGGACGAAAGACAATCTTGAAAAAATTCTCATGCCGGAGGCAGAAAAAGCGGGGCCGCCCGAGAAACCAAACAGGGGATATATGCTTTGGCCTATGCGCGCGGCATTAAGCGGCAAAAAGGCATCGCCCGGACCCTTTGAAATCGCGGAAGTTTTAGGCAAAGAAAAAACCCTAGAACGCATACAGAACGCAATAAAGATACTTGCATATGCATAAGATTGGAAGCAAACATTGTGCGACATTTCGCAAGACAATGCTGCACAATGTATTTGTGCGACGTTTTGTTTTTCTCGCCCTGTTAGCTTCTTTTGCCTTGCCAACGTCCATCTTTGCTCAGGGCGATCCTATATTCCGCGCGCCAGACACCCTTGAGGGAGTGAAAGAGGACGTACTCAACATAGGGGACAAGGTTCTCCAAGCGATCCCGAGAATAATTGGCAGAATATGGTCAGAACAAGTGCTTCCTGCGTGGCGCAAAATGGGGAATTGGGCCAAAGAAGAAATATGGGAGAAACGAGTCTCGCCCGCGCTCCAAACCATTGGTGACCGCATAAAAGAACTCCTCGGTCGCGAAGTGGAAAAACGTACAGAATCCGCACAAGAGAGCCTTGAAGAACAAGGGGAAGAACTTACAGGAGAACTCCGAGAGCAAACAGAACGGGCAAAACAAAGCATTTGGGAGCGCTTCAAGGCCCTTTTCCAAATGGATTGATAACGACAAGCAAAAAGGGCCGAATACAAATGATACGCGGACGATTACATCGTCCGCGTTTGTCCCCACGCTTCCACTCCAAACGTGGAGTGGAAGGAACATAGACCTTGGCTACGGGAAATCCTCCGCGTGTGGAGGTTATGTCCACACCGGGGGCAGAGTGGGTACTGATACTGATCGTAGGCCACTCAGAAGCAGGAGACCACGAGACCTACGAGCGACACGATCCCCATAATCGAGACCCAGACCACCCAGCTGATTTCACTTTCCATGAGCGAACCTCCAACTCAAGATGACTGTAACTGCAAACAACATACCACCGGAGCTCCGACAAGTCAAGCGCATTTTTATTTTAAAACTTAAATGTAGCATAGAGACCCCTGTGAAATATCCTTATTGACAAGGTAAGGGGGAAGGGCTTACGATAAATATAATATACTTCGCACAATATATCTTTTGCGACGAATAGAAGGTACTCCCCTTAAACTCTACTAATTCTATGCAGACATCTCAAAAACCCATCAAGGAACATATACTTGATTTTATCGATTACTGCGCGGTAGAACGCGGCCTTTCGGATAACACGCAGGAAAATTATAAGAGATATCTGGAAAAATTCGAAACATGGCTCCAAAAGAAAAACAGACAAAACCTGAAGCCCCATGAATTGACCGCAGATGACGTCTGGCAGTACCGGTTGTGCCTTTCGCGCCATCAGGACCCTAAAACCGGCAAACCCTTGGGCAAGCTGACCCAAAACTACTATCTAATAGCCCTGAGGGCCCTTCTGAGCTACTTTCTGGCAAAAGACATCGTTTCCTTGCCTCCAGGTAAAGTAACCCTCCCAAAAGACGCAAAAAACGAGAAAACCATCAAGTTTCTGGCGCTAGATCAAATAGAAAAACTCTTGAATGCACCCGATGCTTCATCGCCCGCCGGTTTGCGCGACAAAACTATCATAGAAACATTGTTCTCAACCGGTCTGCGCATTGCCGAACTCGTATCGCTTAATAAAGATCAGTTTGACGCTATCTGGGACAAACAGGATTTTGAGCTTGGAATTGTGGGCAAGGGGCAGCGTACACGCACGGTGTATTTTTCAGAACGTGCCTTGGAGTGGTTAAAAAAATATCTCAAAACAAGAGGAGACAAGCAAAAGGCCCTTTTTATCAACTATCGAGGCCCCACCAAGGAGGAAAACCGGCTTACAGCCCGCTCTATTGAGCGCATTATCAAAAGATACGCAATACAGGCAGGAATTCCCCTTTTTACCACCCCTCATACCCTGCGTCATTCCTACGCCACTGATTTATTGACGCAAGGCGTGGATCTCCGTACGATTCAGGAATTTTTGGGACACAAAAATATCGTCACCACGCAAATTTACACGCACGTCACGAACAAACGCCTCCGCGATATTCATCGTCAATTCCACAGCGGCAAGAATCTTAAGCCCTGAAACAAAGCAAAAATAAAAAATCCCTCGGGCCAATTTCTTCGGCTGGAGGTTTCTACGCCCAAAATGTCGCACAATATATTATGGGGCGCTAAGCGCCGTCTTTTTTATTTCGGTTTTGAATTCCGGAAAAAGTTCATCAATTTCCCGTAGGTCAAAGCTCCGTAAAATGGAATATTTTGACTGTTTTTTGAGCAAGAAACGAAAACATTTTCTCACAAGTTGCTCAGGCGACTCTCGCCCGTCGGTAAGATATTCCCAATACTGCCGATCTATCTTTACTAAAAATCCGACATCCCTTGAATCATGCCCCAAGAGAACCGTATACTCCCATGTTGATCCCTCTTCGCGCCTTTTGAATACTCGAATCGGCTCCATGGTTAAGTATTTGAATACTTTCAGTGAAAATCAGAAATCCCCTTCTTTTCTTAAGATTTCCATTGGAAATACTCAAATTTGTAAAGGTTCTCTCTACTTCCATTAAACAAAATTAAATACAATTGTCAAGCCCATCCGCGGCAAAAACAACAAAAGCGCTTTTGTCTGTAAAAGCAATCCGGAGGGCAGTTGCTACTCCCCTTCTCCCAACAGCACCACGATTGCCCCTTCCTGCGTCTTTTCTGCGACTTTCACCCCAACTTCATCTCCTGCTCCAGCCCTCTCAATGGGCTGATAGTTTTTATGCAGAGAAGCAACCTCCTGATCAAAAACGCGCTCTCCCTTCTCTATCCTGATGCGATCGCCAAGCTTGAGTTCGTCTTGAAGCTTGATGATAGCAACTCCCAGCTTGCCGTAATAATGGGTAACTTTTCCTATGGGTTTCATAAAAGAAATCCGTTCCGGCTCGACCTTTCCCCTATGTAAATTGTATCCCTCTTATTAAGAACCGCGCAAGTGTTCTTTTTCTTCAAGCTCCTCGTCGCTCCAGCCAAAGTGGTGGGCTATTTCATGCCATACCGTAGCTCTCACCTCTTTGGCAATTTCCTCGGGCGTTTGCGCGAATCGCTCAATATTCTTCTGGAAAATGGTTATTTTGTCTGGCAGCACGTTGCCAAATCCCTTGCCCCATTCAGTTTCCGGCACCCCCTCAAACAATCCGAGCAGCACGTCTTCCCTGCGGCATCCGATTTCCTCAAGCTGTTCTGGCGTGGGCAGATCTTCCACGCATAAGGCAACGTTCTTGACGCGCTTTTTCACGTGCTCGGGAAAGTGCTCTAAAGCATCGGCTACCATTTCTTTAAATTGCTCGCGAGAATACGACGTCTGCCCCATGCCCGTTCATTTAGCCGCAGGCCCTCCTCGATACTGGGATTCCCAAAGAAAGCTTGCCGCCACGGAAAGCGCGAGAACGGCTCCGTATGCGAATAGAAGCGCAAGAAGTCCGTATTCCGGGATAAAATTTGTCGCAAAGGCAAAATACCAGGAAGAAAGTGCAAGCGCCCCCAGAACAAAGGACGGACGCCGCAGCGCAACGAAGCCGGCCCGCCGATCCTCTTTGGGTATCTTTTCAAACGGTACGAACACCAAAAACGGAGCGTAAATAATCATAAACACTGCCGCGGCAAACGCCGCCAAGAATAACGCCAGCATCTCAACAAGAAACAGCGAGGACTCCATAAATTCGGCGGGGTTGGCCACGTACAGGGCAAACTGGCTCATCACCGTGAGCGCGAGGCCGACAAATATGAGTTCAGAAACATCCTTGATTGTTTCCAATTCTTTTTCGTCAATATCCGAATCCCGAAGGAAGCGCATGAAAAGAAACATCGCGCTCGTGGCTCCTCCCATCCCCAGAGCAAACCCGGCAAATTTCAGCATTTCAAGCATATTCTCCATGCGTCCCAAAAACGCGGCCGCGCCCTCGGCTGAAATAAGCGCGATGAAAAAGATGGTGAGCGAAAACATGGAGGCAAGCACGCACCAAATGCACCACTTTTTCAAAAGGAATGCCTGCACGGATAGCAAATAGATAGAGAAGAGCGACGCTGTTGCTGTCAGGAGCATCACGGCGACGCGAAATGTCTCGGCAAAAAATTGCGGCGTCAAGAGTATGATGCTGTACGAAAGAAAAACGGCGGCAAAATACAGCATCCCGAGGTATTCCAGCTTAATGCTGAAAAACTTTGAGTACTTGCTCTGCACCACTGCGTTGCAGTCGCCTCCCGAAGGGCATATCAGTTGCTTGCCGCGCGACTTGGTATACCAGACATACACGGAAACTCCAAAGCCGCCCAGCGCGGCTACCGCCACAAAAGCGTAAAAGCCCGCGGGTTGAGGAAACAGTACGGTAAGAAAGAATCCGGCAATGCCAAACAACAAGAGGCCGAACCACAAAAATATTTCGTGGGAGATATACAGCTTCATTGCCGATTCGCAGGTTTCTTTTCGGAAAAATAAAAAATATAGATGATCTCCAAAATGGCGAGGGTGTTAACCACCAAAAGGACGATAAACCATTTTCTCTGCGCGTTTCTTACCGCTCGCCACAAAGCCACGCCCTTCCATGGAAGCACCCAAGCGGCAAGAAACGCGAGAACCCATGGATTTGCAAAATATTGCTCCATGCGTCAGAGCTTGAATTCTTCGCGATCGCTGGGGAGATCAAAGCGCGCTTTCGTTTTATTGAGCCGACGGTCCACGGCGAGAAAAATCCTCTCCACGTCTTCCTTGGCGTATTCATACCTGCTCCGGTCGGCGCAATTCCCGAGGATTTTCAGGCGCTTGATGACCTGATTGGTCCTTGCCTGAGCCAAGCGGCGGAAACGGTCCCGCTTTGTTTCGCTCCTCCTTGATTTTTGCGTTGTCATAGAGAGTAAGACCTTTTTGATACTTTTCTTCACTCTGCCATAAAAACGGGAAGAAATCAAATTTCTGTCAACCCCACACGAAGCCCGATTTCCCACACTGGAGAAATCGGCATCCGCCTTGGGCGGATTGCTTCGTACGGGGTCAACGCCCGAAGCGCCTTTGGCGGCGGGCGTACTCGGCAAGGGCGTTGTCAAAATCTTCCTCAGAAAAGTCGGGCCAGTATTTGGGACAGAAATAGAGCTCGGTGTAGGCCGCCTGCCAAATCACCAAATTGGATAGACGCTGCTCCCCGCCGGTTCTAATAAACAAATCGGGGTCTGGAAGATCTCCGGTCGTAAGATGTTCGTTAAACAATTCTTCCGTAAGCTCCTCGGGCCTTATCCCCTCTCCGATGATTTTCTTTGCCGCCTGCACGATATCCCATCTCCCGCCGTAACTGATTGCGAGATTCAGATAAAGTTTCGTGTTCACTTTTGTGTACTCCTCCACCTCCCCGATAATCTTCTGAAGGGATTGGGGAAGGCGCCCTTTCTGCCCGATAATCCGAACCCGTATGCCGAGTTCTTTTGCTTTTGCTTTCTTGCTTTCTTCAGAAAAGTTTTCGCGAAGACCCGTCTCCAGAAGATTCATAAGATACTGAATCTCTCTTTTCGGCCGATTCCAATTCTCCGTGGAAAACCCGAAAGCCGTGACCGCCTTCACTCCCCTATCCCTTGCCCAGCGGCAGAGATCAATCAACTTTTTATATCCTGCCTTGTGTCCCTCTACCGTATCAAGACCCCTCTCCCTCGCCCATCTCCTGTTGCCGTCAGGCAAAATAACCACGTGCTTTGGCGCGCTATTCTGCTGTCTCATATACTTGTGTTTGTTCTGCTCTTATCGGCTCTTTAAGCTGTTCTTTTGCCGTAAGGTATCCCGCGGCGAAAGAAAGCAGCGAAATTAACACCACCCCCATGGCAAGTATTATATCAGTTTCGTACCTCTTTACAAACCCCGCCGCCTTTGCTATGATATCCATATTATGTCAACTACCAAATCCTCGGGAACGGCGAAAAATATGCGCGATTCCCGCCCCCAATATCTGGGGGTGAAGCTTTTTGCGGGCCAAAGGGCGAAAGCCGGACAGATTCTCGTGCGCCAGCGGGGCACCCACTTTGAAGCCGGGAAAAACGTAGGCATGGGAAAGGATCATACGCTTTTTGCCCTGAAAGAAGGAAAAGTGGAGTTTCGCACGAAGCAGAAGGTCAGATTTGACCGCTCCCGCAAACAAGCCAAAATCGTAAACATTTTCCCCGCGTAACTTTCCTCACGTTTTGCACGACGCCTTAATAAACGCGCGGAAAAGCGGATGAGGACGCAGAGGGCGCGACTTAAACTCCGGATGAAACTGAGTACCCAAAAAGAACGGGTGCTCTTTCAATTCCGCGATTTCCACGAGGTCGCGGTCGGGATTTACGCCCGAAAACACCATACCCTTGCTTTGAAGCGCTTCTCGATACTCGTTATTGAGCTCGTAGCGGTGGCGGTGGCGCTCTGAAATATTCCCGGACCCGTAAGCCGCATACGCAAGGGTGCCTTTTTTGATCCTGCAGGGATACGACCCCAGGCGCATGGTGCCGCCGTACCGCTTTTCTTCCAGGAGAACTTTTTGATCGGGCATCACATCAATGACGGGCGTCTTGGCGTCTTTCACAAACTCTCTTGAGGTGGCGTCTTTCAGGCCGCACACATTTCTCGCAAATTCAATGAGGGCAAGCTGGAGCCCCAAACAGAGACCGAGATACGGAATTTTTTTCTCGCGGCAAAACTGAATGGCTTTTATCTTCCCTTCAATCCCTCTCGTACCAAATCCGCCTGGCACGATAATGCCGTCAAACTCCTTCAATTCCGCAAGCGTCTTCCCGCCTTCAGTGTATTTTTCCGCGGAAAGCCAGGTAATTTGGGGCTCGCGGTTGTTCGCCCACGCGGCGTGCTTGATGGATTCAATCACGGAAATATACGAATCCATAAGGGTAAAGTCGCCGATAGAGAAATACTTTCCCACAATGCCTACGCGCACCAGCTTTTTGTGCGCACGAATCTTGCGCAGCAGCTTCTGCCACTCCCGCAAGTCCTTTCTCCGGGGTTTTAGGCCGAATTTTTTCAAAATGCGATCTCCGAGATTATCTTTTTCAAAATTAAGGGGGATTTCGTAGATGGATTCCACGTCCGGAGCTGAAATGACGTCTTGCTCGTCTACGTTGCAGAAGTCGGAAATCTTTCGTTTGCGCGGCTTGTCAACCGGCGCCTTGGCTCGCGCGAGAATGATGTCGGGCTGAATGCCGGCTGCATTCAGGGCGCGCACGGCGTGCTGGGTGGGCTTCGTTTTCATTTCTCCGACGTTTTCCGGCACGGGCAAATATGTCACAAGAACGAACAGCACCCTGTCTGACATCCGATGCTTCATCATGCGCGCCGCCTCCAAGAAGAGCAGATTCTGATAGTCGCCCACGGTGCCGCCCACTTCAACCAAAATAAAATCGGCCTTGTCTTTCTTTGCCGCTTTCTCAAGTCGCAAAATCACTTCTTCTGAAATGTGGAATACCACCTCCACGGTCTTGCCATCGTACTCCAGATTCCGTTCGCGGTTGATTACCGCCTGATACACTCTTCCCGTGGTAAGGTAGTTGACGGTGCTGAACTCCTGATCAAGAAACCGTTCGTAATTCCCTACGTCTTGGTCGCACTCGGTTCCGTCTGAAGTCACGAACACTTCCCCGTGCTCCAGAGGATTCAACGTGCCCGCGTCAACGTTCACGTAAGGATCAATCTTTGCCGCCGATACACGAAACCCCTTGCTCTGCAGGATTTTCGCTATGGAGGCGGTGGCGACGCCCTTTCCAACCCCTGAAATAACTCCGCCGGCGACAAAGATGAATCGGGTCATTCTTCTTCGGTAATGATAACTCTTATCTCGGCCTCAAGATTATGCTCAAGCGCGATTCTCACGGGAAACTCCCCCGTCTCTTTGAGGGGCTCTTTGAGCTTAATCCGACTTTTCTTCACGTCATACCCCATTTCCCGCAAGCGCTCCGAGATTTTTTGAGCGTTGATTGATTCAAACAATTGGCCTTCCTCGCCCACTTTAACCTGAAGAGGCACCTCCAGATCGTCCAGACCGGAAGCCAATTCCTGCGCCCGTTTTAATTCTTCTTCCGATTTTTGAGATAAAAGCTCTTTTTGCATTTCTAGCCATTCAAGGGCTTCGGGAGTTGCCTGTTTTGCCAGATTGCGGGCCAGCAAAAAGTTTCTGGCATATCCGTCCGCCACTTCTTTTACGTCAAACTTCTTCCCCACCTTCTCTACGTCTTGAAGCAGAATAACTTTCATAGCGACATTCTCTCATAGATTGTTGAGCACTTCAATAGCCCTGTCAAGCTGCGGGTCCCTCTCCTCCTCAAAATCTTCGTCGGACAGGGACACGGCAATATCTGGCTCCAAGCCCTGTCCTCCAATCAGAGCGCCCGAGGGCGTTAACCACTGAGCTACCGTTACCTTCAGGGAAGAATCGTCTTTCAACTCTCTGAGCTCCTGCACAGAACCCTTGCCGAACGATGTTTCCCCGATCAGAAGCACGCCGCGGTTGTCCCGCAGGGCTCCCGCAAGAATTTCGGACGCGGAAGCTGTCCCCTCGTTGATAAGCACCACCACCTTGTGATCGTACAGACGCGCGTTCCCCCGCGCTTTATACTCCTTTCGTTCCTCCGCAGGCCCGAAATCCTCAATGACAACCACATCTCCCCCCTGCAAAAACCATCCCGCAATATCTACCGCCGTGTGGAGATATCCTCCCGGATTGTTGCGCAAATCAAGAACGATTTTATCTGTGGATCGGAACGCTTCCCTTTCCAAATTCGCAAAATCGCTCCTCAGTTTTTCTGAAAATTGAAAGATTTTGACGTACGCGATCTCGTCTCGCATTTCCCATCTCAGAGAAGGGACGTTGATAATCGCGCGCTCTATTTCAAAATCGCGGGGCTCTTCCCATCCCTCGCGGCGAATCGTAAGAGTCACCTTAGTGCCTTCGGGCCCTCGAATAAGCGTCACCGCCTGATCAATGGTGAGGTCTGCGGTGAACGCGTCTTTATTTATTTGCACGATGTGGTCTCCGGCCCTCAAGCCGGCGCGCTCAGCGGGCGTGCCCTCCACGGGAGCTATCACCCGAAGCTCATTGTCCCGAATGCCAATTTCAACTCCCACTCCGCTAAAGGATCCTGAAATATCCTCCAGAAAAATCTTGGTGTCCTCCGGCGTCATAAAGGTGGTGTAAGGATCTCCCAAACTGTTCACCATGCCCTCAATCGCGCCGTACACCATCGCTTGAAAATCCAGGGGTTCCGGACCCACGTATTCTTCTTGAATCACGCGCCAGGCGTCCCAAAACAGGGAAAAATCCACGTCTTCGGGCTGGCCTGCTCCCAGATTCGTCACGCCTTTGATGGGCGGCACGTAGCCCGAAATCTGGCCGAGATAAAATCCGCCCGCAAAGCTTGCGGCAAGGGCAAAAACCAAAAATGCGATAACGAGATTTCTCATGTCTCCTCTATTGTATCACGCCTTGCTAAGCACTTGCAATCTTGAAGCGTACTCCGACAAGCCGTAGCGGCTTTTTCTCCTCCAATACAAATCGCAAAAACAGCTTCATGGCCTCCGCCCGCAACACGGCTTCCTCCTGCGTGGGTTTTGAGAGCGTTTTTGACCTTGTGTATGTCGCAAATCCTCTCAAGCGACACACCACGCCAACCGTTTTCACGTAAAATCCCTTCTCCTGCACCTCTTGGCTCGCCTGCTTTGCAAGTTGCTCAAGCGTTCTGACAAGAACTTCGGGGTCTCGGGTATCCTGCTCAAAGGTCGTTTCCCTGCCTATTGACTTTATTTCGCGCTCCGGGGCGAGCGGTTCCTCATCTATCCCCCGCACGCGCTTTGTCATTGCTTGTGCGCGAGCTCCGAACAAATCCTCCATATCGTGCGCGGAAAGTTTCTTGAGATCCGCCACTCTCTCCAATCCCGAAGACCGCAATATCTGGGCTGTTTTTACCCCGATGCCGGGAATCTTCTGAACGTCCAGAAATTCCATAAAACGCTCCGCGTCCTGCGCCTTTACCACTTTTACGCCGTCTGGTTTTACCGCCTCGCAGGCGATTTTCGCTATCATTTTGTTGGGCCCCACGCCGCAGCTGCACGTCAGCTTTTCCTGCTCCCAAATTTTCTTTCGCATTTCCTCTGCTATTTCTGCCGCCCGCTCATAAGTTTTTGCAAAGCTCACGTCAATATACGCTTCGTCCAAGGACGCCTGCTCAATAAGCGGAGAGAATTCCCCGATTATCTTCATAATATTCGCGGAGACATTTTTATACAGCTCCCCATTTACCGGCAAAAAAATCGCGGAGGGGCAGAGTTTGAACGCCTGGGAAATGGGAAGGGCAGAATGAATGCCGAATTTCCGCGCCTCATAATTTGCCGTGGAAACCACTCCCCTGCCCTTTCCGCCTTTTGGATCAGCCCCCACCACTAAGGGTTTTCCGCGAAACTGCGGATTTTCCCGCTCCTCAATTGCCGCGAAAAACGCGTCCATATCTACATGGAGAATTATTCTCTCTTTCATACTCCTCCCCTACTATAGCAAAACAAGGCGAGGGCTGTCTGGCCTACGGCCAGACAGCCCTCTTTATCGCTCTTATCAGCCGGCGTAAAAGTCCAAACCCCTTCGCCCTGCTCTGACGAAGCGGCGGAGCCTGATAGGCCCCTGTCCACACTAGCCTAAGCTTGGCTTTCGGCCGTGAACCATTGGTCGGCTGCGCCCCTACGAGCGGGGGCACCAACTCCCTTGCGGCATGAAACCGCGCAAGGGGAGGAACCTTTCTCTTTGCGCAAGTCGTACACACGCGGGCCCTAGGCTTCAACCCCCGAATTTGACCGCAAGAGGGACAAACAGTGCCCCTCTTCGTTCTCTTGGGCTTGGCCATCGCACCCTCCTTTCCCCCCGAGATATCGGTTTATCCATTATACAGCCCCCCGTTCATCCTCTGCAAGGATTACTAAGGGGGCTCTCTCTTCTCGCCTACTTACTACCGCTTTCGGCGGTACTTCTCTCTCTCCTTTTCACTACACTCGCGGCAGATACCGTGAGTGGTCTCCAGTCGGCCGAAGAGCCACCTTATAAAAACGAGGGGCAGGGGTCCCTTGAAGCCCTGGTGCTTTCCGCACCAGGCGCATTGCCTTCTCACGGAAACCTCCTTTAGGTGCGGCTTTTGTCCCTTACTTTATATCACTTTTTTAGCTTTTGTCAACACCGAAACAAGGCAGAATTGCCTGAAGTAAAAATGTATGGTATATTTGCTCAAGCAGTTATTCAATGTAGCTTCTTTGGAAAACGATTCGCGTTCCGCGGTTTCCCAAAGCAGCCCCTGGGTTTGCAGTATTCGCCCCTCAAAGACTCGGGGCGCGCAAACCCCGCAAAAAGCAAAGCAGTTTGCTTTTTGCGCCCGTAGCTCAATGGTAGAGCAGTGGCCTTTTAAGCCATTGGTTGAAGGTCCGAGTCCTTCCGGGCGCACAAATCCCCGTTCCGTATACGCCACAAAAAACCGCCATGCTTGCCATGCCGGCTTTCTTTTTGTATATTGATACAATCCGCATCCGAATCCAGCTTATGGAGGTTCAAATGGGCGCAAGGCACGAAGAGAGAAGCGTCATAGTCTGGAGCAACCGAGGTATGGACCGCCCCGGGGGCAAACCGCACGTACCGCTGGCGAGCGTGACCATCTGCATAAAATGTGGGGTGGTTACTCGCGTCGAACTCTTTACCAATGGGGAGGAGGGAGCGGAGTGCGGCAAAAATGGGGAAGGAGGTGAGAAATGCTCGTAGTACTGCACAAGGAATGCAGAGGAGTGGCGGAGCTCGTTTCGCCTTCTGAAGGGTGGCTCTGCCATCAGTGCGGAGCAGCCATACCTTATCAGAAGTCGCGAGCCGAGCTTACATTCAAAGTCGTACCTAAATCAATAATCGTGGTACCCTACTCGCCGGAGGATCTGAGAAATGCCTAGGAAGACAGAGGGGGAAAGGATTCCATATCCGAGTACCCCTCTTCAACAAAACAACCCGCTGCGCGCGGGCGTTTGCTTTTTGTGAGAGCCAGAATATCCTTCTTCGGTAGAGAGAAAACGAAGAAGGATATTCCGACCCTCAATTTGCGGGGCGAAGCAGAAGGGTTGGACTTCTGCTTCGCCTTCCTGACCTACACCTCCTTCTTATTCCCAGCAACGAACTGAACACTAATTCTGTTTGGATCTCTGTAAATGAATCAATAACTTGCAGACCACATAAACTAATGCTCATGTCGCTGCCGGGAAATGTTCTCAAAGAACTATTCCTCCTCTGAATCCCCCACCTTATCAAGGGTGTAGGGACTCGGAGGAAGAATTGACAATGCGCGTCAATAAGCTACACTGGAGTTGCTATGCAAAAAAGAATGCAGAAAATCTCATCATATTATGCTGTCTTCGATCCCGCCAAAGAAGGAGGGTATAATGTTTCGTTTCCTGATTTCCCAGGATGCGTTACTTTCGGAAGAACTTTTGAGCAGGCCAAGGAAAAAGCAAAAGAGGTACTTGAACTCTGGATAGAAGAACTGGTTTCTCAACGACAAGAAATTCCCACCAGGGCGAGTCGTCCAATTGTTGACGAAGTGCAAGTCGCTCTCCCCTAATCATTTTTCTTATGCGGCCTCTTGCTGCAAAGCAGGTTATCCGTATTCTTCGGGATAACGGTTTTATGCTTTCTCGCCAACGGGGCAGCCATATGATTTGGGCGAATCGCAGGACGGGAGCCATCGTACCTGTGCCTCTTCACGCTGGCTCAAAACCGATTCATCAGGGCACACTCCTTGCGATCATTAAACAATCCAAAATTCCTCGCAGGAAATTCGAACGATAACTTATTTTGGTAAGAACTCTTGAATATTTGAATCAATCAAATCCTCAAGAGTTCGGGCGATGACACAGGAGGAGTTGAACCTCACTGAATCGCCCAAGAAGAGAATATTCAGTTTTTCGAGAAACGTCGTTCCCAATGCGCTGGCGGCACGCGGAGCGACACCTCTCCGAGGCGCGGAAGCTCAACGAAAATAGTCAAGCTCCCGTCGCCTTCAATCCTCGCCCGCTCATCAGGAATCTCTTTGGAAGAAATCCCGTAACGAGCGGCCAACTCTCCTATGTGCCTTGCCAGTTCGTCCCAAACAGCAAGGACAACAGGAGAGATATTGACCTGATCAAGGTCAACAATCTCTGCCATTTTTCTCCTTTCTCAATGTACTTCCTCCCCTGAACTCACGATATAGTATTTCATGCTATAGCAGAGAACGCTATATCAATGAACTCGGGGGAAGAATTGACACCGTATATATCAAAGGGGTATATTGAATTCATGGAAGATGATCTCAAACAACTGATTACAGAACAGGGCGAGGAAACCAGACGGCATTTTGACGTGGTTGCCGAAAACCTGACTTCAGAAATTCAGACGGTAGCAGAGCAAGTAGCGGCGAATACGGAAAAGCTGGTGGAGCACGACGCAAAGTTTGAATCGATTGGGTCAAAGCTTATTGAACACGACGCACGATTTGCAGGTATCGAGTCCACGCTTGAGGTCATGAAGATTGATCTGGAATTCATCAAGAATGAACTCAAGCAGAAAGTTAACCGTGATGAATTCGTTGCCCTGGAAAAGAGGTTGAGTATGCTTGAAATCAAATTTAACCAGAGCAGATAAATTACTCTCTTCTTTTGTTTTCCGCCAACCTTGGCGGTTTTTTGTTTTCAAGGAACTACCCGATCTCTCAAACCCACAATCTTTATTATAAGCTTGAGAGATTGACAATAGCATTATATTCTCTATGCTAAATCTGTGGCTACATCAATTTCCATTGAATTGCCTCGGGATGAAAAAGAACGTTTGACGCGTTTGGCGTTGCGTTATGGACTTTCTTTGCCCGAATTCTCAGGCCGCATCCTCCGGGAAGTTGCATCTGACATCCCCGAGGAGTCATTCAGCGACTACGAACATCCAGCAAAGTTGCGGGCATCTTTCAAGCGTGCGCTGCGTGACTGGAAGACAGGACGCACCCGTACCAGCTTATGAAGATTATCTACGCAGAAGAATTTTGGAAATAATTTCACAAGCTGCCTTCCCAAATTCAATCCTTATACCGCAAACAGGAAAATCTGTTTAAGAAAAACTGGCGGGATCCCCGACTTCACACCAAGAAACTCGTTGATCACCCTTTCCCTTTTTCGTTCCGCATTACTCGGCGCTACCGAGTACTTTTTATGTTCATCAATACGGATACGGTTCTCTTCGGTTCCATCGGTCATCGCAAGGATTCATACACAGATTGATTGTAATGTGCTGCTCCTGCGGTTTCGTTCGCATTTCGAGCTTACCATCGCAGCTCTTATAGCGAATTCCCCGCTCTCGTTCGGAGTGAACGCCGCAGTTTGACCCACTGCGGAGGATTTTAGCGGGCGACGGGGACTAGGGCTTCACCCTTGTCGTTCGCCGGGTCGGGGTTTTCCCAAACCCGGGCGAGGTAGCCGCTAACCCCGTAGCCACCCTCCGGCTCGGGCTGTACATGGTAGACAGCCGCGAGACCAAAGGACCCGTCTTGTCGCTTCTGCGGGTGGTTTTCAAACACCCCGAAGCGACAACCTCCCAGTGCGGCCGCGATATAGTGCGGCGCGCCCGCGACGGCATAGACGAAGCCGTCAGGGTGCTGGCGGATAAAATCCGCCAAGGACTCGGCAGTCTGGAAGACCACCGGCTCCCGCACCACCTCTACGTCTGCACCGTGGAGGTCCCGGAGCGCCTGGATCTGCCCCGGCGACAGTTCATGCCGGGACAGCCAGTACACTTTTGCCATCTTAATCCCTCCTTTCTGACTCTGCGGGCTCGCTTCGACTTACGCTCAGCGCAAGCCGCTGTCCCTGAAGAGTCTAAGAACAAGATGGCAGAATATTGCTTTTTTAAAGTCCTCCGCTGAATCCCCCACCTTCGCAAAGGTGCCGGGACTCGGTGAAAGAGAGCAGGCGTGGATTAGAACCACCTATTATTTGCTCCTGCTCTTGTTCTCTATTTTCCCCGCACCCACGAACGGCACGGGGTTTTGGGACTACTAGATGTCCCACTCGAGGGACTCGGGGGTAACCCCGAGTTCCCGAGCGGACTTAGGGTTATCCTCTGCCGCTTGGCGCACCTGCGCCAACTCGGCAGAAGCTTGTTTTACCCACTGGAATCGGGCCGCCACCTCTGTGGCGGCGGTCGATGACCCGGTGGGCGTGTCGGGTCGACGGAAGTCGACCCGACACCACTCGGCGCCCGATTCTCCGAAGCGAACGGATACCTTCCGTCCGCCATCGGTGACTAGGTGGAGGACGTCCCCCTCCACCTCGATTTCTCGGAGCCCGCGGAATACCGCGGGCCCCGAGCACCGGGGCCAATTCTCCGCCCTCCAGGCCTCTATGGCCTGGATCCCCCGTACCAGTACGGAGGTGGGCGGCAGGCTCTCAAACACGAGAGCCGCCGCCCTGTACAGATGAGCGGCCTCCGGGCCGCTCATCTCGTACCAGGGAATGGGTACTCCCCATCCCCCGTACACCGGGTGAGTATAAGGTATCTTTTCCTCGAATTTTGAGTGGCGCCCCATTTTACGCCACCCCCTTTCTGTCGCTCTTCCGGAGCGGCAATGAATCTTTAGCCTGTCTAAGGACTCATTGCCACCCCGAAGATTTTAGAAAGAACTATCCCCGCATTTCAACCTATAACCCTTGTTATGGACTCAAATGCGTGGGCGATACAGAAAGAGTTGAACTTTCTTAATCGCCCTTACTGTAGAGAGATTCTGGATTCTTCCCTGCTCTTACGAACAGGTTATGAACCTCGCCTCTCCACTCTTTTCCTTCAAGGAAATCTGCAGTTGCCTGCGAAATTTCCTTGTTGGATGGATGCGAAAAGTGAATCTCGCACCCGTTCCGGACTTCCGTCCATCTGAACGGATAATCCGGAATATTTTCTACTCCTTCCACGTTTCCGTTCCAACTGTTCCAGAAAACATGGAAAGAGACCTGGCCAAATCCGATGAGATCGACGTACAAAACGTCGCTACCCCCATCGTCTTGACCAATTCCCCAAGCGAGGATTCCTGTCTCCTCGCTCGGAGATATTTTTCTGATACGATTTACGAACGTCCTTAAGAGGGCATCCTTCACATCGTACCAGACCTCTCCTTCGTCCTTTGCGAGGCAATTCGCCTCGAAGGCGCACCTCGCAAGGACGTCCACCGGCTGAGCCAGTGCCCAGCCGAGAAAACTCCGGACTGGCTGGAGAGACCAGTAATACTTGGGCTCTTCAGCCCATTGATTTGGAAGGAGGCCTTCTTCGACCTCCTCCCAAACCTCGCGGTTTGCGAGAAGGTTCTTCATGACGCCTCCTTTCTATCACTCCAGATTCTTTCCGGAGCAGCAATGAATCCTGAACTTTGTTGAAGACTCATTGCCACCCCGAAGATTTAACAAAGAACTGTTTCCTCCTCTGAATCCGCCACTCGTTGTGGTGGGCTCGGTGAAGGAGAGCAGGCGGAGAGGAATGAAATCCTTTTCGCGCCTGCTCTTTTTGTGCTGTTTGGCTTATAACGGAGCCCTCCGCCCCGGAGCTTTACGAACCCCGGGAGACTTTTTTATCTAACGCGACGAGTACCCTCGCCGCGCTCCAGCGACTTCGCGTCGCTGGTCGCCCGCCTTGCCGCTCGAAGAGCGGCAAGGGAGTCTCCCACCGCCCATAGGCGGTGGGGACCCCTCACGATGTTTCGGAGGTCACACCAGAACCTCCGAAACATCTCCCTCCCGTGGTTGCGCCGGGCTCTTGCCTCGACGCAACGGACCTCCGTATCGTGAACGGTTGCCCATTCACGATACTTCCTCGCGAGCTCGCGCGCTCGCCGAGCGAGCTCGGGCTTGCCGTTCGCCTCAAGGCGAACGGCAAGAGCTTCTACGTTCTCCGGGTATCTCATCTTTTTCTCCTTAACTTTATTTTGTTCTCCGCTGAAACCGAAGGTGCTGAATTTTTTGAAGCATTACCTTTTGCCTCAACGGAGAACAAAATATTTTCTCAAAGAACTATCCCCCCATCAAAATCCGCGAAACTTTTCCTGAACTTTGATAGATGGGAGTCGTTGAATTGCCGACAACGACTCCCTGATTTCCTTACCCCTTCGGCTAGGGACCGGGTAAGTTGGAAATATCCATATATTTCCCACTTACCCTCTCCATCGCAACCGCCACCACGGCGGCCAGATATGGAGAAACATCCTTGGCTCCCATGAGCCAAACGATGCGCTCCCCCTGTTGCAGTCTCCCGCGCTGCAACAGGGAATCGGCTCGTCTCTGAATACCTACGGATCTCCCGTAGGCATCAGAGATTGCGTAGAGGGGCAGATGTACCTCCTCCACACTGACACCTGCTTTCCACAGGTGCCGACAGAGAGCGCCTACTCGACGCCCCCCTTCTATAGATTTGGGTCCCACCAATAGGACCCTGTCGTTGAGACATCGTCCCCTTCGGAACAATGCCTCCAGGACAGCCCCCTCTTCAGGGGCAGCGTCCACAGGGGCTTCCCTCTTGCCTTTTTCCCATCGGCAAGAGGAGTTGGCGGCGTTGCCGCCGTCAGCCCCTGCCCCGCAAACCACTACCCAAGTAGTGGGTACGGGCACCTTAGATTTTTTGTGCCAGAACGTTCCCATTCTCCTCCTTCTTTCTTTCCGTTTTTTTGGGACTTACTCCCAATCCCGTTTCCAGGAAAATCACCTTTCGGTGCAAAAGGAGGTTGGAGAATCCCCCTTTTTTCTTCTATTTCTTTTTGCCCTATGCTCCTTCACATAGCGGCGAGCTGCCCGCCAGCAATGCTATCGCATAGCTTTGGGTGGGCATTTCGCCGCTATGAAGGGTTGTGTCAAAGAACTATCCCACGCTTCAGCCCACTAACTTTTCAATGGACTCAAGTATGAGAGGAAGCTATCACGCATGGCGTGATGCTGAACTTCCTCACGTAATTCCCCTCAGCAGGGGCTTGGGAGAGTCACCTCTCCCTTCGACGGGCACCGAGGACGGCCCAGGCCGTCCCCAAGATGCCGCCGACAAGGACGGCCGCCCCGAGGATCACTAAGGTCACCCTCGGGGCGAGGAATTCCCCGCCCTCCAACATCAACCGGATCCCTAGGGCTACCCCTAGGAAAAGGAGGTAAAGGCCTACTAATTTTTTCATCTCCATCTCCTTTCCGAACTCCTGTTCAGCCCCCGTCCTTCATTGCTGAAAGACAGAAGCTCAATTGGAGGGGTGAGGTGCAAGCGACAAGTCAGACTTGTCTCCCTCACCCTTCGCCAAGAGGATTAGCGCGTGAAGCGCTTCACCCCTTTGATGGTGCCGTCCGCGTTGCGGATGGCACTCTGCGGCCCCGTGTCTGGGGCTACCACGTCCTGACGTGTCCCCTTGAGGGCGGCCAGGGCGACGATGGACACGATGTAAATCGTGCCATCGGTAGCCTCGGGGAGGCCGTCAATCTCCCCGAATTCGGTAGAGACGACGGGCACGATGTACCCGTCGACCTCCACCTCCCCAACTTTCGTTGCCCGAGTCGCTACCCGAGCAACCTGCCCGGACTGAGGAATCCGGACAATAGGGTCACTATTCTCCCCAACGAGCACGAGCTCATGGGGAGTGAGGTTTAGCAACCTCATTTTTCCTCCGGTAGCGCATAGTTTGTCCTTTTTCTCAAGGACGCGCCACCAATCCCGTTTCCAGGAAAATCACCTTTCGGTGCAAAAGGAGGTTGGAGAATCCCCCTTTTTCATCTATTTCTTTTTGCCCTATGCTCCTTCACATAGCGGCGAGCTGCCCGCCAGCAATGCCATCGCATAGCTTTGGGTGGGCATTTCGCCGCTATGAAGGACTCTTGCATTGAATTTATTGAAGCGTGTAAAGAACTACTTCCTATCAAAGCCCACGAAATTTCCATGAGCTTTGTCAGGAAGGAGAAGCCGAGTGAAACTCTTCTTCTCCTTTACTCCTTTCCGGCAAGCTGAACTTGCCTTAAAGAACTTCCTCATTTGTTTAGCCGAGCCCCGGAAGTAATATGGGCACGACTGCGACCCGAGGATAGGCCGCTCCCTCTGGCTCGTCGCCAAGAGGTCGGTATCACGCCTTTCGCGGGGGTTAACCGCCGTTTCGGTGCACCCCTTGCGCTCAAACCCGCGAGTTTTGAGACTTCCAAACTCTCACTCGCTTCACCAAGGGCTTAAGGACGCGCGACTATCATGTCCTTCGACTATCTAAGGATAGAGGACAGCCGCAGGGTTTTCCCGCCTTCTTTTTTCTCGGCGGGGGTGGTGATCCCACCATCCCTGGTGGAAGTGGAGGAGGTACTACCTCCAAATCTCCTTCTCCACCCTCCACCCAAAAAGTCCTCTCCGCTCTACAACCACCTTGTAGAGCGGGGCGCCCAGCACCCCTTTGCCTTTCTCTGCGAGCCGCCGCAGTTCATCTGCGGCGGCAGACTCCGTGGGGAAGAACCTTATCCTTCCCCAGTCTGCCATCGGCGCCCACCCGGCGCCGAAGAGAGAAAACCTTCTTTGCTCCGTCTTCATCGTCTCCTCCTTTCCCCCTCCAGATTCTTTCCGGAGCGGCAGTAAAGATACGATATTTTTATATCCTTGCTGCCACCCCGAAGATTTTCTCAAAGAACAGCTACTCCCGTCAAAATCCGCCACTGAGCTTGTCGAATGTGCCGAACTTTGATGGGTGGCAGACGAGACGGAGATAATCCCGCTCCCGGCTGCCCCGTTGCCACCTAAGCTAAGTGCTTTAAGGTGGCGAGACTCTCCGGCGTATCCCACCGGACGAGTCCCTGAACCGCCGGGGACAAAGAGGTCATCTTCGCCTCGGCGATTACTCGGTGAGCTTCCGCCAACGTGCGGAACCCACCGAGCCGAAGGAGGTTCTTCCCGTACGCTTCCGCGTCGGGAAAGAACCTCCGCAGGACCCTCATGGTCCTTCCGTCGCGGAAAGGAGCCACGAGAGTCCAGAGGCGAACGATGCCAGTTCCATGGCCTTCGTCCGCCAAGACCGCCCCCTCAGGAGCGGTCCGGAGCGCCGCCACGATGGCATAGCCATTTGCGGCGTAGCCGGAGGCGGAAGGGACGTACTGCACATCTTCGTTGGGAAGACGTGCAGCCCACCACTCTGCCCTCTCCAAAGAGAGGGAGAAATGGTGAGTTTCCCCCACCTCATTTGGGATTTCTCCCTGTGAGGTGAGGGGAACCACTCTAAATCCCCTCCTCATGTCTGTCGCTCCTTTCTGACTCTGCGGGCTCGCTTCGACTTACGCTCAGCGCAAGCCGCTGTCCCTGAAGAGTCCCAGAACAAGATGGCAAAATATTACGTTGTTAAAGATTGAGGATTTCTCCTCACAGAGACCCCGACCAAGTCAGAATCTCTGTAAGGAGGGCGAGGCCTAAAAGGTCTTGCCCTTGCGATGCGGTTTCATCCTGATTGTCCAGGAATCCCCGCTCAAGCCGTCGCGCGGCAACTCTTTTGGAGCTGTCTCGGTTTCCGCCGGTACGTTTTTTTTCGAAGGAGGCTATCCCTCCTCGCCGATTTCATAATCGGCGAGAAACGAAGGGATAGGAATCCATTCCTCATCTCCTTCCTCGACTATGAAAGCCGAGGGAGGAAATTTCCTGAAGTCACTCCACTCCCTACTGGAGTGACCGTGGGAAACTTTGACCTGAGGAATGGGCTCCCCCCCCGGGACAGCAACTCGAAACTTGCTGTCCCCCTCCCCGTACTCGGGATGGCTCCCGTAGTACTCGGAGGTCACCGATACCTCCTGAAAACCGGGGGGTATCGGGGGAGGTACTACCTCCTCCACAGTTCCCTTGCCCGCGCAACGCGGGCAGGGAATCTGTCTCCTCATCTTTTCTTTCTCCTTTCTTTACCGGCCATCTTCCACAGGACTCATCTGTAGAAGTGCTAGACCGGTTTCAGTACTCGCCCCAATTTTTTCGGAGCGGCAAAGCGAACACTAACTTTTGTTCTGCATTCCATTTCTGATTTTCTGAATGTTTCTGGCTAATGTTCGTTTTGCCGCTCCGAAGATTTTCTCAAAGAACTGTTTCCTCCTCTGAATCCGCCACTTAATGTGGTGGGCTCGGTGAAAGAGGGCAGGCGCGAAGTGTGCAACCGCACGCCTGCCTCTTTGGATCGCATAAGCATGTCCTTGCTTTCCGCCATGTCATCGGGCGGTGCAGGTCTGCTCCTTGCGATCCTTTTGGAGAAAGGCTTCCTCTCTGGCTTGCCTGCCTTGCTCGCTGGCCGGGTTGGCCGTTGAGTGATGGGAGGCAACATACGAAAAGGCTGTATATCCTCTTCGCAGTATATCGCCCGAGCTGTCTGTCCGCAGTCCTCGCAGAATCCCGTGCTTGTCCGCACTTCTGGAGGAGAGAGGCCACTGACACTGAGCGTGTGCCTTGCTTCGCTGCGCCTCTCTGCTGCCGACACCCTTTCTCCTAAAAATCCCAAACGTTATTTTGAAACTTTTAGGAAAAAGGGTAAAACATTTTTTGCAAAGAGCAGGGTCTTGGAGATTCCGAAAAATCGGAACACCCAAGACTCTGCCCTCTAACATTTTTTAAAAATTACCTCCCAGCAAAAGCCACGAAACTTGTCCTGAATTTATTGAAGGATTGCTTATTGGACTTTGTTGGAAGGTGAGGAACTCCGCAGAAAGAAAAATACTTTTTCGCTCTGTGGAATTCCCCACCAAAACTTTCAAACCTGACTGCCGTAGGCAGGGAACTGCCTAAAAAAGAATACTCATCAAACTTAAGGTATACTGAATAATTTGTAAAGTCATGCGTTTTATAATTTAATTTACATCTAATTTTCAATCTCATAAATCCATTACTTCGATAAACTCAGTACTGAACTTATGAGATTGGGAGGCTAAAAGATGTGCGGTCTTAAGCCTCCCATTCCTCTATTCAATTTTTCCGGTGCGGCGGTTATTTGCCGCACCTGGGGTTCTGGCAGTTCTGCCCGATGTCGTGCGGCGCTCCGCACGTCGGGCACTTTTGCCCGGAATACTTTATTCTCATCTCACTACGGGGCATCATATTTGCCCCTCCTTCCGCCAATCATTCCCCGGTCCGCCCAAAGCTTTTACATTGCGGCGGACGCGGGCACTGATTGACGCGTCTTTCTTAAGGTACATTAGGTACATTTCGATTAACTCACTGAAAACTAACTTCTTTCAAAAGCACAGGCCGCCTCTCTTCAGAGAGGCGGCCTGTTTCCAACTTCTATATTTTATACTCCTTTTTGCCGCCAACGCCTCTCTTTCGCTGACGACAATCTGTTTTTCAAATGAGCTTTGGAAGGTGGAGGACAAACGACATTTCCTCAAGCGCGCCCGTATCGACCGCGTCATGCGAGTCGACGGGACTGGCGTGGGAGCTGCCTTATCCTCCTTCCAAAACCCGTTTGCTTTATTTAAAGGAACACTCTTATTTTACACTCCTATTATAGCATACTGCTTTTACTTTGTCAAGCATCTCCTTCTCTCGCTTTTTTCACTATTGCAGGTAGTATAGCATATATCCTAAAAAATGTCAATGGGGAAATTTTGACAAAATACCAAATAGGTGCTATTGTGAAATAACAGCACTCTTTACACCCGGGAGGTTTCCGATGGACGAAGGCGACGGAAGCGTAGAGGTTATAGAAGTAAAAAGAGAGGATGGTCTTCCGGTTACCGCAGCCATCGTGTATAACGGCAGGAACTTTTCTTTTTTCACCGTAGTTCACAGGGGCAGAAGGATCCCTGTGTTTCGCGGTATTATCCTGCGCGGAGGGGCTATTCTCCAATGGGGGGATCTTATAGTACCGCCCGAAGTATGGCGGGTAGCCCGGGGGATCTGGGCAGATAAGAGGGCAAAAACAAAGAGTCCGGCGGCGTAACGCTTCCGGACTCGTTCGTTTGTATATCGGAAGAATCTCACGTCTACATTTCTTCTTCTCTCAACTTTTTCAGAAGTTTCTTCTGTTCTTCGGTGAGACGCTTGGGGATTTTCACGTCAACCTTCACATACATATTTCCCCTTCCGATGCCGGAAAAATGCGGAATCCCCTTTCCTGCTACTTTCAGCACGGTGCCGGATGGAGTTCCGGCAGGTATATCCAAAAGCGCATTCGTTCCCTCAAGCGTGGGTATCTCAACTGTATCTCCCAACGCCGCTTGGGAAAAAAGAATCGGGACTGTCGCATGCACATCATCTCCTTTTCGCTGAAACTGGGAATGCGGCTTTACCTGAATGCGAATATACAAATCCCCTGCCCTTCCTCTCTTCCTTCCCGCATCCCCCTTCCCCTCCACGCGCAATATCTGATTGATGTCCACTCCAGCTGGAATAAGCACCACCACATCTTCAGAACCCTTTATTCTTCCCTCGCCCTTGCACACGTTGCAGGACTTTTCCGGACGCATACCTTCGCCCGCACATTCAGGACACGTTCCGAGACGCGTGAAAGAGCCAAAAATGGTGCGCTTTATCTGCTGCACTTCTCCGGTTCCCCGGCAGGAAAAACACTCGTTCACTTTAGTGCCAGGTTCCGCGCCCGCGCCCTGACACCTCGCACATGCGATGAATTTTGAAAGGGAGATCTTCTCCTGCCGCGCCTGGAGCGTGGCCTCCAGAGGAATCCCTAGCTCCACCTCAATATCGCGCCCCCGCTTTGCTTCCTGGCGGTGTTCTGACTGGTCTCCGGTGAAGAATTCGTCAAAAATATCGCCGATATCCTGAAAATCAAAACTGAAACCGGGCCCCTCTTCAAAATCCGCCTGCGAGCCGCCTGAAGGCCCCCACCCCCACCTGAATCCTCCAAACCCCTGATCGCCTCCCGGCGCGCCCCCTTCAAACACATTGCCAAACCTGTCGTATTGCACGCGTTTTGCGCTGTCTGAAAGCACCTGATATGCCTCGTTAATCTCCTTGAATTTCTGCTCGTCTCCTCCTTTATCCGGATGATATTTGTGGGCAAGCTTCCGGTACGCCTTTTTGATTTCTTCTTGAGAGGCGTTTCTGTTTATGCCGAGTATTTGATAGTAATCCTTCATTTTTTATCTTCTTCTTTTTGGTCTCCGGGATTTTGCGCTTGTCCGCCAGCAGGCGGATTCTGGTACATTGCGGCCCCTATTTTCTGCAAGACCTTGGAAAGTTGTTCTGTCGCTTGTTTAATCTCTTCTATATTATCACCGTCTTTCGCCTTTCTCAATGCCTCCAGCTTTTCCCCAACCTCTTTTTTTACATCCTCACCTACTTTATCACCCGCGTCCTTCAGGGCTTTCTCACTGGTGTAGATAAGGGTATCTGCGGCGTTGCGCACTTCAATCAATTCCTGCCTCTTCCGGTCTTCCATCGCGTGCAGTTCGGCTTCCTTTTTCATGCGCTCCACTTCTTCTGCCGAAATTCCCGTGGACCCCTCAATGCGTATGGACTGACTCTTGGCTGTTGCCTTGTCTTTGGCGGTAACATTCAAAATCCCGTTGGCATCAATGTCAAAGCTCACCTCCACCTGCGGCATACCGCGAGGGGCCGGAGGAATTCCATCCAAGATAAATCTGCCGAGGGATTTGTTGTCCTGCGCCAACGGCCGCTCTCCCTGTACCACGTGCACTTCCACGGAGGTCTGATTATCCGCGGCGGTGGAGAAAATCTGGCTTTTGGTCGTGGGAATCGTGGTGTTTTTGGAAATCAAAATGGTATTCACTCCACCCAGCGTTTCAATGCCCAGAGAAAGGGGCGTAACGTCAAGCAACAGCACATCGCGCACATCACCCCGCAGGATACCCCCCTGAATGGCAGCACCTATCGCGACAACTTCGTCCGGGTTAATGGATTTGTTGGGCTCTTTTTGGAACAGCCGCTTTACCGCCTCCTGCATAGCGGGCATGCGCGTCTGTCCTCCCACGAGCACCACCACGCTCTTCCGATCTGGAGAAAGTTTTGCCTCCTGAAGCGTTTGCTTAACCAGCGTAATGGATTTGTCTATGTATTCTTGCACAAGCCCCTCCAGCTGCGCCCGACTCAACTTATACAGCAGGTGTTTGGGCCCGGAAGCATCTGAAGTGATAAACGGCAGGTTGATTTCCGTTTCCATGGAGGTGGAAAGCTCCACTTTTGCTCGCTCCGCAGCTTCTTTCAGGCGCTGAAGCGCCAGGACGTCTTTGGAAAGATCAATGCCCTCGTCTTTCTTGTACTGGCTGGTGAGCCAGTCCATAATCTTCTGATCAAAGTCCTCTCCGCCCAAGTGCGTGTCTCCTCCGGTTGCCTTGACTTCAATGGTTTCTGGGGAAACCTCCAATATGGAAATGTCAAATGTTCCTCCGCCAAAGTCATACACGATAATGCGCTCCTCTTTCTTCTTGTCTAAACCATACGCCAGAGCGGCCGCGGTGGGTTCATTGATAACACGCTTCACTTCGAGTCCGGCTATTTCCCCCGCAACCTTTGTCGCCTTTCTTTGGCTATCGTCAAAGTATGCAGGCACGGTGATAATCGCCTCGGTAATTTTCTCGCCGAGCTTCTCTTCCGCGTCCTGCTTGAGTTTTCTCAAGACCATAGCTGAAATCTCCGGGGGTTTGTACCATTTCCCCGTCTTGCCGTCGGGCAGGTCGCCCATCTTGATTTCTACTCCCCCGTCTGCAGCTTCTCGAATCTCATAAGGCAGGAGCTTTTTGTCGCGTTGAACTTCAGGATCTAAAAACCGGCGCCCGATAAGCCGCTTCACTTGAAAAATGGTATTCCTGGGATTTGTGATTTGCTGACGGCGCGCCTGCACGCCTACCAAAATTTCGCGGTTTTTTGCCAGCGCGACCACCGAAGGCGTGGTACGACCACCCTCCCTATTCTCAATAATTCTGGGCTCGCCGCCCTCCACAACCGCAATTTCCGATAACGTTGTGCCGAGGTCGATACCTACAATTTTTGCCATATACGTTTTATTTTACTACTTTTACCTTCGCAGGCCGCAATAACCTGCCCTGCACCATATACCCCTTCTCCACTTCTTCTGCCACCATGCCGGATTCTCTCTGCTCTGAGCCCGTCGAAGGGTCACCCGCCACTTCTTCCACCGCTTCATGCAATTCGGGATTGAACGGTGTGCCCACGGTTTCGATTTCCTCAATTCCTTCACTTTTGAGAAACTCCCTCCATTGAGAAACAATCTGCAAAAACCCTTTCACGAACTTATCATCTTTTTGCTCCTCTGCAATTTCTCTTTCCGCTCTCGCAAGATTATCTAAAATACGCAGGATTTTTCGCAGCAATTCTCTTCTCGCGTACTCTGCCACCGCTTGCAACCTCTCGTTTTCCTCCTTTTTGTAATTCAGAAAATCCGCCTTCGCTCTTTTCCAGCCGTCCAGGTACTCATCGTGTTCTTTTTTTATCTTTTCAATCTCAACCGCTTTTCCCATAGATCTACAAAAGAATGAATTAATCCGACATTCCGGTAGTAGGGCATGCGCTTGGGCCCCACGATGGCCACAAAGCCCTGCTGGCCTCTTGCAAAATCGCATTCGCACACTATCATACTAAAATCCCCGATATTTGAAAAGGGATTTTCTTTCCCGATATATATTTCAAGCGGTTTGCCCCTCTTTGCTCTCTTAATATTTTGCTCAACATCAGTGAGAAATTTCGTAAAGTTCAGCAGCACTTCGTTTTGCGCAAATTCGGGCGCTCTCAACACCGCCTCCCACCCTTCTTTCCAAAGGATATCGCGGTAATAGGCAAGAGCCAAGTCGGAAAAGTCGGAGTCCTCCCCCGCGCCTTCCTCGTCGGCATATTTTTCCAGACCCTCGTCAACGAAAAGGCGGTATCCCCTATCGGTGGGCACGCGGCCCGAGGAAGTATGGGGCTGTTCCAAATATCCTTCTTCCGTGAGATAGGAGAGCTCCAGGCGAATGGTGGCCGGCGACACCTCCATATTGTAACGCTGTTCAAGCCAGCCCGAACTCACCGGCTCCGCGCGGTTGATATACTCAAAAATGGTTTTCCCGAGAATGTCTTTCTGCCGTTCGGAAAGCACCATACAAATTGCATTATAGCCACAACCAAATTAGCAGTCAAGCCCCCCGATTGCTAAAATACTACACTAGGGCAAGTTTATCTGCTACAATACAAAAACAAGTTTACACCACCTATGATAAATCGTCTTGCTGTCCCTCTGGCTTTTATCCTGCTTACTCTCATGGCTGGCATGGCGTTTTTCAGCATGAAGCAGGACGCGCTTACGTTTGACGAGCTAGCGCATATTCCGGCGGGCTACTCTTACCTTACCCAACAGGATTACCGTTTAAATCCAGAACACCCTCCGCTCGCGAAGGATCTCGCAGCGCTCCCCCTTCTTTTTCTTAACCTCAACTTCCCTGCGGAAAGCTCCAACTGGAAGCAAGAGGCAGAAGCGCCCGCGTGGTGGGTGCAGTTTGATTTGGGAAAGGAATTTCTCTATCGGTCGGGCCCGCTTGACGGCGAGGCAGGGAACGACCCCAAACAGATTATTTTTTGGTCCCGCCTCCCCATGATACTCCTCCTGCTCACGCTCGGCGCTTTCCTTTTTTTCTGGGCGAGGAAAATCTTGGGAAATGACTGGGCCTTGCTGGTGCTTTCGCTTTTTGCCTTTTCTCCAAGTTTTCTCGCACACGGCCACCTTGTAACCACGGATGTCGCTTCCGCATTTGGGATGCTCGTGGCGATGTACTTCTGGCTTGAGTTCCTCAAACAACCCACTAAAGGAGCCATCGGAAAAGCCGGGGTTGCTTTAGCGCTCGCGCTCTTGTTCAAATTCAGCGCGGTGCTTTTACTTCCCTTCTTTGCTATCATCACGCTCTTTTACGCATTCTTGCACCCCAATTCTCTTGGGAAAGTCCGCGCAATAGGGAAATATGTGGGCCTTTCCGCTCTTGCAGGCATTGTCGCGCTTGCCCTGATCTTACCCATATACCAACTCCACTTACTCAATTATCCTGCCGAACGCCAAGCACGAGATACCATAGCCGATTTGCAGCCCGGCGGAGTGACGCTCTATGAACAAACTGTTATCTGGATGGCAGATAAGCCGCCGTTTCGCGCGTTTGCGCAATTCGCGCGCGGTATTCTCATGGCAACCCAGCGAGGTCAGTTCGGGAATACCGTATTCTTGCTCGGCGACATAAAGGCCGGAGGCTGGTGGTATTACTTCCCTCTCATCTATCTATTCAAGGTACCGCTCGCCCTTCATATCCTCATGCTCGCGGGACTCGCGGGATTTATCTTGAGTATAAAGAAAAAGGGAGCAGAATGGGTGAAAAACAACTTCTCCCTATTCGCTTTTGGATTGTTTATCGTTGGATACTGGGCTGTTGCCATGACAGGAAACCTCAATATTGGAATACGCCACCTCCTGCCGACCTTCCCCTTCCTGTATTTACTTGTTGTGTACGGCGTAAAAGAATTCGCCAACAGCCGCTCAGCTCCGCGGGCTAAGCGAAAATTCGCCGTGGCGCTGGTTTTGCTCTTTGTCGCATATATCGGATCCTCGCTCTCCTCGTCCCCAAACTATATCTCCTATTACAACGAACTTGCCGGCGGCACAAAAAACGGATACAAAATTGCGGTGGATTCAAATTACGACTGGGGACAAGATTTCTATCACTTGCTCGCGTTTGTGAAAGCAAACCAAATACAAAAACTCCGCCTTGATTATTTTGGCGGAGAAGACCCCGCGTATTGGCTCGGCGAGAAATATATTCCATTAAATCCGAGGGAAGAGGGATTTACCCCGAGCGAAGTCGAGGGGTGGGTGGCGGTTTCGGCAAACCAGCTTATGGGCGGCACCGCCAAACCAGCCGCGAGTTTTGACCAACCCACCGGTTACTACGGTTGGCTTCAGCAATATATCCCCGTTGCCCGCGCCGGAAAGTCCATTTTCATTTACCACATAGAGTAGCTAACGGTATTTAATGTAGACCTGGTCGCCAAAGCGAAGATCCAGATATTCCAAAAAGGGCCGGCGCTGAAAGGGCACTTCTTGCTCTAACACAAGCTTGGCTTTGGCAATCTGCCAATCAACCTTCTCCTCGGGATTCATATATATTTCCCACCCTTCAGAAATTTTTGCGTGTACTCTTTCTTTGGAAACAATGTGCATAGACAATACGCGAAGCCCAACCTGCGAAAACAAAGGAAACGCATCTACACCTTTTTGAAATTGTCTCGTGCGTTCAAGGGTGACCGGATCCACCACGATGTCGCCCAACGCCGCCTCTCCATTCTCCGCAGAAAAAATAACTTCCCTTTCCGACTCCCGCTCCTCAAAGATAACCCCGTGCTCATCAAGGGCGAAGCATTGGCGGATGGGGCGCGTCGTTTCCTCTTCCGAGTCCTCGCTTTGCACCTGCAAGGTTCTCTGCTGGCACCACACGGCAATCCCCTGGCGCTCCTGCACGCGTATCAGCACGCCGTCGGGAAATCTCTTTTCCACCGCGACCGATTCTGCTTCGGGAAACGCCTGTTCAATGGCGGCGCCCGCCACTTCCTTATCTAAGAGGAGAAAATGATTCAGAGAAAAGAAGAGGACTCTCCTTGAAAGATTGGCCTCCACAACACGACGCAGATCTTCTGTAGATATTTTCTCATTGCTCTCAATTTCAATATTCTCTATGCGGAAAAGCGGCGTGAAAAATATTCCGTATAATACTCCGACAAAAGCCAGTGCCCCAAGCGCGCCATACCAAAAAACTTTGTTTTGAAAGATCTTTTTGAGGCGCGCCCGTTTTGGCCTCAATCTCCTATGTGGCTTGTATCGTTTCATAATCCCCTTCGCCTTGCCCGCATCATTTCAAATATCGCAGTCGGCCAATACTTCCATGATAAGGGATAATCCTGCGTTTTTATGTATTCGTAGGGTCTACCGCCAAACCCCATTTTAAACCGAGTGGGGCCTGCCCATGGATGCGAAGAGTGTTTGTCAGGATCCACATATCCCCAAAAATCGTAAAGTTTGCACCCCCGCCGTTTCGCCTCTTTTATCGCTTCCCACTGCACGAGATACGGTAGGGAAAATTTCGCGTATTCAGACAAAGAAGCCGCCTGATGGTAAAATCCAATCCTCGACCAAAAAATCACGAGCGCACCTGCAACATATTCTTTTTTATATTTCCCAAAAATCAAAAGGGCTTTGCCGTCTTTTGCGAAAACCTCAAACTCGTTTTTAATGTATTCCTCCGAAAACGGAACAAATTGCTGGCGTTTCGCAACCTGCCGGGTAAGCGCAGCGAATCTGCTTATATCTTCAATTCCATCGCTTTTCTCAATTGTAATATCGCTGTTTTTCTGTGCTTGTCGTATGAGATAGCGCGTGGTTTTTCGCATGCTACCGAAAAGCCCATCTTCCGGAAGGACAAGATCGAGTTTCCAAGTCGCGTCATACGCATTTGCGTGCATCGATGCCAATCTAAATCCAAGATTTTTGAGCAACGCGTCATTTTCTTCTGTCTGCTTCAGTAAAGGATTCATCCGAATAAAGCTCACTCTCTCCTCTTTCGCAATCCACTTAAGCTCTCCTAAAAATACCTGCAAGATTTTGCTATCAGAATTCTTTAGAACCGGGCCGTGCTGAATTAAGAGAAATGTGCCCCGTCGGGCCCGAATCTTCGCAATTAAGGCAATCCCAAGCAAGGTATCGCCATCATATATTCCCAACCTCCAAATCTTTCCTATTTTCTGCCAAAACTCCCCCCAATTCCACGATTGCAGGAATGTCTTTTCCGCACACTGCATAAGAAATGCCTCCCATTCTCCTTTATGTTGTATTTCTCGAATTCCCATGTCTCAAAGGATATAATTATAATGCATTTGACGCCCGCTCTTCTCTCCTCTATACTCATTACAGCAACTTCGGGAGGGATCGCAATGATTCTTGTTATAGGGGAAGCCCGCAATGTCGGGAACGATACCGTAGGTGAACTACTTCTGGTAAGTAGCGCGAAAGAGCAATCGGTGGATCGAGAGCGCATCCGCGAGATACTTCGCGCCCTCAAAGACGGCGCAACCCTCACCCTCACTGTTCGGGACGGGAAAAAAGAATACTGCCGCATTCTGGCGCAGAAAGGAGATAACCTCTTTCTCTAACGTATCCCCGCCTCCGCATGAGCCGCGTACCTTTGTATGCGGCTCCACCCTTTTGAAATTACCTCCAGTAAGCGAGAAGCGCAAGAATTTCTCTGGCGTCTTCTTTTGTTATACCAATGTGCGTAGGAAGATTGAACGTACTCTGCGCCAGCTTTTCCGCCTTTGGACAACTGCCCTTTTCATACTGCATTTTATCAATCTGCGTATCTTGCGGAGCAATGGGGGTGGTATACCAATCCCCTATCAACAGGTTTTGCTGCCACGCCTTCCTGATAATTGTGTGCGCGTCGGGATGTCGGACAGGAAAACGGAGGAAAATGCTGCCCTCCTTGTATTTCGTATCTGGCCTGACTGCGCAGGCAGGTATTTTGTACTTAGTATCAACTAATTCTCGCGAGTAAAATTCCGCGATTTCTTGCCGATGTTTGTTAAGCCGTTCAAGCTTTCTAAACTGGTGAAGCGCCAGAAGAGCAAGGGCGTTTGGCAGACGCTTGGGGAAATACGAGGGTTTCAATCCCCTTTTCTCTTTCCAGTGCACGGCTTTGGAAAGAATATGCAGCCATTGGGAAACAATAAGGAGATATTTCCCGAATATGCGATATGTGGGCAGAATCTTCCAATTCATAAGAGGAGGATGCAAAAGCTGCTGGAAAATCCAACAGCAACAGGGATATCCTATTTTTTCTTGATATGTGCGAATTTTTTGCGCTAATTCCTCGTTGTTCGTCGTTGCCATGCCACCGTACACCGAAGAAATTACTTTGTCTCGGGAAAAACTGAAAAATGCCGCTTTCCCGAACGTACCTGTTTCTCTTCCCTTGTATTTCGCACCGAGCGCATGCGCGCAGTCCTCAATCAAGATAAGATTATGTTTTTTGCAAATTTCAAGCACGCTATCTATGTCTGCGGGCATTCCAAACGTGTGCTGCACAACAACGACCCTGCTTTTGGGAGTAATCTTGCGTTCCAAGTCCGCAATATCAATATTGAAGTCGTCTTCTGAACAGTCCACATACACTGGCTTTAACCCCGCCCACATTACCGGATTTGGCACGGCGTTGCACGTGAATGCCTGCAGGAGAACTTCATCGCCCTTTTGCAGGCCCAGGCCCTCCAAAATAGCCAAGAACGCCGACCTCCCGCTGTTAAACGCAAATGCGTGCTTCGCTCCCAAGCGTTTTGCGAACGCTTGCTCGAGAAGTTCAGGCGCGCGCCCTCTGCGCCATTGCCACGACTGGAACAACAATCGAAAAGCCAACCAAATGTCGTCTGACTCCGTATTCGGAGACAATGATATGGAAATTGGCCTAATCATTTTTGTTCAGAAGCGCAAGAAGTTGGAGCTGGGTTCGGCTTTCTTTTCCGCCTTCCAGCAAAATCGCACCTCTTTCTTCCACAATCTCTTTTATCTTATCAAATATATATTGCGCATTCCCCATATAAAAGATTTTGTCGCTCTGTCCCGCCGCGCCCTCTTTTACGCTGGCCAAGCACTCCCCCGTTGTGATGATGGCGAGATCGCACACTTGCGCAATCTTCTCTCCTATTTTCCTATGCGCTTCCTGAGATGCCTTTCCCAGCTCTATCAAACAAGGCATCACCAAAATTTTCTTGCCTTCGTATAAATTCAGATATTCCAAATCCGCAATCACTCCGTCTGGATTGGCAGAATAGGTGGAGTCAATAACCGTAGCGCCACTTGCAACCTTTTTCACTTTCAATGCGCTTAGCTCCAATGGCATTGATTCCAAAGCTTTTGCAATTTCTTTCAACCCCATCCCCAGCGCTCGCGCCGCGGCTATGGCAAGCAATAAATTCTGCACATTATGGGCGCCATACGCAGGCACTGCAAATGTCACTCCTTCGATACGAAATGAGAGTCGTTCTTTTTCTACCCTTACATCCCCTGCTCTTATGTCTTCTGTAGCAACAATAAACTTTACTCCCTCCCCGGCCCTTTTGAGACGCGCGAGATGCTCTTTGAGCTTCGGACTAGCTCCATTGAGAATCGCTATGCCGCCTCTCGGCAATGCTTTTACCAACTCTGCTCCGCCTTCTGCCGACAACAGGTTCTCCATTGAGCCAAATGTGGCCAAATGCTGTTCATTCGCGCCAGTTACAATACCAATCTGCGGCTTTGCGATTTCTGCCAATAGCTTTATTCCGCCTTTATTGTAGGCGCCCATTTCGCACACAAACACGTCGTGCTCGTCGGTGAGATTGCGCAGAATCGTGCGCGCTATACCCACCTCTGAATTTGCGTGCTCTGGAGTTTTAAGCACCTGATATTTCTGCCCCAGAATATGCGCCAAGAATTCTTTTGTGCTGGTTTTCCCATAGCTTCCGGTAATTCCAATAACCTTGAGATTTTTCATCTTTGCCCGCCTTTCTTTCGCCTTAGATAGTATCCTGTTGCGGCCCATCACGGCAAAGGGCTGAAATCCAAGCACGATACCGGATACCACAAACGGCGTGAGAAGGTCAAAAAGTAAAAGGCCAGAAAACACGGATGAAGCAGTAAAGACAAATACCTCTCTCCCAAGGAAAAACGTACTCACCGAAACATCTGTGAAAGTAAGAACTCCGTAAAAGGCAATTTGAGCGCCAACTCCAAGAATCACAAGCACCAGCGTTTTTTTGGTGAATACCGGCATCTTAAGGCGCTTGCGCATCGAATCCAAAACTGCCTTAATCGCTTCAACCGTATAGAGAAGAAATGTTGCGAATATGCCAACACCAAAAGCGACAAGAACCAATACAAACACGGTATTGTTTTGAGACAACAACTCTTCTTGAAACATGCGCACCGCAAGAACACCGACAAAATCAAGCAAAAGGAGAACTTTTACGAATGAAAGAGGATGAAAAAGGAGCTTCTTGCCCTGATCGGTTTGAAAATGTGCCAAAAAACGACCTGTGTGATATTCTTTCAGCTGCCACAGATAAATCCAAAAGAAAACCCACTTTATTTGCCGTGTCAGCCAAATCATGAAGACCCAAGAAATTGTGTAATAGAAACGGATAATTTTTCTGGCATTTGAAAATTTAAGGCGTGTTTACCTCCTTCAATAACTTCGAGCTTAGAATTGGGAATAAGCTCGTCCATTAAATAGGCATCCTGCACGGGAGTCATCTCGTCTTTGTCGCCCCAGATAATAAGCGTTGGAACAGATATTTTGGAAAATTTTGCAGTTAGGTCCTGCGTGATAACTTTTTTGAACACATCCCGCATAATACCCTGCGTCTTCATATAGTCCGGCCTCCGAATTGCCATGTACAATGCATTTTTTATGTTATGACGCAAATCTTCAAATGGCACGAGATACAACAGAAAGCTCACCGACTTTGCTACCGCCATCACGAGTTTTTTTGCCACGCCGGGAGTGCGGCGCACGGCTGCAGCTGCAAGAAGTACAAGTTTTTCTGCTTTTTCCGGATGCTGCACGGCAAACTGAATTGCCATCTGCCCACCGAACGAGTGTCCCGTGAGAATGAATTTCCGCAATCCGAGCTTTTGTGCAAAGTCGTTTACGAAGTCTGCGTATTCTTCCACTCCCCACACTGCAGACGGAGCCGATGTTTTCCCAAATCCGGGCAAGTCGGGCGCAATCACTGCATACCCTTTCTCTGCAATCAGCTCTGCGACTTTCACCCAAGAATCGGACGAACTTCCCCACCCATGCAAAATCAGGAGAGGCCTGCCCTCTCCTGCAACCTTATAGTTTATCTGCGTCCCATTAACCGATTCTTTCTTTTCCCGCATACTTTTGGAGGGCTTTCGGAATTTTCACCGATCCGTCTCTTTGCTGATAATTCTCCAAAATCGCGATAATTGTTCTGCCGATGGGCAGGCCGGTTGCGTTAAGCATATGCACGAACTCCGGCTTTCCTTCTTTGGTTTTATACCGAATATTCAGCCGGCGCGCTTGAAAATCGGTGGTATTGGACGCAGAACTTACTTCGCGATATTTGTTTTGCCCTGGCAACCACGCCTCAATATCTATAGTAGAAGCTGAAGGACGAGACATATCTCCGACTGCGAGCTGGACCACCTGATAAGGAATTTCCAATTCCCGCCAGAGTTTTTCTTCAAATTCCACCAAAAACTTATGTTCTTCCTTTGACTTTTTAGGATGGCAAAAACTGAACAACTCCACTTTATCAAACTGGTGCACGCGTAAAATTCCTTTCGTATCTTTTCCGTAGGAGCCCGCTTCTCCACGGAAACACGTGGAAAAGGCAACATATCTTCGGGGTAATTCTTTTTCTTCTAATACCTCGCCTGCGTGCATGGGGCCAACTGATTGCTCCGCGGTTCCCACTAGGAATAGGCCCTCTTTTTCAAAAAAATACCGCTCGGCCAAATCCTCTGGCGTATCCACATAACCCATCGCCTGCATAACTTCTGACCTCACGAACACGGGTGGTACTATGGGAATAAACCCTTCTTTGATAGCTTCTTGCATTGCCAATTGCACCAGGGCAAACTCCAGAAGCACAGCTTCTCCTTTCAGATATCCAAAGCGCGCGCCAGAAACTTTTGCCGCGCGCTTCACGTCAATAATATCCAGCGCCTCGCCAAGTTCAAGATGATCTTTCGGTTCAAAACTAAATTTTGGAACTTTCCCCCACTGTCGTAGCACCACATTCGCGGGTTCATCTCCGACCGGCACATCTTCAAGGGGCATATTTGGCAATTGAGCCGATGCCGCTTTCAAGCCTCCTTCAGCTTCCTCTAACTGCGGCTCCAGCAATTTAATTTCTTCCTTTAGCTTCTTCGCCTCTTCAACATTCTCTCTCCCGAGTTTATTCTGTCGCGTCTTCAACCCTTCGATCCTCTGAAGCAGTTCTCGCCTTTTCTCATCCAGCTCCAAAATCCTGTTGATATCGCACTCAACCCCTCTCTTTTTACATCCCTCTTTCACCGCCTCCGGATTTTCCCGAATAAATTTAATGTCTAACATATCTAAACATCCTTTCTTGCGGCAAGTGCGAAAGGAAGAAAATAATTATCCATATCCTTTAAGCTAGCTCCGTATTCTTTACCGCCCGCAACCGCATCGCAAAACAACTCTCGAGCAAGCGCAATTTCTCGCAATCTCGCTTGCCTTCTCCAGCGGGGATCTGCAAGTGTTAAGTCAAAAAGCTCAAGTGCCCTGTCTGTTGCGCTCTGAAAAGACTGCGCATCTTTCCCCTGCCATTTTTCGGCTCTTTCAACTTCACTGCCAATATTCCCCATTTGCTCGGCTGCAGATAAGGTAAACCACTTTCCAGCAACCGCGTTTTTATGCAAAATGGTATTCATTCACTTACTAACTTTTTTACAATTTCTTTAATCTTTTGATGAATCGCTGGATCTTCTATGTTTCGAGAACGATTCCCAAACGAAGGTTTTATATTTACCATAGAGTCAAATTCAATGAATTCTTCATTGGGATTTTCTGGATAAAAATTAATGCCCCACGTATGTTCTCGTTTTGATCCCTCTTTTTCCATAAGCACTACCTCCTCTTCAGAATGAAACTCTCCTCCTACAGCCATAATCCCCTGTTCTACATCCACCACCGCCTTTACCATATCTCCAAACATATCTCTCGCCATCTCGCTTAATTCTTCCCTGCGTATCGGGCGATTTTCTTTGATTATCTTAATTTCCATACCTCACCTTCTCCGGATTTTCTCTGATGAACTTAATGTCCAACATATTCTTTTAGAGTATCATAATTCGCCCTTTTGTAGAAGACGAAGCCCCCCAGGGAAAACCCTATTGGGGGGGCTTATGTTTGCTTTCGCTCCACGATAGAAAGAACCGGGGGGATGATGTTGTTCTCGTGGATCGTCACCCCAAGCCAATCGAGCAACCATTGACAGACGTCGCACACGTAAGCAACGCCTACCAAGTACAGCTCTGCTCCATGCAGACGCTCTCGATCCTCCTCGGTAAAGCGTCCTTGGAGGACGCGCCGAGTTCGGGCGCCCTTCTTTTCCCCGTCGAATTGATGCCAGGCGAACCTGGCGTAATCTGCGGGGGTTACGGGAATGGACATCCCATGCTTATCTCTGCGTACCGAAAGGCACGCAAAGATCTCCGCATGGAAGCCGCGGCACTTCTTCCGGTTTGTTCCTCGCACTGAGTTTCGGCGAGGACAAGACGGAAGAACATCCCCGTACCCATATGGAGGAGGCGCACAGAGGTTTGAACCCCTCCCGATAATACGGCCGTCCTTCACTAGTATAGCTCCGAGCCGCTTGTCGAGGCAGTTTGAAAGATGGGTCCAATCCCATGCCTCTTGCAGCACATATCGCCGGAGCTCTTCCTGACGCTCTTCCTCCCTTTGCTCGAGGGAGGATTCTTCGGCTTCTCCCATAAGAAACCTCCCTTTCCTTTAAGAATAAGCTGGGAATATTATACACTATTTCTTGCGTTCTGTCTACCCCCGAGGTTTCATCATCGGGAATAAGATGACTTCGCGGAGGGAGTGGGTGTTGGTGAGCAGGGCAACAAGGCGATCAATGCCCATGCCAAAACCAGCGGTCGGAGGCATGCCGTACTCCAAGGCCTCTACAAAATCGGCATCCATCCTCTGCGCGTCTTCCAAACCCTTCCGGAACAAACCTTCCTGCTCCTCAAACGCTTTCCTCTGCGCACCGGGATCGTTCTGCTCTGAATACGCCTTCACAAGCTCCCATCCTCCTCCCACGAGCAACTGGACGGTTTCTGCCTGCTCTGGATTCTCCTCCCTCGCCTTTGCCAGCGGGAACATTTCTGAAGGATGGTGGATAACAAATGTCGGCTCCCACACTTTCGGCCGGCAGTATTTCTTGTAAAGTTCATCCACAATCTTCCCTTTGCTCCAGACGGCTTCCGGAGATATGCCCAACTTTCCCGCTTCCCTCGCGAGAGCGTCGCGGTTCAAAGAGTCAATATCAAGCTTGGTGTATTTTTTTATCAGCGTACCGTATTCAACTCTTGGCCACGGGGCTTTAAAGTCCAACTCTTTCCCCTCATACTCAATGGTGGTTTTCCCTGCCTCGCCGGCAGGCAGGCCGAACAACTGCTTGAGGAGATGCCCAAACATCTTCTCGGTAAACTTCATCATATCCTTATAATCTGCATACGCCCAATAAAATTCCAGCATCGTAAAATCAGGATTGTGCTGGCGGTCCACCCCTTCGTTGCGAAATACGCGACCAATTTCATACACCTTTTCAAATCCGCCCACAATGAAGCGCTTAAGCGGAAGCTCAAGAGAAATGCGCAGATACATATCCAAATCAAACGCGTTTAAATGCGTGGTAAAGGGCTTGGCATCTGCTCCACTATATATGTGCTGTAAAACCGGCGTTTCCACTTCCAAAAACCCTTCGCCATTCAAAAACGCGCGGAGCTCCTGTACAATGCGCGTCCTCTTTTCAAATTTCTCGCGAACCTCCTTATTGAAAATCAGGTCGAGATACCGCTTGCGGAATCTTTCTTCTTCGTCTTGAAGCCCATGCCACTTTTCGGGCAACGGCAAAAGCGACTTTGCAAGAATCCGGTAATCTGAAACCTCAAGGGTTTTTTCTCCTTTTTTTGTTTTGAACAGCACTCCTCGTACCTGAACAAAATCTCCAATATCAAAAAAATCCAAAAACTTATCGTACGTCTGTACGCCCACTCTATCTTTTTTGAGATACGCCTGAATATTTCCCGTGCCGTCCTCAATGTTCAAAAATGTGGAGCCACCGTGGCCTCGTACCGCGCGGATGCGCCCAACCAAAAAAATTTCTTTTTTCGCCCTTGAAAGTTTTGCAAAGTCGCCAAGCGCCTCCGAAGCCGTATGCGTTCTCTTAGCTTGCGCAGGGTAGACCGTCTCCCCCGCCGAGCGCATGGCCTGAAGCTTCCTCGTCCTTTCCTTTTTCATCTCATCAATCGTCGCCATATTTCTTTATCTTACGCCATTTCCCCTCTCTGGTCAAAAACACAGGATGTACTGGGACTTCTGTGCTAGGACTGTCCTAGCTCATTCCAGCATATTTGTTTCCATCGCAGAGCCATGCGCCTTAAACTTAATCCAGTCCTCCACGGCTAATTTACAATTTTTCTCGCCTCCAAAAAATTCAAGGAAGAAGTCCTTTGTTATAAAAGGAGGAGAATTTTCTTTCCCAATATAGTCAAGATAGCTGCTTGGCCTATAACTCTCTAACTTTTTTATGGCCTCTCTCGGATTCTCAACTTGGAATTCTTTCCATTTGGGCTCCCAAAGCTCCACGGGGTTTGTATGCACGTATCGAAATATATTTGCTAACTGTTCATCACTTTGTATGGGGACGGCTTTAAACCTTCCCTCAAAAAGCGGGCCAGTCCGGTTATGTCTTTTATTAAAATAACTGGAAAACCCGCCAAGTTTTCTCATAAAATCAGAGGTACCGCCCTCTCTAATTTCACGGAGTATGAGATGAATGTGGTTTGGCATAAGGCAAAACGCGTGTATCTCCGCAATGGGTTTCCCCTTATTTTCGCGTGCCCGCCGCACCCGTTTCCCTACCCCTATCGCGCTTTCTGTGCTAGGACTGTCCCCGCTACGCGAAAGGAGCGCCCATAAATTGATCGGCTGAACACTATTAAATAACTCTAAGCCGAAGATAAATCGAGAGTAATCCTGTTTGCTTCGAAAAATATTTTCGCGATTAACGCCTCTTTTAACTACGTGGTAGAAGGCGCCGACTTCTATTTTAAATTTTCTCGCATTGCGCGGCATATATCCTATATTATACCACAGCTCAATGTGCTAGGACAGTCCCAGCACATTCCAGCACAAATCGTGGCTAAAATTACCCCCCCCAATGATGACTCATCGGGGGGGGTAAACCCATGCGGCTTTGAGGGACACTACACCTGAACGAGCACGTCGTCCAGGATTCGATCGAACGCTTCCTTTTGCTCGGCAGCATAGCAGGAAACGTTCGGGAGGTCGCCCTTTGCGTGCGCTGCGCTTTCGCGCAGATGCGCCCGGAGCGACGATGCGAGCGGAGCAGCACTCGGATTCGCAGAAACTTGTTCCAGAAGAATCAATGCTTTGTCCCACTTTTCCCGGTACCAACCGGGATTGGCATCCGTATGCCAGTTGCTGGGACCAAAGCCCTCGCCAATCTTCTGGAGAAGGCCGCTTCTCTTTACCATCAGGTACTCTCGCAAGTACCCTGCTTTCATGATGGAGAGAACTTTCCCCAGTTCCGTTGCCTCGGCCACACCAAGGCGTTCGCACGCCTCAACGATAGCATCTCCTCCTGATACTATCTCGAGGAATACCTCTTCGGTCGGCGCATAGGCGAAGTGGATCTGGGGCATCAGTAACTTCCCCAAGAACAGTGCGACGCCTTCCGCGTCGCCCTCGGTCTGTAGATAGACCACAAACTTACGCCAGTCAACGATATCAATTCTGGCGTAGGCGTTCGTGATCTCGCCCACTGTTTCCCGAGAAGATAGGACGGTTCCGGAGGTTTTTGAAACCGCCCGGAGGACGAGTCCCGTCTCCTTAAGGAATTCACCGCATCGGCGCTCCAATGTTCCGAGATTGATGACGCTTCGAAACTCCTCGTCTTCAACCCCGCTCTCCCCCATGTCAGCCAGGATCAGCGAGGCCATAGCCACGCCCAGCGCCTTGCCAGGGCTATGGTCTTTGTTATAACCAAGAACGGACTCAACCAATTCCTTAAGCATCCTTGTTCCTCCTTCTTTCCTTATGAGGGATAAATGTACGGGAGACAGGCTGATTCCTAATATATCACAACTCTACGAAATGTCAAGGACTTTGCAGGGTTGTGCTCCGCCGGGGGTTTCAATGACCACTGCATCTCCCTTCTTTTTGCCTAAAAGTGTGGAGCCGACTGGTGATTCGGCAGATATCTTCCCTCGAGAAGGATCAGCTTCGTTTGCAGCAACAATTTGGAGAGTTTGTATCTCAGACCCCTCCAAATGAACGGTAGAGCCGATACGAATCTGATCCGATGCCGTCGCCTTTCCAACTACTCTTGCCTCGCGAATTTCTTCTTGGAGCTTGGAGATTTTCGCCTGGAGCATCGCTTGCTCGTCTTTTGCATCTGCATATTCAAAATTCTCAGACAAATCGCCATGCGCGATTGCTCTCCGCAAGCGCTCGGCAACCTCTCTTTGCTTTGTTGTCTTGAGATGCTCAAGTTCTTTCTTAAGTTTTTCGAGTCCCTCTTCGGTAACAAACTTTGCCATAATAAATTATTTTGTGAAGTACCATTCCAACGCTTCTTTCGCTACGGGCAACACCGCCAAACTGCCCTCTTTTGCGTCTTCCACCATCACGGTTAACACGATTTTGGGATTTTCATAAGGTGCGAACACCGTAACCCAGCTATAGAGATAATCCAACCCTTGCGCGTCTTTTCTTCCGGTTTGCGCAGTGCCTGTTTTTGCGCCAGACGATACGGACAGCTGATTCAGCAAAACCGCAGATCCCCACTTGACTGCCTGACGCATTCCCTCGCGCACCACCTCTATATTCTCTTTATCTATGATTCCCTCGCGAATGACAACTGGAGGGAATGCTGTCCCGGTTTCTACAATCTCTTTTACCATTTGGGGTTTGTACAGCTTCCCCCCGTTTGCGAGAGGCACAAAAGAAGCAGCCACCTGCAAAGGGGTAGCCAGCACATTGCCCTGTCCAATGGAAAACAAATAGGTGTCCCCGTCCCACCAGCCTTCCCCCTTTACCCTCCTTTTCCATTCAGGATCCGGAACAAGACCCTTCCCTTCACCCGGCAGGTCTATCCCGGTTTTAGAGCCCCAACCGAATTTCGTAAGATACTCTTTGAGCCGCGTTGGCCCAAGCCCCTTTTGATCTTCAAACCCTCCGCCAATGGTGTAGAAATACACGTTACTGGAAACGGCAATGGCATCCCTCATATCAACCCAGCCGTGGTCTTTCCAATCGGGAAACCGATATACAATGTCAGGGTCGTAAGCATGAGGAACTTCAATATATCCCCGCGTAAGTATCTTCTTATCAGGATCAATGATATGTTCTTCCAACGCAGCCGACGCCACCAAGGGCTTTATGGTGGAACCCGCAGGGTAGTTCCCCGCAATTGCCCGGTTGAATAATGGGTTCAAGGGGTCGGAGACGATTTCTTCGTACTGCTCGTGGGTAATGCCGCGGGAAAACAGGTTATTGTCAAAGCCGGGGATGCTCACCAAAGAAAGGACTCCTCCGGTGGCAGGATCCAAGGCCACGGCCACCGCCTTTTTCGCTCCAATGCGGGAAAGCGTATCCTCCAACGCCTCTTTCAATTTCTGCTGAAGCCCAAAATCAAGCCAAAGCACCAAACTTTTTCCAGGAAAGGAAGCAATCTCCCCTCCTTCTTTCACCACCCTCCCCAGCGCGTCTTTCTCCGTCAATATCTTCCCCGGCACTCCGCGCAATTCGGTTTCATAAGCCCTCTCAATTCCCGTTTTGCCGATCTGATCGGTTACGAAATAGTCGGAACGCTCCCTCAGCTCTTCGGGCGAAATCTTTGCCGTATAGCCAAGAATGTGAGAGAGCGTGGGACCTGCAGCATACTCGCGAATCGTATTTTTTTGGATTTCGCAGCCCTCCAACTCCTCCGCCCGCGTTTCCAGCACGACAAGATGCTCGTGCGAAAGATTCTGCACAAGCAAGAACTTTGGATTTGACGTTTTGTCGAACTCTGCCTTCAAATCCGCGAACGGAATATTCAAAATGTCCGAGGCCCTCCGCAAAATGCGCTCTTTCTCGGTGCGGTCTGCGGGTAAATCGCGCTTGTCGCACACAAAATCAAAGCTTGATTTGTTAAACACCAACTGCGCGCCAAAGTTGTCGTAGATGACCCCCCGATCTGAAGCTATCGGCACGCTCCGAATGGCATTCTCCTGCGCCTTCCTTTCAAGCTCGTCTCCAGCGAACGCCTGCAAATAGAAGGACCTAGCGAAAAACGCCAAAGTCACCGCGATAAAACAGACATAGAGTCCCCAAAGCAACCATCGGGAAAGCGGAACTTCCAACCATTGCTCCGCGTACTCTCTGAAAGCCGTTCCTCGTTCTGCCACAAACTTATCCAAGAAAACATCCTGAAATTCAATCTCGCTCCTAAATCGCTTGATGCGAAATCCTCTAAAACTTTTTAGGAATGGGAAGCCGAACATATTCTTCCAATACAAACTTAATTAACAGGGAAATAACCAGAAGCGTCAAAGACCAGAATCCTATGATACCCCCGGAAAAAATATCCAGCAAGAAACCGCTAAAGAGCGCCGCCGCGAAGCTCGCGTAAGAGTCCCGCCGTTCAAATATGCTCAGAAATACTACGCTCAGCATAACAAGGTTGGGAATCCACCCGTTGGGAAAGAGGCGCGTAAAAAAGCTCATCTGCAAAAGGGCAAAAGTGTAAAGCAAAAGGAGGATGCCAAATACCTGCTTTATCATGGACGCAAAGAAGTAATCACAAACACCGTTTCCAAGGACTTTATGTTCAAGAAGGGCTCCAGGGACGCCCGCTGAAAATCGTCCGTCCCGCTTTTAAAAATCTCCTGCGCTTGACCCACCAGCAAGTTCCTGGGGAACACTTCGCCCATGGTAACCACGAGGTCGCCTACCTGGAGTTCGTCCTCGCGCGGAACCACATCAAACAAAAGTTTTGAGCCGCCCTGCCCCCGCACTACGCCCGCCGCTTGGGTTTCGCGGACTTTGGCGTCCAGCCGGCTTCCGTTGGCAGTAATGAGCTGTACGCGAGCATGATTTGGAAATGCTTCTACCACCCTGCCCACTGCAACGTTGCTTGCCGCGACAACCGGCATTCCCTCCCGAACTCCCTGATTTTTTCCTGCCCGCACGGTAATAACATCCTCCATAAGATTTTTCCCGACAACCTCGGCGAGCACCATTTCGAATTCTTCTGCCAGCCCAAATCCCATCATGCTTCGTAGCTCCTCGTTCTCTTTTTCAACATACTGAAGCGAAACCAGCCGCTGAAGAAGGGCAAAATTTTCTTGCTTTAAAGTTTCGTTTTCCACTCGCAGTCGGCCTCCGCCGAAAAATGTAGCGACGATATCGCCTGCTTGCCAAAGAGGAGTTTGAATGCGCAAAGATACGGAGATGACAACGCTTCTGACCTGAGGAGAAATAAGGTTGAGCGAGAAAAGAAAAAGGAGCACCATAGCCCCAATTACTAATTTTCTTTTCGAAAACACCCCCCGCATTTCTTTATTATACGATTCCTCCCCCCTTCTGGCAAGTCCAAACAGGGGCGTTGCGGGCAAAAACAAAAGAGGTTACACGCATTGTAGGGGGCCTACCTACTCTCGCCTTGCGACTACCATCGGCCTTGGAAGATTTCACTTCTGTGTTCGGAATGGGAACAGGTGGAGCACTCCCAGTATAGACCCCTTACAATGGGTATAACCTCTCATAAAGAAAGCAATCACTAATTGCCAGCCAGGAATATTGCGTTGTGATCATTAGTACTCCTCGACTGAATCCCTTGCGGGACTTACATCTGGAGCCTATCAACCTCCTCATCTCGGAGGGATCTTTGAGTCCTCATCTTGGAGTTGGCTTCGCGCTTAGATGCTTTCAGCGCTTATCCTAGCCGAACATAGCTACCCAGCGATGCCGTTGGCACGACAACTGGTACACCAGAGGTTCGTTCATCTCGGTCCTCTCGTACTAGAGATAAATCTCCTCAAGACTCGACGCCTGCGGTAGAAAGGGACCAACCTGTCTCACGACGGTTTGAACCCAGCTCACGTACCTTTTTAACTGGCGAACAGCCAGACCCTTGGGACCTTCTTCAGCCCCAGGATAAGATGAGCCGACATCGAGGTGCCGAACAGGGCCGTAGATATGGACTCGCGGGCCCTACCAGCCTGTTATCCCCGGGGTAACTTTTGGTTGATGATCTTCCCGTTTTCTACTACAACGGGTCGGTTCACTAAGTTCTGGTTTCCCATCTGCTCGACATATCCGTCTCGCAGTTAAGCCAGCTTGTGCCTTTACACGACCGCTCCGATTTCCATCCGGAGCTAGCTGACCTTTAAACGCCTCCGCTACTCTTTAGGAGGCTAGCGCCCCACTAAAACTGACCACCTCCCACTGTCTCCGCCATTGAAGGCGAATTAGATTTATCATTCTGCAAGATGGGTATTTCACTGACGGCTCCATCCGCCCCGAAAGGCGAACTTCAAAGCCTGCCCACTATGCTACGCATACAAAACGATAAAACAATAAGAAGCTACAGTAAAGCTCCCGGGGTCTTTCCGTCTAGCCGCAGGTAAGGGGCATCTTCACCCCTATTGCATTTTCACCGGGCAGCTCCTGGAGACAGTTCCCAAGTCGTGACGCCATTCATGCGGGCCTGAACTTACCAGGCAAGGGATTACGCTACTTTAACACGGTTATAGTTACCGCGGACGTTCACTGGGGCTTCGGGCACTCAGCCCCCACTTCGCTCTTGCGAGCTACGCGGGGACCGGCACCGTTAACACTCCAGCACTGGTCAGGCGTCAGCCCCTATACATCCTCTTTTGGAGTTGAGCAGAGACCTGTGTTTTTGGTAAACAGTCGCCAGGGACACATTTGTTGCAACCCCGCTTGCGCGGGGCAGTCCTTATCGCGAACTTACGGACACTTTTTTGCCTAGTTCCTTCAGGAGCTTTCACCCGTTCACCTTAGTACATTGATACTAACCCACCTGTGTCGGTTTTCGGTACGGACCCACACTCATTAACCCTCCGAGCTTTTCTGGGCAGTCTGTTCATTTAGGTCGCAAGAACCGTAGTTCTCACTTCACCCTTGCGGGAACGGAAATCCAATAATCCGACTAAAATCGCAAACTGCGTCACTCTTCGGAAGAGTGCGGGGGGCCGGAATATGAACCGGCTGTCCATCATCAAACACCATTTGATGTTTGACTAAGGCCCGCCTAACCCTTGGATGATCATCATTGCCAAGGAAACCTCGGGTTTTCGGTGCCAGGGGCTCTCACCCTGGTTGCGGTTACTCATCCCAGCATTCTCACTCCTCATCGCTCCACCAAAGCTTACGCTTTGACTTCGTTGCAATGAAGACGCTCCCCTACCACGCCGCCTTGCGGCGGCATCCTTATCTTCGGTATTCAGCTTAGCCCCGATAAATTTTCGGCGCAGAATCCCTTAGCTAGTAAGCTGTTACGCACTTTTTAAAGGATAGCTGCTTCTGAGCGAACCTCCTAGCTATCTGTGGAACTCCACTTCCTTGATTTGCACTTAGCTGAATTTAGGGACCTTAGATGAAGGTCTGGGCTGTTTCCCTTTCGAGCGCGGAGCTTAGCCCCCGCGTTCTAACTCTCTATCTTTTTCGCTTTGGCATTCGAAGTTTGGTAAGAATACCTGACTTGCGTCAAGGACATTCTTTCCAGCGCTCTACCTCCAAAGCGTTTGATAAAGGCTAGCCCTAAAGCTATTTCGGGGAGAACCAGCTATTACCAGGCTCGGTTAGCTTTTCACTTCTTACCACAACTCATCCCAGAGTGTTGAACAGCTCACGGGTTCGGGCCTCCCCCCGACTTTCGTCGGGGTTCACCCTGGTCATGGTAAGCTCGCCTGGCTTCGGGTCTTACGAATGATGCATCCGCCTTGCGGCGGGTCGCGCTATTAACACTTGGTTGCCCTATGCCTTCGCGGCAAAACCGCTTAGACTGCACCATACGTAAACTCGCTGGGTCGTTCTGCAAAAAGCACGCCGTCATCCGCCAGCTGGCGGACTCCGACTCTTTGTAAGCAAAATGGTTTCAGGTTCTATTTCACCGCCCTCAACGGGCTGCTTTTCACCTTTCCCTCACGGTACTGGTTCACTATCGGTGATATGAAGTATTTAGCCTTTCCCGGCAGTCCGGGATGGTTCCCTCGGGACTTTCGTTTCCCAAGGTACTTAAGTAAAACAGCAAGGAGCACAAAGGAATTTTCAAATACGGGGCTTTTACCCTCTTTGGCGCTCCGTTCCAGGAAGCTTCTTTTAACCAACCCTTGTTTTTTGGACTCCCTCGGTCAAGCGCTACTCTGAACACCAGAACTTCTTGGTTCAGAGCAGGGCTCCCGACGCTATTTCCTTGCAACCCCACTTTTTCTCTTGCGAGAAAAAGTGGTTTGGGCTCTTCCCTTTTCGCTCGCCGCTACTAAGGGAATAAACATTTGTTCTCTTTTCCTCCGCTTACTGAGATGTTTCACTTCAGCGGGTTCGCTCCCAATTCTTGCGAATTGGATCATTCGCCTTTCGGCGAACGGGGTTTCCCCATTCGGACATCCCCGGATCGCAGGTTGCTAACCACCTCCCCGAGGCTTTTCGCAGGCACGCCACGTCCTTCATCGCCTTCATATCCCAAGGCATCCACCATTTGCTTGTAACCTATGCAATACCCTAGCTAGCAATTACTAATTGCTTTGCTTTCAATTGTTTGTCTATTCAATTGTCAAAGTTCTCGCATGCTTTGCCCGTCGTAGCCAGATACAATCCTGTATCTGGCGAAGTCGGGATTCGCGCAATCAAAAACCGCTTTTGAAAGCGGCTTCCCTCAACCATAGAAAATCCTCTGGCCCTTAGCCGCTTTGTTTAGATTGGTCTCGTTGCACGTTCTCTATCATGCACTTACAGTATAGCCGACCCTCAACCTACTGTCAAGGATACAAAAACCCGCCGCAGCGGGTGGCTGCTTTTGGCAAAAATGACCCTGCCTCTATCTCTCGAATTTGCCGTTTACGGAAGGTTGTCGGAATCAGACCAGAATACATCAACAACACCGTTTGCTTCTAGATGACCGTAGAATATTCTCTTGCCTTCGTGCGACACAGTGAAGTAAACACCCTTGGGAATCTTTGTGGCGTTAGGCGCTTGATCCTCAAAAACTCTTGTCAGGGCATTTTTTATTTCTTCCTTATCCAGAGAAGAAACATTTTCGGTTTTCGGCCCTACCATCGCCCAGAAAGTACGTCCTGTTGTACCTTCTACTACTGTTGGACTAAGTTCAGATAGATAAATTTCAATTTGTTCCATGACTCTTCTCTACGTTTTTCCCGTAGCCATTTTTATTTCTCTCAAGCTTTTTGATATTTTTCTCCTTTATCTGGTACACAATAATGCCGCCAATTAACGGACCAAGCATTGCAAACCAAAACAGTCCAAGTAAACCGTTTAACGCATAGTACCATTTACCGGAAAATTTATAAGCATAATAACCAAGCAAGAACATCATTGAGATAACCAAAATTCCTTGAAGAAGAAGCAAAAGACCAATGAGCATTGCATTATCGCCTTCCAGTGCCGATGGAAGAAATCCATAGCGAACGGCGAGCTTGCTTATAAACACAACGGCAAATGCCTTATGAAAACTCTTAGAAGCTTTGTTTATACTTTCCTCCGTCATACTTTCACCCTAATACAAAAACTGCCGGGGGGCAAGCTCTGCTCGACTATTGACAATAGTACGAGGCGGAGTGTATAATAGAATTGTATTTCTAGGAAAAAGTACTGTCTAAGGTTCCGTCCTTAAGCGGTGCTTTTTCTTTTATATTCCAATTTCCCTCGCAATTCATTCATAAACCATATCCTTTCTTTTGCTGTCTGCTTAAGAAGATTTGAACAGTTTTTAATGTCCGGACTCAATACGACTTTTAGTTTGTTACTTTCATAAAGATGCTGCACAAGTGAGTAAAAGTCTCCGTCGCTGGAAACGATAATCGCTTTATCGTATTCATGCAATTCAAGAGCGGCCCGCAGGACGAGGTCCGCGTCTATATTGCCCTTAATTTTACCGTCAGCGTCCGGTATTGTGGGCTTGAATTTCAATATAAAATCTGCTTCTTGCAAACGATCATACAGTGACTGGTTCAACGCCACGAAACCGATAAAAATGTAGGCTTTTTTGACGCCGTATTTTTCGGCAAGATAAACCCTGAATTTTCGGTAATCTAACCTCCATCCAAGTTTCTGGATACCCAGATTTAAGTTTTGGCTGTCGATAAACGCGTAGTTATTTTCTCGCGAATGCATAAGATGGATTACTTTAACTTAATACAAGAACTGCCGGGCGGCAAGCCCCGTAGTAGATTTTTGACCAAACTCTGTTTGCGGAAGCAAAGTCAAAAATTCACTACGGGGCAAGGCCGAGTGATAGGACACGCTACTTTGGATGGAGCATGATGTTCGACGAATTAGTTATTTTCGCGGAGAGTGCGCACCGCTTCTTTTGCATTTTTAAACGGCCCGATGACTCGCCCTGCCTTAATGTCTCCGAGTCCCTCGGCAAGTCTCTTTTTCTGCGTGAGAGTAAGTCCGATTTCGGGAATTCTTTCCAAACGAAGGCGTAAAAACTCCTCGTATTCTTTCCGAGGAATAGCTACAAGATCTTCACTCGCTCTTGTCAATTTTTTCGGAAGAGTAATAGTAGTCATGAACTTATACTATCAAAACTGTATTTGAGGTCAAGAGTAACGAAAACCCCCGCCATAGATTGACGGGGGCAAAAGGAAATTCCATCCTTTCTTTTCTCTTGTCCTATCTTTGCAGCTTGCTGCGCAGATCTCGTAAGATCTCGGCTGCTTGATCTTTTCCTCCCAAGCCAAACGCAATGGCGACCGCCAAAGCGATTCCGTATCCAATGCCTTGGATAAATGTTTGGATCAATGCCTGTACCGGAAGAACGGCGATATTGAGCTGAAGCAAAGCTGAAAAAATCGCAAAAATCCAGATAAACCATTTCACCACGGACCCAACGAACTGCGCGTGTCCTATCCTTGCACCCTCAATTCCCGCGCGTATCACCTTTTCCACGATATCAGCCACGATGATTGCCACCACAAGAATGAGGGCAGCCACCACCACATTCGGCAGGTATGCGAGCACGTCCCGCAGGAAACCGGCAAACTCGCCAAATCCGAGAACTTCCACCGCGGCAAGCAAAAAGACAATCACCAGCACCCATTTGAAAATGGCGCCCACAAACCCGGCCGGATCAACTTTCAAATCCGCTTTTTCCAGCGCTTCTTTCCAATTGCCACGCTCAAACATCTGGTTGAACTTAACGCGCACCAAAATATCCGCAACAAACTTCCCCACTGCCACAGAAATAAACCAGCCGATCAAAAGAATGAGAATTGCCAAGATCAGAAGAGGCACAAAGGAGACTACTCCCGCGAGCAGGTCTCGAAAGGCCTCATTTAATGCTTCTGTGGTAATTTGAACAAAGTTCATACTGTACAATTTCCCTATATCCTTAAAAGCTCGACCTTTCCTACTAATTCTTTTATCATACCACCACCAGGAAGGCCGCAACATGCCTCCTGTGGAAAACTTCGAGGCCTCTCCCAAGAGGCCGAAGACCCCGTACCAAGCTTCGCTCCAATGCGGGGACCACCGATTATTAATGCCTTGCCCAAAATCATTTCCTTCGGAACCCACCCGAAACTTCTGCTGTCCGAACTTCCCTCTTTATTCAATCCCTCCACCCAGTAAAGGAGCCTGCCGTCTTCCACTCTTTCACTCATAATATATTTGAGAATCAGCCGATCTTCTTGGGGATGACGGAGTACTACAATGTCCCCCGCTTTCGGACGAAATATATGGTAGGACAATTTATCGAGTAGGACAAAATCCCCTTCTTTGCACAAAGGTTCCATGCTCCTACCCCTCACGCGGAAATAGGAAATCATGTTTTCTTGGCAGCTTCTGCTTTCAGAAACATTTCTGCGATTCCTTCTACTGCCTGCAACAATTCCTGCGCCGCTTCTTTGCTCACCTCCTGCTTGTTTTTTGAGCAAAGTTTTGCCGCTTTCCAAAATGTTTCGTGGAGGTTCGGAAACATTTCCAAATGCTCTGGCTTGAAATAATCGGTCCACAGAATAAGGAGTTGTTCTTTGCAAATCTGCGCGTGCTCTTCTTTCACCTGCACCATGCGCACAAAAGAGTTTCTCGTCTGCATGCTCCGCGGCGCATCTTGAGGAAGAGCCTCAATCTTCTCTACCATCTTAACGACTGTTTTTGCTGCCGTGAGCGCGGGCTCTGCCGTATAAATGCCGCAGGGAATATCACAGTGTGCCCACACCGATTTTGCGGGCAAAATTGTGTTGAGCAGTAAAAGAAGTTTGTACATCATATACTTTCAGTGTACTCACTTTACCGCCCGCGTCAACATCTACAAAGCAGCGGAATCCGATCCTTCCCACTCTTTTGCCTGGCGGTGCATACCGTCTTCACAATGGCATTCCTGCAGGGGTTGACCGTGCTTTGAGCAATCGGTTGCCTGACAGGTGCCCGGTTTGTCTGCCACTCCCCCGCACTCGCCCGTACATATATAATGAGTAGCCATAGTATTTATATAGTTTTAATATTGATGTATTTTATCCTCCCGACCTTGGTTTATTGTACCTCTTGCAGAACTTCGCACCTTTCTTAACCGCCTCCTCGATATCGTACCAGAGACGGAACCAACTCATGACGTTTTCGTCAGTAAGAGGTGTAATCGCCTCTTCTCCTACTAGTTTCCCTCCGCACTCACAGACTTCGAAGGTAGCCATAGCTTCCCTTCTCTTCTTTTTGTGTACGGTGGACCGTGCCGGATTCGAACCGGCGACCTCGTCATTGCAAATGACGCGCTCTACCAGCTAAGCTAACGGCCCAAACGCCAAACGAAGCGCGGGCGTTTGCTCGCCGTAATGACAATGTAGGCGAGCTATCTGATATTCCTTCGATCCAACCACTCTCTCCCAGCTCCTGATTTTAAATATCTCTCCCTTCTTTCTGCTTTCTCTTTCAAATCGTATCGTTCCGTATAGAGTACCGTAAGCGGTCTTCTCATTCTTGTCGACGCAACCCTTCCAGTTGCGTGCTCCCGCAATCTTCTTTCCAAGTCGCGCGTCACGCCTATATATCGTTTCCTGTCCCTCTGACTTTGCAATACATAGACCACATACATAATGTAACTGCCCGCCTCCGTATCCATCTACGGCGGGCACTGATTTTTGTTGCTGAATCAAAGATTCAGACAAAAATCGTGTGCGCGAGGGAGGGATCGGACCTCCGACTTCGTCATTATCAGTGACGCGTTCTACCACTGAACTACTCGCGCGCATGAGCGAGGCATAGCGCCTTCGCCCTTTACCTTTGAGAAAGTACTATGGGAAATTGTATAACAAAACAAACCCTTCTGCAAGGATTTGTTCCAAGTGCGATACCAACGTTCTATTCCTCTGAGTTGCCCCGACTGATCGAGGTTTCAAGGCCCTTCGATCAACGCCTTGGCGTTAGTTAGAGAATTCTCACTAACCAACCCCAGCCGACACTCCCCAGTAAAACTGGGTAAAATGTAGTGATCCACCGACAGGTTCCCCTACCGGTGCCTTGTTACGACTTCGTTCCTCTCACTGAGCCTAGCTTGAATCCGCCTATGGCGGACCTTCGGCTATTCCCAGCTTGCTTAACGTGACGGGCGGTGAGTACAAGGCCCAGGAACATATTCATCGCGCCATAGCTGATACGCGATTACTAGCGATTCCGGCTTCATGAGGTCGAGTTGCAGACCTCAATCCGAACTGAGACGAGGTTTAAGGGATTAGCTTCGCGTTGCCGCGTTGCTACCCGCTGTCCTCGCCATTGTATCATGCGTGCAGCCCAGGACATCAAAGGGACACGCTGACTTGGCGTCATCCTCACCTTCCTCCTGATTGTCTCAGGCAGTTCCCTGTGACACATAAAACACAGGGTAAGGGTTGCGCATGTTACCCGATTTAACGGAGCGTCTCAAGATACATGCTGACGACAGCCGTGCATCACCTGAACTCGAGTCCTTGCGGAAGTCCGCCATTTCTGACGGATTTCACGAGTGTTTCCAGCCCTGGTAAGGTTCCTCGGTTGTTGACGAATTAAGCCGCATGATCCACCGCTTGTGTGGGCCCCCGTCTATTCCTTTGAGTTTTAGCCTTGCGGCCGTACTTCCCAGGCGGGATACTTAACGCGTTAGCTTCGCCACGTGAAGGGTCGACACTTCACATAGCCAGTATCCATAGTTTACGGCGTGGACTACAAGGGTATCTAATCCTTTTTGCTCCCCACGCTTTCGTGCCTCACCGTCAGGGTCGCCCCAGCTGAATGCCTTCGCTTTTGGTGTTCCTCTTGATATCAACGGATTTCACCCCTCCACCAAGAGTTCCATCAGCCCCTAACGCCCTCAAGTCTGGCAGTTTCGCGGGCAGCTCAAAGGTTGAGCCTTCGAGATTTAACCCGCGACTTGCCAAACCGGCTACGCACACTTTACGCCCAATAAATTCGGGTAACGCTTGGGGGTTCTGTTTTACCGCGGCTGCTGGCACAGAATTAGCACCCCCTTATTCAATCGGTACCGTCATCCGCCTTGCGGCGGATTCTTCCCAATTAAAAGCGGTTTACAACCCAAGGGCTGTCATCCCGCACGCGGCGTCGCTGGATCAGAGTTTCCTCCATTGTCCAATATTCTCGACTGCTGCCTCCCGTAGGAGTATGGGCCGTATCTCAGTCCCATCGTTGGGGAACACGCTCTCACGTCCCCTACCCGTCAAAGCCTTGGTAGGCCGTTACCCCACCAACAAGCTGATAGGACGCAGGCACTTCCACCACCATCCGCCGGTTGGCGGACTTTACTCTCGCGAGACCATCGGGAATTACCCAGCCTTTCGGCTGGCTATGCCCGTGTGATGGGTAGTTACCTACGTGTTACTAACTCGTTTGCCGGTTTCCGCCCGAAGGCGGACCCCTTGACTTGCATGCCTTATCCACGCCGCCAGCGTTCACCCTGAGCTAGGATCAAACTCTCAAATAAAAGTTTGAAAGTCGAAGCAACTCATAAGAATTAACGTTGGTTTTGTATTCAATTTTCAAGGTTCCCTCCCTGCAATCCCTTCTGCAAAACAAATCCCGAAGACACATGAATCTTCATATACCTTCGGGGTTTGTTTTGTTGCCGGAACGAACGCTGTTGTGGAATTGCCTAATTCATAAACAGTACCCCTTGTATCTGCCATTCTACTCCCCTCTCCCGTCAATGTCAAGTCCCTTCACAAACAAGGCGGCGGGATGAGAGCGATGCCGAGGATAAAAGAGCCGACTGTCGGATTCGGACCGACGACCTACAGTTTACAAAACTGTTGCTCTACCGCTGAGCTAAGCCGGCATCTATTGCTTTTTTGATTTCCCGCGGAGCTTCTCCCAGTACGATGCTTGAAATTCCTCTTTCCGCTCCTCGGATTGTTTCCGGAGTTTCTCCAGCCAATCTGCGGTTTTAACTTCTGTTCTGGAGGCGATGCCGCGCATTTTTGACAATGTGGCGCCAAGAAGCTTTCCGCCCCTTATGGGCTGGAGGCGAGCAATGTTTTTGATCCTCTGCCCTACTGCCCCGACCGCATTTCTCTCTGCCGGAGGAAGTTCAAGCAACGAAGGAATCTTTCGGTACAGAATGAATGTAATGCCCCCCAAGCTCGCCAGCGCGATGAGAAGCAAAATGAGTTGCTCCATAGGTAAAGTTAGATGTGAAATCGCACGAATTTCTCAACCGCGATATTTTCGCCTAATTTTGCTATCGCCTCTTCAATGACGTTTCTCACCGTTTTCCCGGGATCCCGAATGTATTGCTGTAAAAGAAGTTCTTCAACGTTTTCTGCCTCCAAAGACGCTATTTGCAAGGCCAGCTCGTGGCAGAGATTTTTGAAATCGTCGGAGCGAGCCACAAAATCGGTTTCGCATCGCACCGCTACCAGAGACCCAATCTTCCCGTTGCCGTGCACGTACGAAGCCACCAATCCTTCCCCAACCTGGCGCTCTTGCTTCTTTACCGCCACTTCCCTGCCCCATTCTTTCAGCAACGCTTTCGCCCTCTCCATATCCCCTCCCGTCTCCTCAAGCGCTTTTTTGCATTCCGAAATAGAAATGCCGGTCACCTCTCTTAATTCTTTGATTTGCTCAACGGAAATCATACAAAATTCTTATTGGACTGCCGCCCGACTTTTTGCCGAGAGAATCGTGTCGCGCACTTTCTCAATAATGTAGCTGAGCGAACTTACCGCGTCGTTGTTCGCGGGAATCGCGTAGTCCACGCTTGCGGGGTCGCAATCGGTGTCCACAATCGCAAACACCTTTACACCCTTTTGCCTTGCCTCCCGCAGGGCAATCTGATTTTTCTCAAGGTCAAATATAAACATGGCGTCGGGCAGTTTCTGCAAATTCTTCACTCCCCCAAACTTGGCCTCCAATCTCTTTATCTCTTCTTCCATCTCATGTTGCTCCCATTTCGTGTATTTCTGAAATTCCTCTCCTCCTTTCTTCTGTTCCAGGTCTTTTAGGTGGACAATGCGCTTTCCAACTGTCTCAAAGTTGGTGAGCAATCCTCCGATCCAGCGATCCGTCACGTGGGGAAGCCCTGTTTCTTGACCCAGTTCGCGCACCAGATCTTTTGCCTGCACTTTGGTGCCAACCAAAAGGATGGTCTTTCCTTCCATCGCCAAATCGGCAAGTGCCGCCAGCGCCGCGGCAAGATTTTCCCTCGTCTTCTCCAAATTAATGATGTGAATGCCGTTCCTGACGCCGGTAATAGAGGGCTTCATGCGGGGATGCGTTTTTGAGGTCTTGTGTCCAAAATGCAACCCGGCCCCCATCATTTCCTCAATGCCAAACTTTTCTTTGTTTTCTGCTTTTTGCTTCACCTGAGCCGCGTCGGAGGGTTCTTCTATCGTCTGTTCTGTCATATACATCTTCTTTTAGCATAAAAAGGATGGGGAGGCAAGGGCGGTCTCCCGCATTGATTTTGCCAAGGTCCTATGCTACACTATCTTTAACTCCTTATGAAGAAAGATATACATCCAACATACTACCCAAAAGCGAAAGTTGCGTGCGCCTGCGGGAACACGTTTATTGTGGGATCCACCCAGCCGACTCTTGAGGTTGAGGTGTGTTCCGCATGCCATCCTTTTTATACCGGCCAAGATAAAGTTATGGACAAAGTGGGCCGCATCCAGAAATTTAGGGAGCGGCTCGCTCAAAAAAGAGAGGCGCCAAAAACTCGTACTCGAGGCAAGGCGCGAGTAATCACCAAGAAACCCGTTCGACAAGCTCAGGGTAAAAAGGCATAGGTGGATCTCCAACGGCTCAAAAAAGAATATCAAGAATTGTCAGAAAAACTCACCGATCCTGAGCTGATTTCGCGGTGGGAAGAATTTCAAGAGCTTTCTCGGCGCAGGGGCCGACTTGAAAAAATCGTACAGAAAGCGCAGGAGCTTGAGGAGCTAAAGAACAAAATAGAAGAAAACAATCAAATCGTGACCGCCCAAGAAGACGAACTGGTTTCGCTTGCGCAGGAAGAACTTGATTCCTTGCTGAAACAAAAGAAAATCGTGGAGGGAGAACTCCAGGAGCTTCTTTCAGAGGAGTCCGATCCCCAAGCAAGCGGACCCGACGCCATCATTATGGAGATACGGCCGGGCGCAGGCGGTGAGGAGGCCTCGCTGTTCGCCGGAGATCTGTTCCGCATGTACACAAAGTATGCCGAGCAGAAAGGATGGGGATACAAACTCTTGGATCTGAATGAAACCGAGCTCGACGGAGTGCGGGAAGCTTCTATTGAATTTCAGGGGAAAGAGGCCGTCAAGAAGCTCTCCCAGGAAGCCGGGGTGCACCGAGTGCAGCGCATTCCGGCAACAGAGAAAGCCGACCGCATTCATACCTCCACCGCATCGGTTGCCATTCTGCCAAAAGCCAAAAAAGCGCAGATACAAATAAATCCCGCCGAGCTGAAAATTGATATTTATAACTCCTCGGGGCCGGGCGGACAGAATGTAAATAAGCGGAAGACCGCCGTTCGCGTCACGCACCTGCCCACGGGGATTGTCGTGGCGAGCCAAGCATCGCGCAATCAGCAGCAAAACCGCGAGTTTGCCCTCACGCTTTTGGCGGCCAAACTCCTCCAGCAAAAAGAAGCCACAGAGGGAGAAAAAATTGCGAGCGCGCGCAAGGGCCAAATCGGCTCTGCCCAGCGCGCGGAAAAAATCCGCACGTACAACGTCCCCCAGGATCGTGTAACTGACCACCGCATAAAAAAATCCTGGCACGGAATAGAGCGGATCCTGGGAGGAGATATAGAAGAAATTGTTACCTCACTGCTTCCAACGTCTTAATATCCTGCTCGTAGCGCGCAGCCAAATTCATAACAGAGTCCCCGTAAAAACGATATGTTGTGCTGCAACGGCCCGAGAAGTAGCGCTGTGCCGCGCACCATTCTGCGTTGTACGACTGCGTGGTAGCTCCGGAGTCGGAAAGATACAAAGCAGAAGCTAAAAAGGCGTCTCTGATATTCCAAGGATCCGCTGTTTTTCCGACAATACCATCCAAACGCCCCTTATACAGCATCCATGTGGAGGGGATAAACTGCGCGGGTCCCATTGCCCCTCCGTATCCTCCCACGCCAGGGATTGGGCAGGAAACGGGAGTCGCGAGAGGATCTCTCCCAAGCTCTTGGGTAATAGCGAGAAACGGCGGAAGATCGCGGGTACGATGCATGCCGTTTGTAAAACGGGTTCCGCTCCGTATTCCCACAGAAGCCCCGCTCGCGGTATCTGCAATGTAGCATTGACCGACATTCTTCCCCAAATTTGATTCTTGCGTGAGAATGGCGAGCAGCAACGCCGGCCTTACTCCCGCTTGAGCTCCGGCCCATTTCGCTATTTCCACCGCCTCCCCAAACGTGGGAGCTTCGGGCACACCGATAAGCTCAAAAATGCGGCTGCGGATCTCCTGAGCTTGCCTCTGGGTATCGGCAAGCAACCGCTGATATTCTGCCTCTTTCCCCTGTGTTTGCTGAAGCAGCTGCTGGGTTTGTGCCTGAAGACCCTGGCTCTCCTGTTTCTGCAGGAACTGTATCTTCACGAAGCTCTCTTCCGCCTCTTTTTCCGATTCCAGCGCCATGTGCTGTTTATTCAGAGAATCCTGTAGCTCCACCATATTGGAGAGAAGTTCGTCCAAACGCACATTCAAAGAAGCAAGCGCCGCCATATTGGTAAAGAAATCGGAAAGCGTAGCGGAGGTCAGCAGAATCTCCACCTGCGATTTTTGATTTTCCTGGTAGACGTGGCGAAGCACCTCTGCCATCTGATCTTTCGTTTGCTCAATTTCAGCTGAAATTCTCTCTATGGAAGCTGAGGTATCGCCTATCTGCAGACGCAAATCGCCAATTAAAATATTACTCTGCTCTATCTGTAAATCCAGCCGGCGGATTTGATTCCGCAAAATGGAGATCCGATTCGTGAGGGTGTCTTTCTCTTGTTGGGTCTTGGTAATATCGTTTTCAATAGCTGTAATCTGGGCTTCCAATTCCTTCAGCTGAGCTTCAAGCTGCGCGCGCTCCTGCTCGGCGCTGGACTGAGCGGTTGCCCCGAAATTTCCGGAAAGAAAAAAAGACAGCCCAAATGCCGCCAAAACCACTGCCGCAGAAAAAATGATAGTGCGAATGTGAATCATCATGGACTCCCTGCCTCGCCGGCAGGCAGGCCGAACAAAGCCCGACGCAAGCAAACTCTACTTTGCCTTCTCTCCCTGTTTCTGGTTTTGAGAAGCTCCTTCTGCCCCTCCCTCTCCTGTTCCTCCTTCCTCTGCCTCCTGACCGGCTGGATGCTCGGGCTTCACCTGCTCCACGCCCCCCACATCTTCCACCACTGGCTGTTCCAGTTCCGCCTCAATATCTTGAGTTTCTACAACCTGCGCCACAACTTCTTCTGAATCGCGCAAAATCTCCACGCGATCATCGTGCATCAAATCGCTGATAACAATTTTATCTTCAAAAGTGGCGAGCTCGGACACATCTACCACTATTTCGTGAGGCAAATGCTGAGGAAGAGCCCTCACATCCACCTCCTGAATATTCTTCAAAAGCGTCCCACCCAAATCGCGCACCGCCGGGGCCTCTCCTTCAAATATCAGCGGTACCCGAACCTCGGTTTTCTCATCCAAGGGCGGCTGGTAAAAATCCACATGAATGATCTCACCCCGCAGAGGATCCTTCTGGATTTCCCTGATCAAAACGGGCCTGGAGCCGTCCGAGGACTCCAGCTGAATAAGTGAGCTCTCGCCCGCTTCCTCATATACTTTTTGGAATTCTTTCCCATTTACCTTCAAAATCGCGGGCTTGACTTTCGGCCCATATAAAACTCCCGGGATCGCCCCTCCCTTCCTTACCGATTGCGCTTTTTCTTCCTTATTCCGTTTTTGGACAGCTAAACCCAACATCAAAAAAATTATACCTATTCCCCTACATTTTGCAAGACGCGCATGCTACACAAGAAAGCGAGCAATCAAGATAGCAATAATGTTCACAACCTTAATAACGGGATTAATAGCAGGGCCTGCAGTATCTTTATAGGGATCGCCAACAGTATCGCCGGTTACTGCTGCCTTATGAATATCAGTACCCTTGCCGCCACGATCGCTCTCAATATATTTTTTTGCATTATCCCAGGCAGCACCGCCTGAAGTCATAGAAATTGCAACAAATAAACCTGTAATAATCGTCCCAATCAAAAATCCGCCAAGAGCTTCGGGACCCAAAAACCAACCTACTGCAATGGGAGCCGCTACAACAATAAACGTCGGCACAATCATCTCTTTAATCGCTGCCTTTGTCACAATATCCACCGCCGCTCCATAATCTGGTTTTGCGGTTCTCTCCATAATTCCTTTAATTTCCCGGAACTGCCGACGCACCTCTTCAACTACAGCACCTGCTGACTTCCCTACTGCGCGCATAGCAATGGAGCCAAAAAGATAAGGCAATGCAGCCCCCAGCAGCAAACCCGCCAATACGTTTGGATCTCCCAATTCAAATATAAATGTTTTTCCTGCCACATTCGAAAGCTCTTGGGTATACGACACAAAAAGCACCAGCGCGGCTAAACCAGCAGAAGCGATAGCATACGCTTTCGTTACTGCTTTAGTAGTATTCCCTACGGCGTCTAAAGGATCCGTAACGTTTCGCACGGATTCTGGAAGATTTGCCATTTCTGCGATGCCGCCTGCATTGTCAGTAATGGGACCAAAAGCATCAATTGCAATAACGATTCCAGCTAAAGAAAGCATAGCAACTGCGGCAAGAGCCACGCCATACAATCCTGCAAAAGAATACGCAAGCAATGCTCCAGCAACAATGACAATGATGGGTGCAGCCGTAGACTCCATTCCCATTGCCAATCCCATAATCACATTTGTTCCAGATCCAGTTTTTGATGCATTCGCGATCGCTTGTACTGGCCTAAATTTTTTGGAAGTATAATATTCGGTAATTGCTACCATGAGAAGAGTGACTATAATGCCCACGCTCGCAGCTCCTATCCAAATTTCAGCGCGTCCCCCAAGAATATAAGCAAACGCGGCAACTGCAAGAATAGCACTTACGATAAGCCCTTGATAGAGAGCCCTCATAATTCCATTTCCAAAGAGTCGAACGGCAAAACTCCCTAAAATAGAAGCGATAACCGCCACCGCTCCCATATAAAGAGGAATTTCAACAACAGGCTCAGAGAAAATCAGCGATCCCAAAAACATTGCTGCTACCATGGTAACAGCATATGTTTCAAAGAGGTCAGCTGCCATTCCTGCGTCATCTCCCACATTATCTCCCACGTTATCTGCAATAACTGCCGGATTTCGCAAGTCATCTTCTGGGATTCCAGCTTCTACTTTTCCCACAATATCAGCGCCTACATCTGCTGCTTTGGTATAAATTCCTCCGCCAAGTCTTGCAAAAACAGAGACGAGAGAACCCCCGAAACCAAGCCCGATTAAGGCAGTAAGATTGTTTGTTAAAGCGTAAAAAGTAGAAACTGCGAACAACGCTAAACCTACCACAAAAAATCCGGTAACGGCACCGCCTTTAAAAGCCACAGAAAATGCTTTGGAAAGCCCGCTTTTTGCGGCTTCAGTAACTCTCACGTTTGCTCTCACCGCAACCATCATGCCTAAAAATCCTGCGAGAGCCGAAGCTGCGGCTCCCACTAAAAATCCAACTGCGATCCATGGGTTATCTTGAAAGAGGAGCCAGAGGGCAATAAAAACTGGCAGAGCAACAATCGCTATGGTTCGATATTGCCTTTTTAAATACGCAGAAGCTCCTTCCTGAATTGCACTTGAGATATCCTGCATCTGCTGATCCCCTTTTGGCTGCTTTAAAACCTGCCAGGTCAAAAATGCAGCATAACCGATGGATAAAAGCGAAGCGGTAATGGGGAAGATTAACATAAGAGATAGTATATCAAATTAAGCCAAACTGCACAACCAAAAAACAGAAGGAGGCAACCATCGGGAGCAACGGTTGCCTCCTGCTCTCCCCTCCCTGCTCGACTTACGCAGCCCTGGCACTTCTGCACCGCAGCTGCGCAGCGAATCCCTCCCGATAGAACGCATGCATTTTCCCGCACTGGCATCGGAAGAGGAATACCGTGATGGGGGCACTCCAGTCCGGGAGGCGATAAAGCCCCAGGGATACGCGTCCCCAGAGCCGAAACCAGAATCGCCCCCACAGGGACAGCCCTCGGTACGCCTCCACGGGGTCCGGGAGGCGATTCAAAGGAAGGTACTTCATGGCAAACCTCCTTCGTAAGCTTTTCAGTATCTTATCGCACCAAAGTAAAAAGGGCAAGTGGTGGTTTAAAACAAAACGAGAGAATATGCTTTTCAAAGACCCCCACAGGCACCCTTGCTTGGTGTCGTTGGAGGCGACAATGGTGCCGAGGATGGAGCTCGCTTGCCGCTGGAGCAAGCGAGCGCGGTCACGAAAAGCATATTCTCTCGTTTATCCAAGCGTTTTTGCCGCCTCGGTAACGTGGCGCACGAGCGTTGCCACGTACCCCCACTCGTTGTCGTACCACGAAAGCACCTTCACGAGATCACCGTCCACCACGCGTGTTAAGGCCAAATCCACAATCGCCCCGTAGGGCTGGCGCAATATATCAGAAGATACGACAGGATCCTCGGTAACCTGCAGAACATTCTTAAATCTCGGCTGCGCGGCGGCTTTCTTCAGTATCTTATTCACCTCTTCTACGGACGTTTTTCGCTTTGCCAAAAACGTGACGTCGGCAATGGAGCCCGCCGCCACCGGAACGCGCAGAGCAATACCGTCAAACTTTTTTTCCATGGAACGCACGGCGCGCGCAACGGCAATCGCGGCTCCGGTGCTGGAAGGAATGATATTCTGCGCGGCCGCTCTCCCCCGCCGCATATCCTTTCCTTTTGCGGGGCCGTCCACCAGTCCTTGCGTGGCGGTATATCCGTGCGCAGTGTTCAAGAGAGCTTTGGCAACGCCAATCTCTTCGTCCAGTACCTGAATGACGGGCGCTATGGAATTAGTGGTGCAGGAGCCATTGGAGCTAATCTTGCAGCCGGCTAAATCTTTCTCATTCACTCCCATCAGCACCGTTCTCCCCAAGGGGCCGTCTTCGTCTTTCGCGGGAGCTGTAATCACCACGCGCTTGGCTCCGGCTTTCAAATGCGCCTGCGCTTCTTTATACGAATCAAACCCGCCCGTCGCCTCCACCACGATATCAATGCCGAGTTTTTCCCACGGAAGATTCGCGGGATCTTTTTCTTGCAAAATATGAGAGGGCAGTTTCCCTTCGAAGCGTCCGTATACGGTGTCGTACTTCAGCAAATACTCTAAATTCTCCCGACTCCCTAAATCGTTAATCGCCACTACTTCTATATCCTTTGCGTCGGTCGCCTGCCGATAAAACAATCGACCAATTCTCCCAAATCCATTAATCGCAACTTTCGCCATACAAGTTTATGAGATTATATGCGGAATTTCTTCTATGATATCGGTGGCAATGAGGCCGTCTTTGAATTTTTTGGTCGCCAGCTCCCCTGCTTTTCCGTTTATGTACGCGGCCGCGGCGGCCGCTTCCAAAGGAGCTATGCCCCGCGCAAGCAAAGCACCGAGGATTCCAGCCAAAGAGTCGCCCGCGCCCCCAACAGTCATATATGGAGTTCCAGTTTTGCTGAGTATCACTTCTGATCCATTTGAAACAATATCAATATGAGATTTCAGGAGAAGCGTTGTCTGCAATCGCGCAGCCTCCTGCTTTACCAATTCAATTTTTTCTTCCTGGGGCAACCCATGAACATTTTTACCCGTAAGCTCAAAAAATTCGTAACTGTGGGGCGTAAAAACGAAAGGTTTGCCAACGATTATTTCGGGACGTTCTGCCACTGCGTAAATCGCGTCTGCGTCAATCACGCAAGGAAGGTCAATTGCAGCAAGATATTCTTTAATCGCCTCCTGCGTTTCTTCATCTCTCCCCAGTCCGTTTCCAATGAGAATCGAAACGTTCCCCCGCGCGATTTCTTTTGCCGCCATGGTGCGGGAAATCAAAAACGAAACGTCCTTTTTCTCAATGTGACTGCCGTCTAATCCGTATGCGGCGAGTACAGGCGAGAAAGAAGCAATGATATCTGCGGCTCTCTTGGGAGCCAAAATCCGCACCATATCCAAGCCCGCACGAAATCCCGCAAAAGCGGCTATGGCCGGAGCTCCGGTATAATACTCAGACCCTCCTATCACCAGCATCAAGCCGTGATCGTATTTCCGGGATTGAACAGGCCTGGGAGGATACATTTTTTTTACTTCCTGTGCGGTGATCGTTCGCATATTACGTAAGCTTTTCATCTTTGATGAACTTTCTTATCTCTTTCCCGAATTGGGGATGCGTTGCGGCAAAATACACAAAGGATTTTAACCAACCTTCTTTATTTCCGCACTCCCACCACCGCCCCTCGCACTGATAGCCATATATAATCTTACCATCTTTCACCATTTGGCCAAAGGTCTCCGTAAGCGATACCTCCCCTTTCTTATTTGGTTTTGCTTTCTTCAAGTAATCAAACACTTCGGGCGTAATGATGCTCCTCCCCGCAATCGCAAGGCGCGAAGGCGCCGCAGTTTTCGAGGGTTTTTCCGTGATATGCTTTATTTTATACAGTCGGCTCGCGATTTTTTCCGGAGTCACTATGCCGTAAAGAGCAAGCTTTTCTGGAGGCATTTCAAACAGTGCGAGTATGGGTTTTCCCGCAGTGCGGAACACTTGTGCGAGTTGCGCGAGGCAGGGCGTGCGCGACTCAATGACATCGTCCGGATACAGAACGAAACAGGGCTCCTCTCCCGCGAGTTTTCGCGCCTGCAAAACCGCATGCCCATCGCCCAAAGGCTTGTCAAGCGCATAGGAAAATGTCAAACCGGCCGCCAGTTTCTCGGCCTCCGCGAGCGAATTCAAAAGATCTTCCTGTTTTTTTTCTTCCAGCGCCTTTTCCAGCTGCGGAACTTTTTTGAAATAATCCGCGGCAATCTTCTTTTGCGCGTTTACCACAAAGATAATATCTTTGACGCCCGCGTTCTTTGCTTCCTGAACCGCGTAGTGCAAAAGGGGCTTATCGGCCAAGGGCAAAAATTCCTTTGAAAGCACTTTGGAAAGAGGCAGATGCCTCGTGGCTAAACCCGCAAGGGGAATAATTACTTTGGTAATCATGCTTTATTGCGGAGAAAAGCGGGAATATCCCATTCTCGCTCCCTCTCCTCAAGCTCCTTTAGCTCTTCGTCCACCGCCTTTTTCAGGTCCAAGGCGTTGCGCCTCACTTTGCTCTTTTGCGCGTGACCTTTTTTATGCGGGGCAGGCGAGGCGCTTTGCCTTTGTGGGCGCTTCTTTCCCTTGGCCGCCGTTTTCGCTTGACCGCGCTCCGCGTCCCGGGAACGAAGCCCTGCCTGTTTTCCTTTCAAAGATTGTTCTGGTCGGGAAGATTGCCTTGCCGCCTGCTGGCCTGCTCGGCCGGGCACCGCATCCTTCCCTTCTGCGCCTTTGGCAGCCAAGATCCCTTCCTGCATCTGTTCTCTGTGTTTCTCGCCCGCGCCCCCTCTCTTGCGCTGTCTTGCTTTTTTTTGCGGTTTCCCAGATTCATCGCATCCGATCGCAAAAAGTGTTACCTTCAGTCGGTCTTTCGCCCGCGCACTGCACGACATACCAAAAATGACGCGGGCCCTTGGATTGTAAGCAGAAATGGCAGAACTGATATGCGCCACTTCCTGCATCTTCATATTTCGATCTCCGCCCACATTAAAAAGCACGCGGTCCGCGCCCGCAATGGTGTAGGTATAGAGCGGATTTTCCAATATTCCCTGCACCACCTCCTGCGCCTTGGCGGCTCCCGCTCCATCCGCGCTGTTAATGAAGGCGAGGCGCCCCCTTCCTTCAAGAATGGAGCGCACGTCGGCAAAGTCAATGTTGATGAGACCCGGTAGAGAAAGCATATCCATGAAGCCCTGCAGAGTTGCCGCAAGCTTTTTGTTAACCACGGAAAGGGCTTCTTTGAGCGGCGTTTTCTCATCAATCACCTGAAAAATGTGCTCGTTTGGAATGACCACATACGCATTCACGAGGGGCTTAATTGTCTCTAAGGCAGTTTGAGCAATCTGCTTTCGCCGTTCTCCCTCAAACGCAAAGGGCAGGGTAAAAATGCCGAGGCACAAGATGTGTAACTCCTGCGCAACTTCAGCAAACGTGGCAGTGGCGCCCGAACCCGTTCCTCCTCCGAGCGACGCTATGAGAATGCATATATCGCTTCCCTCCAGAAGCCGCTTGATCCTGTCTTTTTCCGCTTTGGCGGCGCGCTCCCCCAACTCCGCGTTCATGCCGCAGCCGAGTCCGCCCGTAAGATCCTGCCCGAAAGGAAAACTTTTCACCTTGCGGGACAATTCTTTTAACGCCTGGCTATCTGTGTTGGCACCTACAAAATCAAACCTCTGCGCGCGGGAAGCAATTTCAGAGGCGATATTTCCGCCCCCGCCTCCAATCCCGATGAGCTTGATTTTCGCGCGATGAACATTCTCAAACAAAGAAAGGGTTTCCCGCGCCAGCGCCTTTTTGGAAACGCTTTTCACGGGCTTGCGAGAGCCCTTCTTTGCAGCTTTTTCTGATGCCCGCGGGGACACCCGGGCCTTTTTCTTCGTGGCCATGTTATCCCAGTTTACCCCTCCCGCCCCTGGATTGCAAGGGACTGAAAGGCGCGCTCAAGCGTGATTTTGAACCATTTCGTGTAGCTATCGGGGTGCACTTTCACGTCTTCCAAAAGAGCCGATCTTTCCACCCACGCAAAGTCGGAGGCCTCGTTTGGATCGGGCGACACTTTTCCGTCGTATGTTCCCGCAAACGCGTGATCAAGCTCGTACTCTAAAAGATCATGGTCAAGTTTGACTCTGTAGGTGAACTGGAAGATTTCTACGAGCTCGCAATCAAAGCCCATTTCTTCTTTCAGGCGGCGCCGCGCCGCTTGCATAATCCCCTCGCCCGGCCTCGGGTGCCCGCAGCACGCGTTCGTCCACAGGCCGCCTGAATGATATTTTCCCGCGGCGCGGCGCTGCAACAGCATCTCTCCTTGCGAATTGAATATAAAAATAGAAAAGCTCCTATGCAGCTTCCCTGCTTTGTGCGCCTCCATCTTTTCTGCCTCGCCAACCTCTCGATCGTTTTCGTCCACCAAAATGAGTTTTTCTTCCATAAAACAAAGTATACCAAACCCACCCAATATTTGACAAAAAAATATTTCTGTGATAGGAAAAAAATACGTGCTCTCCTCCTTTGAGATCCTCCAAAGGGTTTCAAATGAGGAGGGCACCAGTTCCTTACAGAGGAACGGCGGGACCGGTCAGCCCGCTCCTAAGATCCCCTCCTTGCCAAGGATCTATGGGAGCAGCAATCGGGCTCGCCTTCATCCTCATCGTAGTAGGAATTTTCCTTCCCAACGTTCTCGACGCAATGGAGGAATTCCTACTTACCCTTCTCGCAAAAGCGACCTCGTTCTTGGACGCCCTTCAGGTGCCCACGAACTAGTCGCTCTCCACACAAACAAGAGTCCCCCCCCGGGACTCCTGTTTTTTTTCACTACGCAATCCATTTGATGGAACAACCCATGGATGGCTTAAACTCATCACCGATTTCCTCGCCGCCCAGAAGTTTCTCTATGACATCTGCCATGGTATGCTCTGAAACCGGATCGCCTGGCTCCATCTCGTCGTTAATTCTGCCGTGAAATACGAGCTTGTGCTCCTTGTCAAACAAAAAAGGATCGGGCGTGCAGGTAGCTCCGTATGCTCTCGCGACTTCCTGCGTATCGTCCAGTACGTACGGAAACTCAATACTTCTCTCTTTTGCAAACGCTTTCATATTTTCCATTCCCTCACCAGGATACGCAGGGTCGTTGCTATTGATACCAATTACGCCAATGTTGTCTCCGTATTTCTTATATAACTCAATAATCGCCTCAATCTTCGCCTTCACATACGGACAATGGTTGCACATAAAGATGATAAGCAGTCCTTCCTTCCCCGCAAAATCCGCAAGCGAATACGTGTTGCCACCTGCCTGCGCAGGCAGGTCTATCCCCTGCAGCTTAAAATTGGGGACCTGGTCTCCCCTTTTCAATTTTTGTGCCGATTTTGTCAAAACCATCATCCCCTAAGAACCCTTTGCCGTTTCGTGCTTTCTCCAGGCCTCTGCCGCCGCAGGCTCTTTCGCTTCCAGCTCGCGAAGAATAGCTTCCCGCAGTTCTGAAGTCGCAACTTCCTCTCTTGCCGCGGCTACCGTCAGCACTGAGGGCAAAACTTGATTTACGATCTCCGCAGTTCTTTCAGGAGAAATGCCCGCATCTTGACAAGCGAGCTGAATTGACCCCTTAATCTTTCCTTCGTCAAAGGACTGCTTGGAACCGTCTTTCTTTGTGACGCTTGTTGCCATAAAAACATCTTTGCACTTCTATCTTCCCGACCTTTGATGTTCTCATTTTACCACAAAATACCTGCCTGACACCACCAAACGCACAGTGCTGCCTCTCCTGATGAAGTTCGAACAAGGGTTAGGCTATCGCCTTCTTCTTTGGTGAAATCTGGGCCGGGTGCCAACAGAAGTTTGAGGCGTACTCTCCCGCATAAGCTTTGGAAGTTCAGATACCGGCAGAGGTTTTCTAATGAGGCGCTCAATGGACCGCACTTCTCTCCGCTCTTGAGGCATGGCAAAGGTTGCGGCGTGTCCTGTCGCTCCCGCCCTTGCCGTTCTCCCTATCCGGTGGACATAGTCCTCAGAAGTTGCAGGAAGATCGTAGTTCACGACCAATTCTATACCGGCTACATCGATTCCCCTGGAGGCGATATCGGTTGCGACCAGCACGCGGTACTTTCCTCTCCTGAATCCTTCCAACGCTTCTTTCCGCTGGCCCTGGGTTCGGTTGGAGTGCAGCTCGGCAGCATTCAAGCCAGAATTCCTGATTAACCTGGCTACCTTTTGGGCACCGTGTTTGGTTCTTGAAAAAACGAGAGCGGAGCCTTTGTGATCTTGCAAAAGAGTTAACAGGAGAGCGGTTTTCTGCTCTCTGGGAACGATGAAAAGCTCCTGCGTCACATTCTCCACCGTAGTGCCGGTTGGAGCGATTTCCACCCGCACCGGAAGCCGCATGTATGAGGAAGCTATCCTCATTATCTCATCTGGCATAGTAGCGGAAAACAGCATGGTTTGCCGTTCTCTGGGCAAAACGTTCAATATCTTTTGGATTTGTGGTAAAAATCCCATGTCCAGCATGCGATCCGCTTCGTCTAACACGACGATTCTGGCATCTTGCAGGCGAAGAGTCCGTTGATTCAGGTGGTCAAGGATTCTTCCCGGAGTTCCGACAATCACGTGCGGATTCTGCCTTAGTTCCCGAATCTGGGGCCCCATGGCGGCCCCTCCTATGAGCACAGCTGTTCTCAAGCCCAGGCCCTTGCCGAGCTTCCTTAAGGATTCCTCCACCTGGAGAGCAAGCTCTCTCGTTGGCAGGACCACAAGGCCTCTTGTCTTCGCCTGAGACAAACGCTGGAGCATGGGAATTCCGAACGCCAACGTCTTTCCGGTCCCGGTCTGCGCAATACCTACGATATCCTTTCCTTCGATGGCAATGGGTATTGCCTGGATCTGGATCGGAGTGGGGGTTGTGAAACGCAGCCGATGGAGCACTTCCAAAAGAGCCGGGGCAATGCGCAGGCCGTAGAAATTTGGTGATCGTGGAGATGTTTGTTGCATAAGATTACATGAGCCAATCGGATGAACCATCGGGCTGCGGGTCAGGGACTCGAACCCCAATACCATCCTCCAGAGGGATGTGTCCTACCATTAGACGAACCCGCAAAAAAATCCTTTCGCACAGGGCAGTATACCAAACTTTCCCCGCTTTTTCAACTTGGATTACACCCGCAAATATCTGCGGATGGCAATGGCGGCAGACAACACGCCCAAACCAATACCCGCAGCGAGGCAAAGAAGCAAAAGTGAAAAGAAATGCCCGAGTAAAAACGCGAATACATCAAATCCACTAAATGAGTAAAGCGGCTTTGATCCAAAAAATCCGATCGCAAGGAGAAACAGCAGCGTCAAGAAACTTGCAGTAGCTCCCACGAGCGCTCCCTGCACGAGAAACGGCCCTCTGATGAACCAGCTTGACGCCCCTACCAAACGCATAATTTCAATCTCTTCTTTGGAGTTGTAAATGGTTAAACGAATCGTGTTGAAAGCCACAAGCACCGCTATAATCGACAGGATGGCGCTGACAGCAAGCACTCCACCCCGTATGCCGGAAGTAATGAGGGAGAGCCGCTCAATTAAAGGCGCGCGATCGTAAAAATCAATGCTCGCTATGGCGGAAGCGAACGCTTCCCCAGCAAGAAATTCCGCAATCTGATCATACTGCTTTGGATCGCGCGCCTTCACGTTGAGATGCGCATACAGCGGATTTCTCCCAATGGCCTCCAAAGGAGCCAAAATCTCTTCTTGTCCGCGATAGGCATCCACAAACCGGCGCAGCGCCTCTTCCCGAGAAATATATTCCGCTTCCTTCACTTCCTGCAGAGAAAGGAGCTGGGAGCGGACCTCAAAAATTTCTTCCTCGCTCACCGTATCTTTAAAATACGCGCTCACGTCCACTCCCCCTTCGAGACGTTCCACGAGAAATGTGCTCATCCCCTGGAGGAGAAACAAGGAGCTCACGACAAAAAGCACGACGGTCATAACCACGAGCGCGGCTCCCGTGGAGCTCCGATCGCGCGAAAACTTTTCCCATCCCGAGCGCAGAATTCGTTTGACGCTTATCATCATAAAACTACACCACAATAAACTTGCCTTGTTTTTCGTCGCGCACAAGCCTGCCTTCCACAAGCGTGAGAACCCGGCGCTCCAGCCGATTCACGATTTCTTTATTGTGCGTAGCCAATATAACCGTGGTGCCAAGCTCATTAATCCTCAAAAGCAGGCGGATAATATCTCGCGTATGATAGGGGTCCAAATTCCCGGTTGGTTCGTCTGCCACAATTACGCGCGGTCGGTGAATCAGAGCCCTCGCAATTGCCACTCGCTGTTTCTCCCCTCCCGAAAGCTGCAGGGGGTAGTGATGGACGCGATCCTCCAGCCCCACAATCTCCAATACTTCTTGCACATCCCGCGCGATTGTTTCTTCGTCCAAACCCATCACCTCCATCACGTATGCCACGTTTTCATAAGCAGTTTTTGAGTTCAGGAGTTTATAATCCTGAAATACCATGCCAATGTTTCTCCGCAGCTGGGGAAGGTCGGAAGGACGAAGCTGGTGCACGGAAAGTTCTTCAAACAGCACTTCGCCCTTCGTGGGGCGCTCTTCGGCGAGTAGAAGTTTTAAAAGCGTGGTCTTGCCGGCTCCCGATTTTCCCACCACAGAGACGAACTCTCCATGTTGCACGTCAAAACTCACATCCCGCAGGGCCACGCTGTTGTCCGGATAAATTTTAGTAACATTGCGATACCTTATCATTGCCTTGCCTCTATGAATATATCAAGATCTCCGTCCAAAACCGACTCTACATCCGCGGTTTCAACGTTGGTCCGCACGTCTTTTACTAATTTGTAAGGATGCAGGACGTACGAGCGAATTTGACTCCCCCACTCAATGGCGGCTTGTTTTCCGCGCATGTCTGCGAACTCCTTTTCTTGTTCCTGCTCTCGCATGGAATAGAGTTTGGAGGCCAGCACCTGCATCGCTTTTTCTCTATTCTGCTGCTGGGAGCGCGACGCTTGAGAAGTAACCACGATGCCTGTTGGCTCGTGCACCAAGCGCACTGCCGTTTCCCTCTTATTCACATTTTGTCCGCCAGGGCCGGAAGCATTAAAGAACTCAACCCTCACATCCTCTGGTTTTATCTCAATGTCTTTTTCCTGCTTCACGTCAACTTCGGGCGTTACTTCCACTGCGGCAAATGAGGTATGGCGAAGCTGTTTTGCGGAAAAAGGCGACATTCGGACCAAACGGTGCACCCCTGTTTCGCGCTTGAGCAGACCGTAAGCGAAAGGTCCGCTCGCCTGGAAAGAGGCCTGCTTCACTCCGATTCTGCCTTCTGCCCCCGGCTCGCCAAACGACCGGTGAATAGCTTCCACGCGCCATCCTTTCTTTTCGCAATAGCGCTCGTACATTCTCTGGAGCATCGCGGCCCAATCCTGCGCATCCTGGCCGCCTGCACCCGCGCTAATGCCCAAGATGGCGTTTGCCCGGTCGTATTTTCCGGAAAGAAATGTTTGGACCTCCTGCTTCTCCAGGCGCTTCTGCAGCGCTTCAAGGACGCCAGGAAGTTCTGCTCCCGCACCTGCCTGCGCAGGCAGGTCTTCATCTGTTTTGGAAAGCTCCGCGAGCTCTTTGAGGTCGGCGAATTCCTGCTGCAGCTCCTCAAATTCTCCTACCTCTTCCTTTAAATCCGCTAGCTCCTTGCTAAGCTTTCCCGACGTTTCGGGATTTTGCCAAAATTCCGGTTTTTCTGACTCTTTCTGAAGAGCAACGATTTTATCCTTCTTTTGAGCAATGTCAAAGACAGTCCGCCAAGCGGCGGAGTTTCATTTCTATATCCTCGAGTTGTACTGCAACATCTGCCATATATCCACTATACAGAAATTTCCGAAAAATTCAATCGCGGGGACGGAGTTCGTAGGCTGCCCTATCAAACGAAAAGGGATTGAGCGCTTCTTGGGTGTACCAGTTCGTGGGAGCCCACAGAAGAAATCCTGTAAATTCGTCGCCGAGGGCATCTTTGGTCGCCTGCACCTGCGCCTGTACCATAAGAGGATCATACGTCGCGCCTAAATGAAAATCCTGCAGCCAAGGGCGGAGTTTGGCAAACTGACGTTCCGGTCTGGCGGCGCGCAGCGCCGCCAGACGCACCTGCGCGCTCGCGAGAGAAAAATGCACTACCTCATAAGGATATTCTGCGGGGTTCCAGTATCCTCGGTATCCGTCAGCGTAATGGGAAGGATATACCATAGGATACACATAATCAAAGTACTCAAAAGCATCTTCAATTATCTGCCCGATGCCAAGATCGTCTCTGCTGGACGTTGACAGGCCGAACAAATCCGCGGAAATCGTTACGTCTGACAGATGTTCCCGCAAGTAAGCGAAAAATTCCCGTATAATCTGCTGTTGTGGCATCCGTCCGTCCCAGACAGGGAAACGCATGTCCTGCAGATTGCCGTCCGAAGGAAAACGCACGTAGTCAAAATTTATTTCGTCAAACCCCCTGCTTGCCGCATCCCTTGTGATGGACACAATATAGTTCCAAACTTGGCGAGACGCGGGATCCACCCATGCTAACCCTTTGTAGTCGGCCCAGACGCCTTCTTTTGCGATGCTCTGCACCGCAAGATCGGGCCGCGCCCTCGCCAGCACCGGGTCTTGGAACACCGTAACGCGCGCAATAACGTATAACCCCTCCTCGTGCAGCCGCTTCAGCAGGGCTTCAATATCCCCTATCTTTATTCGATGAGCGCCGTATGTGAAAGCTTCCGGCACATTGGTAAAATACGCGATCTCGCCCGAAAAGTCCTTAATGTCAATAACGACGGCGTTGAGTTCCGTGGTCTTGGCAAGATTAGCCACATAATCAATCCTCGCTGAAGTTCCCGCAGACCAGCTCGTAAGATACACCGCCTTGATGATTTCGGGGGGATTTGCCAGCCCGTCTTGGAGCAAAGGCTGAGACGGCTCCTCCGGCAAATCTTGGACGACCGGCCCTATCACCGACAAGGCGCGTGCGGGCGCTGGCGCTTGAGGAAAATTCGCGATCTCAGCAATTTCTTCAGCTTCTTCCAAAACGAAAATCATCCCATACGCGATGAAAATCTCAAGAACCAGAACTGCTGATAATTTGAAAAAATCGCGAGCCGTCACAATATCCGAACACCTAATGATACGGAGCCGATGGTCGGATTTGAACCGACGGCCTACTCTTTACGAAAGAGTTGCTCTGCCACTGAGCTACATCGGCGTCGCCCTCTGGAGCGGGATACCGGAATTGAACCGGCGCTTCAACCTTGGGAAGGTTACGTACTACCACTATACGAATCCCGCAGCCTACTCACGTTCAAACCACGTCCAGGGTTTCCACCACACACGCTCTTTTATATTTTCTTCCTGGGATATTGTTTCGGAAGTGATTTCGGGCGGCAAAACAGTTACCACCTGTTCCCCTTCTTTCTTATACAGCCCCTGCTCACGCAGCATGCGCTCTTGATATTCTTCGGTCTGGGTATCTGCAACGGCTGCCTCCAGCATCTCCTTCTGCAGGGCGAGATCAATCGCCTGTGCTTGAAGCTCCTGCAATCTGTTTTCGAGCCCAGCGCGTTTCTGATAGGTGCTCACGTTCTGGTACACGAAAAATCCCATAATGCTCGCAAGTACAATCACAAATGCCGCAGCCGCAACCATGCCCTCAAGCACCTGCCTTTTTTGTTTGTCGAACCTGGAAATTTTTGCTACCATAAACCAATCATGAAATCAAAACAAATAATTCGCGGGGTGTGGATTGTTGTTGTCTTCCTTATCGTACTCTCAATGTTTGTGTTTCTCTTGGCTCCTCTCTTTTAACAATCCTCTCCGCACGCGCATTATACCCGCTTTTGCCTAAAAAGTGAAGGGCGGTTTCAGATGAAACCGCCCTTGCGTTCTCGTCTCCCTTTTACTTGCTTCGTCCTGCGAAAGCTTTCGTTCGCCTCATTGCCTCGTAGATACGATAGAAAATCCCACTTGACTCATTTTCCTCCCATTCGTAATTTGCGATTAACACAGCGCCTGTCTTAAATATCACGTGGAGCACCCGCTGATGACTCAGCTCAAGTGTTTTTCCCGTCTCTCTCACACAAACGCCAAAGCGGTAGTCGTGGGGAATATGCGACTCTGCCGAACCTGAACAAGCTACAACTTTAGGGTATTGGGGCAATTCAAGGTCCAACGGCCAGTTGTAGGTTAAGCAATCCAGGCCGTACTTCTGAGTAATCCTGGGGTATTCACTCAGAATTTGATTCCTCAGTACTTGGGCTATCCTTGAATAGTGCCCAGGCAGCCCCGCATCGTCCAGACCAGCGGCAACGGGATCGTTCTCTGCGCAAAAGAGAACGATGTCCACCAAACGATCGAGAGGCTGTGTGACAATAAGGCTGTTCTCCTTCTCCTGCGACCAAACCTCTATCTCGTGGTAGCCGAACCCCCTATGCCTTGCCTCGTAGTGATCGCGCAAGACCCCCCAGCCGCTCTCAGCTACCCAATCTCGCCCACAAATTCCGAGTTCGTAATTCCTTTTTGCAACCAGCTCGGGGATATGGCGAGCTCGCATAAACACGCCGCGAAAAAGTGGCTCCTTGCCCGCACCACCGTTCCATTCGTAGACGTACTTTGCTACGTATTTTATCCAAAGGTCTGCTCCGAAGCTCTCCCTTAAAAGATTATCGGCAGCTCCTACTGCGCGCGCTAAATTACGCCCCTTCGGGAATGCTATCTTAATCACCGTTCTTTTCTCTCCTTTTCTATCTTCTTATATCGCAGCTGCTTATTCCCACTCTTGGAAAAACTATATGGCATTCTTCCCTTTCACCGATAGGAGGTGGACGCGGAAACCCAACGAAAAGCGCGATGCTTATAAGGACAAGCCATATGATCACGACGAGAATAAAACCTCTCCTATCACTCACTTCTCTCCCCCTTTTTATGAAAGATCTATTCTTCTCAGAAAAGAAAACTCCCTTCTAAGAAGGGAGCGAGTGTGATTAAAATATCAAAAATAAAGCAATCACAATCATTCCCTTCTCACGAGGGTCAGATTGCGATGATGATCGTTTACAAGGCGCTTAATCATAAGTTCGTAGCCACCCATGCCTTTATTCAGCCAGCGGGAAATACGGGCAATAGTGGTAGAGCTCAGCCCCGTTTCTTTCGCGATCTTGGAATAAGGCACATTTTTGCTAAGCATGCGCGCTGTTTTCCATCGTTTGCCAAATTCAATAATCTCCTGCTCGGTCAGCAAGTCGCGCAAAAACTTCTTTGCTTCTGATCTATTTTTCAGAGAGACAAACGCTTCTAGCAATTCTTCAGTTGTTCTATTATCCCATCTTGCCATACCATCTGCTTTATCCTACTAAAGCACTTTAATTGACTAAAGTATAGCAAGGGCAAGCAATCTTGTCAATACCTTCAACTCCGGAACACATCAAGAAACACTTTGGAGGGAATGTGCACGCGGGTTTTTGCGGCGAGTTCTTTTTTGCCTTTTTTCTGTTTCTCAAGCAATTTCCGCTTGCGCGTTACATCTCCGCCGTACAAAGGAGCGGTCACGTCGCGGCGGCGTGCCTTTATGGTTTCTCGCGCAATGACCTTGCCTTCTGACACGGCTTGAATGGGCATCGCGAATAATTGCGGCGGCAGCAGTTCTTTCAGTTTTTCCGCGACCGCCTTTCCTTCCCGATACGCCTTGCCGCGGGAAACGACCTGCGAAAACGCCTCCTCCACTTGCCCTGCAATGTGAATTTCAAGCTTCACCAAGTTTGCCGGCCTCCAGTCCGCAATTTGATAATCCATGGAGGCCATGCCCTGCGTGGCGCTTTTGAGTTTGTCGTAAAAGTCAATCACAATTTCTCGCAGGGGTGTTTCAAAAATAACCGAGAGTGCGTGCTGTGAAATAGTATTGGTTTCCAGCAGCTGCCCTTCGAGCTGGGAGAGCAGTTGTACCATTTGTGAATAGTAGGAGGATGGCGTGACAATTTCCAGCCACACCCAGGGCTCTTTTGCCGACTGAATCTGATGCTCCTCTGGCCACTCTGCCGCGGTCTTTATGGAAAATTCCTTACCTTTCAGATCCGTAACTTTGAACTCAACCGACGGCCGCGAAATAACCAGCTGAATTCCATATTCTCTCTGCAGGCGCTCTGAAATAATTTCAGAATGAAGCACGCCCAAAAATCCACACCTGAATCCCCTGCCGAGCGCCTCGTGCGACTCTGGCTCATATTCAAAGGAAGGATCGTTCAACCTAAGTTTAGAAAGCGCGTCTTTGAGCACGTCAAAATCCTGGGGATCTTGCGGATAAAAACTCACAAACACCACGGGTTTTGGCCTTTTATATCCTTCCAAGGGCGCAATCTGAGCGCTCTGACTAAGCGTGATGGTGTCTCCGATACGCACGAGTTCCGATTCCTTGAGTCCGGTTGCAATATAGCCAATGTGCCCTGCGCGCACTTCCGGGTCTGGCGCCTCCTCGGGCGTAAAATGCCCTACCTCTTTTGCCGTACTCTCGGCGCGCGATGCCATAAGAAAAAGCGCGTCGTTTGTCTTCACCATACCCTCCACCACGCGCACGTACGCCACCACTCCTTTGAAAGCGTCGAAATGCGAATCAAATACGAGCGCGCGGAGTGGCTTCTCTGTTTCTTCCCTGGCCGAGGGCACCCGTGCCACCACCGCTTCCAAAAGTTCTTTCACGCCCTCCCCCGTCTTTGCTGAAATGCGCAGAATGTCGCGTTCCTCAATGGTAAGCAAATCCGCAATGGATCTCGACACTTCCTCCACTCGCGCTGAGGGCAAATCAATTTTGTTTATGGCGGGCACAATAGTAAGTCCTTCCTCTCTTGCAAGTTTCAGATTCGCCAAAGTCTGCGCCTGCACGCCCTTGGTGGCATCCACCAGCAGAATTGCTCCTTCCACCGCGGCAAGCGAGCGCGATACCTCATAGCTGAAATCCGCATGCCCGGGAGTATCGATCAGATTGAGAATGTAATCTTTATACTTTAAGCGAACGGGCTGAAGTTTAATGGTGATTCCTTTCTCCCGCTCCAGCTCCATTTGATCCAAAAATTGCTCTTTCATGTGCCGCTTTTCCACGGCTCCGGTCAATTCCAAAAACCGGTCCGCCAACGTGGACTTTCCATGGTCAATATGCGCAATGATGACAAAATTCCGAATTTTCCCCTCCATACCCTCCCATCTTATCCTAAAATCCCCCGCAATGTTAGGGCCGAATCTTCTTGAGAAGTTTGCGCAGTTCTTCTGCGACAAGCACCGTTGACCCCATGCCAAACGCCAACAACCAGTCGGACCACTCAAGAGGGGCTGTGCGCAGAATCTTATTCATAAAGGGCGCGTACACCGCCATCATCTGCAAGCTCACAACGAGCACGGTAGCGAGGAGCAGCCAACGGTTGGAAAACGGGCTGATTCGAAACAGCGAAGAATCCCCCGCCCTCGCGCTCCACGCGCGGAACCATTGATAGCAAGCCATAGTAGTCAACACCATAGTTTGCATAACGACCACTCCTTCCTGCAGATAATGGGAAAATACGAGTACGCTTCCCACCGCGATGGTCAATCCAATGAACAAGCTAACTCCGAGGAGAGGTGCGTCCACCAGATACTTCCCCGGCTTTTTCTGAAATCCGTTCAACAAATTCTTTTCCTTGGGCTCCATGGCAAGCGCCGTCATCAGAAACCCATCGGTCACGAAATTCATCCACAAAATCTGGACTGCTATTAAAGGCAGAGGGTGTTCGGGAAACAAAAAGAGCACCGCAGCAATCGTCAACACCTCCCCCGTATTCGTGGAGAGCACATACTGCAATATCTTCCGGATGGTGCGATAGATACTCCTCCCTTCTTCTGCCGCAGAAACGATGCTCCCAAAATCATCGTCGAGAAGCACGATATCCGATGCTTCTTTTGCCACCTCCGTGCCAACGCGTCCCATGCTCACCCCCAAATCTGCGGCAACCAAAGACGGAGCGTCGTTTACGCCGTCCCCCGTCATTGCAATAATCTCTCCTCGGCGACGAAATCCTTGAATAATGCGGAGCTTATGCTCGGGCGCAACGCGGGCAAACACGCTTACCTTTCCAAGACGCGCGTCCAGCTCCTCATCGCTCAAGGTGCCGATGTCATATCCCGTGAGGACATCGTCCCCCTCCTGCCAAATGCCTACTTCCCGGGCAATGGCCTGCGCCGTAAGCTTGTGATCTCCCGTCACCATCACCACGCGCATGCCGGCTTCCCTCGCGCGCGTCAAAGCCGCCCTTGCCTCGGGGCGCACGGTGTCTTGCATACCCCAAAATCCGCAAAAGGCAAGTTTTGGCATGGAGTTTAACTGAATCCAGTCAAACGGGTTTGCGGCTTCTGTTCTGCGCCTCGGCTTCACCACTGCCGTCGCAAACGCAACCACGCGCAGACCCTCCCGCGTCATCCCGTGAAATACCGCCTCAAGCTGTGTCCGCTCCTTTTCTGTCATGCGGGACTGCCGACCAGAGGGCATCCAGATCATGCCGCATAATGCCATCACGTGCTCCGGCGCGCCCGTAACAAACACTCGGTATTCATTCCCGTCTTCCCGCACCACGAGGCGCACTTTATGCGTAAAATCAAATGGCAGTTCATACACAAGCGGGAATTGTTCCTCCCACTTCTCTCCTTGGTATCCGAGCTTTTGCCCAAACACGAGGATGGCGGCTTCCGTGGGATCTCCGGTTACGTTCCAGCGTTTTGCTTTTTCGTCGAACGACACATTCGCGCTGGCGGAAAACGCCGCCGCCTTCCCGGCAAACTGAAGTTCGGGAAAATCTTGCGGATGCACGAGTTCCTCGTAGAGAAAGAAATTGCCCTCGGGATTATATCCGTCCCCCGTCGCATGAAACACCCTGCCTGCGATATACGCTTTCCGTGTTACCAGTTCGTTTGTGGTAACGGTGCCGGTTTTGTCCACCGCTATCACCTGTGCCTGCCCGAGGGCTTCTACCGCCTGCAGGCGCTTCACCAATGCGTTCCGCTTTGCCATGCGCCACACGCCGGCAACCAGCACAAGCGTTAATGCGACCGGCAACCCTTCGGGGATAAAGGAAACTGCGAGAGCCACAATGAGCTTAAACATTTCCAGCAGATCTTTTCCGAAAACGAACACGCCCGTCAGAAACAAGAAGGCGGAGATGCTGAAAGTCGCCCCGACGATAAACCGAGAGAGCAACTGTATGTTCGCCTTCAAGGGAACATCCGTGCTGATTGCTCCAATCTCCTGGGAAATTTTCCCTATGATGGTGCGCACGCCCGTTGCCGTGACAATTGCTTTTCCGTTGCCGGCCACAATCATAGTCCCCTTGAATACCATAGTGCGCTGTTCTGAAACCGGAATGCCCTCTCCCAACTCCAACACTTCAGACGGCATCTCTACCATCTTGTGCACGGGAGTGGATTCTCCCGTAAAGCCGGACTCGTCCGCACGAAGGTTATTGGAAACGAAAACCCGACCGTCGGCAGGCACTTTCTCCCCTTCCTGCAAAATAATAACATCCCCCGGCACCAATTCTCTATCTCGCACGATATATTCCTTCCCGCCACGCACCACCGTTGATTTGGTTTCCGCGAATTTCTTAAGAGCGAGCAAGGTGTTCTGCGCCCTTCCCTCCTGATACGTCCCGATGGTGGCGTTGAGCGCGAGCACCGTCGCAATGATCAAGGCGTCCACGTAATCTCCCATCGCAAACACAAGGACAGCGGCCCCCAAGAGGATGTAAATAAGCGGGCTTTTGAATTGACGGAGAAAAATAATCAATACGCTGTCTGTCTTGGGTTCTGGCAGGATGTTCTGCCCCTCGCTCTCCAAGCGCTTCTTTGCTTCCTGCTCGCTCAAGCCCTGCTCAGTTCCACGCAGTTCTCCAAGCACCTCAAAAACGTCTTTTGCGTACCAATGGTTTGGCGTAAACATTACTCCATCATACCAAAAAGCCGCCCTCGGGGCGACTTTCAAAGCACGCTCCTTTACTTTTTAAGAAAGGACCGGAAGCGAACGAAAAGAGAAAGTATTTCAGAGGAACGGAGCAGAAAGGCGGTAGCTACAAACGCAAGAGCGCCGATGGCTCCCGCGAGCAAAAATTGCGTGAGCACGCGTGCGTATGTTTCCAACGGAAAAGGCCTTCCGTACAACTGCAACATTCCGTAGGTCACGACGCCAGAAGCCAAGGTTGCAATTGCCGTTTTGGCCGCAGAGGAAAGAAAATCCTTTTTACCTACCCCTTTTGTTTTGCGCGCAAGGAGCAACAAAAGCAAGCTTGCCTGAAATATGCCGGCTAACACAAAAGCCAAGGGCAGAGCGAGAATGCGTATATCTTCAATGCCTTCCAACCGCAGAGCAGAAACAAAGAACTGCGAAAACGTGTTCGGGGCAGCGAATGCGCCAATAAAGAAGACAGCAGAGACAATGTTTAACACAACCGCAGACACGCTCGCAAAGGTTGGGGTTTTGGTGTCTTGCAAAGCAAAGAATAAGCGCGTGAACAAGGGAATGAGCGCGTAAAAAACAATGCCAAAAGCAAATATGCCGAGCGCCGCCGCGGTAAGGCGCGTTTCATCCCAGCCAAAGTGCGGTCCCGCTCCGTAAATAAGGCGCACTATTTGTGCGCGCAAAAGAAATATGAGAGCAGATAACGGCAAAACAAAGAACAAAACGTTAGAAGCCGTCCGCGAAAATGCCTGGCGCATTTTCGCGGAATTCTGCTCTACGGCAAAGCGTGAGAGCGCGGGAAAGGCCGCGAGCGCAAAAGACACCCCAATCAAACCCACGGGCAGCTGCTGAATATGATTTGCGTATTCAAATATGGTAATGCTTCCTTCTGCAATAAGGGAAGCAAGCGCCGTCATCACTATGATGTTAACGTAGAAGGCGGCCGTCGCAATAGTGCGGGGAAAGGCAAGAACGGCGGCTTTTCTCACCGAGGCGTCTTTGAGATTCCACAGGGGCTGCCACGAAAACCCTTCCTTGCAGGCAACCGGCGCCTGAATGAGCACGTGAAGCAGAGCCCCCAGAATCACGCCGACAGCGACTCCCCAAATGCCCCATAAGGGAGCAAGAAACAAAATGCCCAAAATGATGCCGAGGTTGTACAGCACCGGAGCCAAGGCATACGCGAAAAATCTCTGGTAATAATGGAGGACTCCGGAGAGCACGGCAGATATTCCGAATAGAATGGGACTCAAGAGCATAAGGCGCGTAAGATTCGCGCTCGTCTCAATTTGCGCGGCTGAGAATCCGGGAGCCACAAGAGGGATGAGTTGGGGCGCGAATAGAAACACCAAAGCGGCGAACACGGCCAATGAGCCAATAATAATATTAAGAAGATTGCTCGCAAACTTCCACGCCTCCTCTCTGCCCTGCGCCATGCGCTCAGAAAACAGCGGAAGAAAGACCGCTGAAATGCCTCCCATAATGAGTATTCCGTAGAGGAAATCTGGAATGCGAAAAGCGGCGAAATACATATCGGTTGCTTCTCCGGCTCCGAAGCGCCATGAGAGCAAGCCGTTCCTTGCAAAGCCCAAAAGTCCGCTCACGAGCGAAGAGACAAAAAGAATACCTGCCGCCGCCCCTATGGTGCCGGTTTTGCCGTTGAGCAATGCAGAAACAGTCATCTGTCTATTATACGCAAATTTCTCATCTTGACAAATCCAAAGCACGTTGGTAGAATAACGGCGTCGGAGGAAGCTGGGCAATTGCCCCGCCAGTTGGCGGGGAGGAAAGTCCGAACACTCTCCGCCAGTTGGCGGATCAACTACTCCGGGTAACACCCGGCCGCCGTAAGGCGAGCGGTGCGAACAGAGACGAGCCCCGAAGGCAACTTCGGGGGTGAAACGGCTAAATCCGTGTAGAGTGCAAGAGTGGATCAGAAGAGCTGCTTTCATGCGGAGCTTCTGTGAAAAACAACTCGCTTGATCCGTGCAGTAATGTACGAGACAGATAGATGATTGCCCATTCCGCGAAAGCGGGAGGACAGAATTCGGCTTATAGGTTTCCTCCGACACGAAAAGCCGTCCATTCGACTACGCTCAGGGCGGTTTTTCGTTAGAAAAGTTTTTGGGGTCGGATTTTCTCGTCAAGCGCGGCGTTCACCAATCGATCGGCCTCTCTGTTTTGCGCCCGGGGTACCGCCTCAAATGTTGCCTTACCAAAATCTATTTTCAAATTCCAAAGCTCCAAGAAAAACTTCTGGATATTCGCGTTATCAATTTTATAATGGCCGTTCATTTGCTGAACAAGCAATTCAGAATCTGCATATATCCACACGTGCGCTTTCTTTGCTTCTGCTTTTCCAATGAGTGCCTTGAGCTTTTTGAGAGCTGTAATAACGGCCCGATATTCTGCTTCGTTATTCGTGGTCTCGCCAATGTACTCTGAAATCTCTTTTAGAACTTTTCCCTTTTCGTCTTCGATGACGGCGCCGATGGCCGCAGGGCCGGGATTTCCTCTCGCTCCGCCGTCTGCATGAATGACAAATATCCTCATATCACTTATTCTTTTGGAAATATTGAGTGAGGCAAGCTCGCAAATCTTTTTCCTTGTCCGCAGTTGTCTGGAATCCGGATGCTTGGGGATGACCGCCGTACGTATCCAAAAATTCGCGGCATGACTGCATCGCTTTTACCGTGTCATGCCCTGAGGGCGCGCGAACGCTGCCCAGGAGAGTCGTTTTGCTTTTTGTGTAAATGAAGGCCGGCTTTTGGGTTTCTTGCGATATGATGGAAGCCAGCGCACCCAGCAGCACATATTCAAACGCCGCGTCCCCTTCAAACACCCAGGGATCCGCTTTTTTGTGGAATATGCGCATACGAATCTCATCTGCGGCGCGATCAACCCGCTCTCTCCGAAGTTTGTGCTTTTCCACAAAATCGTCAATCGTCCGCTTTGCTTTGGGCAGAGAAGGGCAGGAAAGCAAGCGGAATGCACCGGGCCGCCGGTTTTTGGTGTCGCGCACGTTGAGTATGGCAATCATATGCTGAACTTTTTGCTCCAAGGACGCGTCGTCCCCGAAGATATCGGACTCCAAAAATGCCCGGATGCCGGGCCGCCAAGAATACGGAAGCGCGTCCAGGCCATCCTGAATAATCTGCGAGTTGTCCTGTTCGCGCGCCATCATGTCCGCTATCGTGCCCACTGCCGCTAATTCTACCATGCTTTGGTATAAGGTGTCTGACATTTTTTTGCCGAGGAGCGCTTTTGCGAGCTGCAAAGATAAGCCGCACGCCGCGAATTCCTTAAACGGATACTTTTCGCCAGGTTGCTTGGGGTCTACAATAATATCTGCTTTGGGCAACTTTCCCAGGGCCTTGTGATGATCCATCACAATCACGCTAAAGCCGAGTTTTTTTGCCAAAGGAATTTCCTCAAAATTGGAAATTCCCAAGTCAAAAGTAATCAGCAGGCCGGGGGCATACTGCTTGAGATGTTTCAGCGCTTTTCGTGTTACTCCATACCCTTCTTTTTCACGCTCTGGAAAATAGTATGCCGCCACCTTTCCCCCCAAGCTCTTGATAGCTTCGTCTGCTATGAGCACGGCAGTAACGCCGTCCAAGTCCGCGTCGCCATATAAAATAATGCGCTCTTCTTGAGCGATCGCCTTTTGAACCCTATTGGCGGCCTTTGTTAAGTTTTTGATTTTCATTGTTCCAATGCCTCCAAACCCGGAAGTTTTTCGCCGGCTAAAAAGGCGAGCATGGCTCCCCCGCCCGTAGACACATGGTCGAATTTCTCCCGAAGATTGTGTTTATTCAAGAATGCTCCTAAATCTCCTCCTCCTGCCACTGCAAACGCGCCGCTTTTGAGAATGGCCTCTGCGACTGCAAGCGATCCTTTTTCATACTTCTCCTCTTCTATCTTACCCAAAGGTCCCGCCCAAAAAATCGTTCTTGCCCCTTTCATTTTTCCGATGAAGCGCTGAACGGTGTCCGGACCGAGATCAAAGCCGCCATCCACCCCGTCTGTCGCATATACCAGCTCCGCATCCTCGACAACCTGCAGTCCCTGCCTACCGGCAGGCAGGCCTTTTTCTTTGATTTCTTCTGAAATGAGGTTGCCCAGGAGAATCACATCGGCATGCTTTGATATTGCTGTCAAAAAAGCGGCTTTTGTTTCCACTTTCGCTCCACCCACCACAACAACCATCGGTTTTTCGGGCCTCTCTCGAATTTTCCCCAACACGCTCACCTCTTTTTCCAAAAGCAGACCCATGGCAGAAGGAAGCAAAGGAGGGAGCCCCACAACAGAAGCATGCGCCCGATGGCAAACGGCAAACGCGTCATTGACATACAAATCTCCCAATGCCGCAAGGTGCTTGGCAAAAACAGGATCATTCTCCTTCTCTCCGTAGTAAAAGCGAATATTCTCGAGCAGCGCAACATCTCCGAATTGCACCGCCTCAATGCGTTTTCGCACCCCTTCTCCGATGGGATCTGCAAGAAACTTTACCTCTTTCCCTAAAAGCTCCTCCATCCGCTTTGCAATCGGCGAGAGGCTGAGTTCTTTTGGATCTGCCCCGTCATGCGACGGGGCACCCTGTCGGATGACGGGGTGGATTTCCCAGATTGGTGCTGGTCTCCCCAAATGCCCAAACACCACGCATTTGGCGTTGCGTTCCGTAAGGAAACGGATGGTTGCCGTACTTTCCCGCAGGCGAAAATCATCTTGGATTACTCCATTCTCCACGGGGACATTCAAGCTTGCGCGAACCAGAACTCGCCTCCCTTGAATTTCAACATCTTTAAGCGTAGGGATCATTGGTCAAAACGCACGGTTTCCCCGGGTTTTAATACTCCTTCTTTGCCGCCGAGTTCTTCTTTCAGATTCAAAGCTGGAGAGCCCTGATTGACCTTGCGCAAGGCCTCCTGCAGCACTTGCTTTAATCCTTGCGTATCCCTCTTTTTCTTGACTCCTTGTTCCTCGGGCGTGCGCGGACGATCGCTTTCTCCTTTCCGCTTCAATTTTTTCCGGCAGGACTTGCAGTACACCGGCCTCTTGCCGTCGGGAGGAAATACCACCTTGGTATCCTTACCGCACTTTGAGCATCTTGCATCGTACAGCACCTGCGGCTGGACTGAAGCAAGAGCAACGGGCATCGCCCCCATCGCCCCCACGCCAGTCCATTCCATAATACCTTGCTCTACTTTGGAAGCCGCGCTCGCATACTGTTCCCGCGAAAACTGAATGACTTCTTGACGCCAGGAACGTTCGAGCGGCGAAGGTGGCGGAAGAGTGTTTGCGGAAAAGGGCCGAGATGCCACCCCCTCAATCATCAGTTTTACATATATGGTATATTTACCGAGGTTCATAAAGTCAATTGCCGTGAACTCGGGGAAGAATTCTTTCTCTAAGGCCTCGGCATCCTCTGCTCCGATGCGAAAGGACACAATGGTTCCCACGTTCCCAAACACCGCATCTCTCACCTTTGCCTCCGTTCCTACTCCAAGCTGGGCAATATACTGATGGCTCAAAATTAAGGAAAGGCGGTATTTCCTTGCTTCAGAGAGAATGTTTACGAAACTCTCCGTGGCAAAATGCTGAAACTCGTCAATGTACAGAAAGAAATCCTCTCGTTCCTCTTCTGGAATATCCACGCGAGACATTGCGGCTAACTGAAGTTTGGTAATCAAAAGCCCACCGATAAGTCGGGAGGTATCTTCGCCGATGCGTCCCTTTGAAATATTCACGAGAAGAATTTTCTTTTCATCCATTACCTTGCGCATATCAATGGAGGATCGCGTCTGCCCTACGATATTTCTGATTAAGGGGTTGGACGTGAGCTGCCCAACCTTATTCTGCACGGCGGCCGTTGCTTCCACTTCGTAACGCTGGGTGTATCTCGCATATTCCTGCAACCAAAACGTCTTTACCACGGGGTCTTTCACATAGTCCACCACTTTCTGGCGGTATTCGGGGTCGGCCAGCATTCGATTGATGCCCAAAAGCGTGGAGTCCGGATACTCCAGGAGCGCAAGCACCACATTATTCAAAATATACTCCATGCGGGCGGACCACACGTCGGGCCAAATTTTCTTGAACACCGACATCAATCCTGAAGCCACCATGTGCCGCTTGTCTGGATCCACCTGTTCCATGACGTTAAAAGCGATCGGATGCTCGGTATCCGCAGGATTAAAATAGACAACGTCTTTCACGCGCGCTTCGGGAACGAAATCCAGAAGTTCTTCCACCGCTTCTCCGTGCGGATCCACAAAACCGATTCCGTGGCCCAACTTTATATCCTGTACGGCCATGTTTTTCAGCATTTCAGTTTTGCCCATGCCGGTTTTCCCAATCACGTAAAAATGGCGGCGCCGGTCGTCAACCTTAATGCCGAATTTCCGCCGCATATTCCGAAAATTTGTTTCTCCGAAAAAATTGATTTCTTCCATATCGCATTACTCAAAGGGCAATCCGGAAGGCGCCTCTCCTTTTTTGGTCTCCACGCGCGGCACGGCTTCTGAAGGAACCGCACCCCTGCTCGGGAAATGCAACATAGTCGCCAGCTCGTCTATAGTCATCATAAACATCCCCCCTCCTCTGGGCCAGTAGAAGTTATCGCGCGAGCAGTACAGCCGAAACAGACGCCTCCGCCTGATGTATCGTCTCCGTTCGTCCCAGAAAAACGTTCTTACCGTGTACACCTTGGTGGTTTGCAGAGCTCGGATAAAATTGAGGTTTGCCGTGTTGAACTGCTGGAAGTACTGAAACGGAAGTACCTTAGTAACGCCTTGATATTTCTCGGTTCTCGCAAGGTAAATATATCGCAGGGTCGTCCTGAAAGTTTGTTTGCTGGTTTTTTCTTCAATAGCAGACACCACTTCCCGCTCCCCTGTCGTTAAGCGGAGTTCGGGGGCCATTAACCCCCGCTCCTCTTCTATTCCTCCGACCATCTGCCGCTCGGTATCCTCGCCGGTCGCGAGCATATGACCCACGGCGCGAATGTCCTCGGAAATAGGGATGGTGGGTTTCTTTCCGGTTTCGGCCACGCGATGCACGAGCTTATCAACTTCTGCCTTGCCCCGCTCCACAAAATCCGTCTCGTTGGGGGCGCGGGGAGTCAGCAGAAACTGCAGCCACAAATGCTCTCCTTCGCCGAGCTTTGCCATTCCTTCCACCAATTGAGCCACCGGATCCACCCGCTGTTCCGGCCGTATATCTTCCCGCTCTTCAAAAAAGTGTTTATACGTGCGAAGCGGATAAACGTCCGACTTTGCAAGCTTAATAGTTGCCCCCCACATGCGCCAATCCTTATTGGGCACGTTCTGGGGAACCGCTTTTGTGTAATCGTCTACCTCTATGAGCTCGGCGTCCGGAAACTGGGCGTAGAGCGCGGCTTCCATAATCCTGCGCGACTCGTCGGGTATGCGCATGTAAAAATGCACGGCGCCCTCGGTGGAAACGACTTCCAAGCTGAATCCAAGCTGATACTCTCCGTCCAGCCATATTTCCCGGAAGTTGGGGGGATCGTGTATCTGCCACCAGCCCGCAAACACGCTCTCCATTGCTTTGATGGGCTTTTCCACGTCAGGAGGCAATTTAATCTCCAGCACAATCCTTCTCAAAGTCAGTTCAAACCGATACGTGCGCCACCAACGCCAAAAGTACTTGGCTTGAGACAAAAGCACAAAGGGAGCAAACACCCACCACCACGTTTTTAAAAACTGCCAAAAAAATTGGAAAATTGGCAGGAAAATTTGCCAAATCGTCTCCATTTCCCTATTATACTACACTTTCTCGCTTATAAAAATAAAGCCCTGTTCTTCGCAGGGCTTCCTATTCCCCAATGCAGATATAGCCGCCGCCTTCGCGGACAAAGCAGGTCTTGTCCTGGAGAGCCAAGAGAATGGTACTCTCCTTTACTTGGCGCTGGCTCAGTGTTTTCTCTATGATTTCTTCCTTGGGCAGTGCCTGTCCGCTTTCCCGCAAAATGCTCATAATCACATCTTTCACGGTTCCCGGCCTGTATCCCCAATCCTGGAGCGCGTATGTTCCCCTTCCCACAAGCACAAAGCGGGGATCCTTGATGAGCTCGTTGTGAACGGTCTGGGGGAGCACCGCCCTTTTCCTCCAATTGCCCAATTGCTCATCAAGCGATTCTTGCAACTGCTCTATGTGTTTTGCCACTTCAATAAAATGCAGGGGCTTGCCCGCGTCGCAAAGCGCGACATAGGCCTTATCGCGCATCCCCCTCGGGTATACTTCGGGCCACTCCAGCAGTCCCCATTTTCCGTTGTGCGTCCTGCCGATGAACTTGGAGATCTCAAGCAAGGAAGCTAACGTGCGCGGAGAAAGCTTCTCGCCATCATGGGAACTATGCGCTTGCACCAAATGCTCAAATTCAAGCACCTCTCCCCGCTCTCGCAAATATGCGCAGATTGCTTCCAAAAGCCGAGGACTGATTTCCACGAGCTCTTTTTTGCTTGCCCAAAACGGATGCGCGTATTCGGTTTCTTTGTGCCTATAAAACCTGTCTCCCAAATGCAAAAGGAAAATGATGGAGTTTGCGGCTTCCGGAGCTCCCGCTTCCCGCACGAGAAGATCCTGCCGTTTCACATAACCTGACTTCCCAAGGATCGCGCCAAGTTGCTCATAAATTTCCTCCAACTTCTCTCGCTCCCTCCTGCGGGCAGCCGCCTCTTTCACCTGAGCCAAACCGTCTTCCACGATTTGGCGCACCCGCTCTCTCGTTATGCCGTGGCTCTGACCGATTGCCTCCAGCGTTTCCGATTCCTCAGCTTGCAACCCAAATCTCCTCATTAGCACATCTTGCGTCCGAGGATGCAAATCGGCGACAAGGGCGGCAGTTAATCTTTCGTATGGAATAGCCATTCCTAGATTAAACCAAACTTTCCTTTTCTCGTCAAGACAAAGGGAGCAACAAACAAAGAAGACCATACCCCTGCTCCCATGCCTATTGCCAAAGTAAGCGCGAAAAGCCGGAGCGTTTCTCCTCCGAAGAATACAATGGCAAGCACCACAAGCAACGTGGTAAGGGAAGTATTCACGGAGCGGACGAGCGTCTGCTCCAAGCCCTTACGAACCGTGTCTGCAAAATCAGTCCCCGTTTTTTTAAGGAAATTCTCTCGTATGCGGTCAAATATCACCACCGTGTCGTTTACGGAATAACCCGCCACGGTCAAAAGCGCAACAACCACGGGAATCGTAATCTGTTCGCCGTACATTGCGCCCAAAACGGCAAGTGCGCCAAGAGGAATCAAGATATCGTGCAGCAATGCCACAAGAGCTGCCAAGCTCCAGCGAAAAGGATGCACGGGCTGTCTCATTTTTCTGAAGGCGAACATAACGTAGAGAGTAATGGCTCCGAGGACGAGCATCAAAAGAATGAGTGATTTCCCTCTCAACTCTTTGCCGATAACCGGCCCAATGGATTCAAAACGCACCTCCCGCGCATCTGACCCGAGAACAGTCAATACCGCTTGATGCTGTTTTTCCGAAAGATCTCTCATACGAAGAATAATCCCCTGCTCACCCGCCTCCTGAGCAGAAACCAAACCCACGTCCATGCCGGCAAGTCGGCCGCGCACGAACTCCAGAGAAGGACGCTCTTTTGCATATTCCACCCCCAATATGCTCCCTCCCGTGAACTCAATGCCGGGTTTCAATCCAAAAACCGCAATGGCGAATATGCTCGCGACAACCAAAACAACGGAAAGAAAGAGACAATATTTGGAATAATCTAAAATCTTCATACTATTTCCACAGCCACGCAATTTTCTCAAGTCGCGTGTTTATGAACAAGCGCATAAAGTTCTTGGTCACGAAAATCGCGGAAAACATGCTCACAAAAATGCCGACAGCCAAGGTAAGCGCAAACCCCTGTACGAAAGAGGTACCGAACCAGAAAAGAATGAATGCCGCAAGCAGGGTGGTAACGTTTCCATCGCGAATGGAAGGCCATGCCCTGCGAAAACCTTCTTCCATGCTCACGGAAAATGATTTGCCTTCGTCCATCTCTTCGCGAAATCTTGAAAAAATAAGAATATTAGCATCCACCGCCATGCCTATGGAAAGAATGATACCTGCAATTCCTGCCAAGGTAAAGGTAAGCCCGAAGATCTTTAACAAAAACAGCAAAAACACTCCATACAAGGAAAGCGTCAAAATCGCCAGAGCGCCCGGAACTCTATAGAACGCGATCATAAAAGCCACCACGAGGAAAAATCCGATAATCCCTGCCTTTAGACTCTGCGCTAACGACACCTTGCCGAGTGTAGGCCCAACTGTCTGCTGAGAAAGTAGAGAGATAGAAACCGGCACGGCGCCCGCGTTGAGATCGCGCACGAACTGACGCGCCTCTTCCAAAGTAAATTGTCCCGTAATCTGCGCCTTGCCACCTGAAATTTCCCCCCGCACAACCGGCTCCTCAAGCAATTCGTTGTCCAAAAAAATCGCGAGAGGTTTACCCACGTTGCGGCCGGTTATTTCTTGAAAAAGGCGCGCTCCCTCGTCATTGAACGTCAAAAGAATATTGGGACTTTGCGTTACTTGCTCAAACCCCACCTCGGCGCGCTGGAGAAAACTTCCGTTGAGTTGGGTAGAAACATAGATATTCTCAAATCCGCCAGCTGGCGGATCCTCTCCGCTTTCAAGTACTTGTTGATTTCTTTGAACGATTTCTTCGTAATCCCTCTTCAGCTCCCGAAACTCAAGAAACGGTGCTCGCCCAATCATTTCGATGGCTTCTCCAGCGTCAACTGCTCCGGCAATTTCCACGATGAGGCGCCGGTCGTCTCCCCCGCCCTCAATCTGCACTACGGATTCTTTGGCGCCAAAAATATTCACGCGCCGCTCAATGATATCGCGCAGTCCTTCCGTAGCAGAGTCATAATCAGCAGAATCCACCCGAGACAGATCCGCCTCGTATACCAAGTGCACGCCTCCCTGCAAATCCAGTCCCAAACGAAACGGTATCACGGGAACTTGTGGGCTGCCTGGAAGCTTTGCGAGCCGGAGATTAACCTGCTCTGGGAAAACAAAAAATCCGGCAGCCACCCCTGCCAGAAGCGCGAGAGCAACAATACTAACTACCCTCCATCTTTGCATACGCACTACGTTACCACATTTAGAGCAGTCCGGCAAGGAAAGTCGCAATAATGGCAATGAGAAAGATACCATCAAACACGCCGGCTCCCCCGATGGACATTATGCCCTGATTCTCTCGCATCACTCGCGGCAAGTGGAGCAAATCGCCTCCGATAATCACGCCCAGCACCCCTGAAACAAAAGCCACGGCCGCCGCCGCCTCAAACGCAAGCACCAAGCCGAATATGGTTGCAAACAGGGCAGGAAACAATATGGGAATCGCTATTCCCTTGCCCGGCACGAATCTGGCGAGCAGAAAACAGAGCACAATCATAAGTAAAGAGGCAAGCAAGGTCTCGCGAAGCGGCACCCTCGGCAAAAGATACAAAACTAAAAGCAGAGGGATAATTACTCCGCCCACGTTCAGGGAAAGCCCTTGCTGCTGAAATCCCCGCCGGCGTACCAATCCAAAAAAGCGGGATTCCTCTACTTCCACCAGCCGCCGCCTTCCGATGGGAATATTGATTAACGAGCCCACAAGCATAAAGAATAGCACTCCAAACACTGCTTCTGGAGGCAATCCTAATTTTTCAAAACCAGATGTCGCAACATGAAACAATCCAAACAGCACCAAAAACGGAATCGCAACAACAAACGCTATGAGAATAAACACCAGTGCCATTACGCTATGACCTCACGAATTAATTGCTTGGTAAGTTCCTTTGGCAGGCCCATTACGCTATCGTCTGTTCCTTCCACTTTCTCAATGTATGGCTGAAGCAAGGGATCTCTAATCGCAAAACCGCCTGCTCTCCGATAAATGTGTTCGAGCTTTGCAAACTGCTCAAGTGCATCTGTCGGAATTTCCTTAAAGTATACCCTGCTTGAATCCACCGCAGACGCCCTTTTCCCCGTTCCCGTATTCACTACCACGATTCCATTTATGACTTCTGCTGGGGCCTGATAATATGTTCGCAAAAACTCTTTTGCCTCTTCCTCATTCTCCGGCTTTTCTCGGATCTGGCCATTCCATGCCACTACCTGATCTGCCGTAATCAAAATCGCGGGCTCCTTGATCTTTGGCAATAATGCATCTGCTTTCGCGTTCGCCAACATCAAAACCAACTCTCTCGGATTCTCATGCCGAATCGCCTTTTCATCAATATCCGCCGGCATCACCTCAAACTCATACCCCATCTCCCTCAGCATCTCTTGTCTTCCCTCCGACCTCGACCCCAATATAATTTTCATAGTCAAAATAGTTTGCCCCCAAGCGGAGAATTTTCTTTGTCTGGCACCACTAAAATTACGTTTCCGTTTTCATCAGGAACGCCGAGCGTCAAAACTTCAGAAACAAATGGACCGATTTGTCTCGGAGGAAAATTCACCACTCCCAACACTAACTTTCCATTAAGTTCTTCTTTTGTGTATAAATCTACCAGCCGCGCAGAAGATTGTTTCACGCCAACTTCCTGCCCAAAATCAATCTTGAGTTTATACGCCGGCTTCCTTGCTTCCGGGAAATCCTCCACCTCAATTATATTCCCCACCCGTATATCCACTTTTTCAAAATCTTCAATCGTCGTCATATGCCCTTGTTAAGGCTTCTTTTGCGTAAAATTTGATGGAAGGTTCAATGTGAAATTCGGGTCTCTCTAAATCTTTTATAGTAAACCAGCGGATTCCCTCATGCTCACTCTCTGCGAGCCGAATCGCATCGGTTCTCGTGCGGAGAAAATATACCAGTCCAATGTGCCTATGTCGATCGTTGATCTTATGATATCCATATATGCAGGGGTATATAGAAATTTGCGCTCGCTCGTATCACCTTCAACTGTAGGTTTTGCGGCAAGCACTTCTATCTCCTCAATGCCGCTCTCCTCTTGCACTTCACGCATCAACGCTTCGTCGGGATCTTCATTTAACTCAATGTGCCCGCCCAACGGCAACCACTTTTGAAGTTCTCTATGGTATACCATAAGAACCTTCTCCCCATGCACCACATAAGCTACTACGGTCCAATCGATAAGTTCGTGAATGTGTGACATACATTAAGAATTATTGAGAAATTTTTTTGCAAGATATAGCGCCGCAATCGCCCTTGCTTCTTTCAATCTTCCATCCTCAATAAGTTTTTCGAAATCCAAAAATGGGTATGGAAAAACTTCAAGCTCTTCCTCATCTACATCCCCCGCCAGCTTGCTTTTCACCAAATCTCTTGCGAGATACACAAACGTTTTGTTGGTCTGATAACCAGGGAATGCATTCAACACGATCAGCTCGTCTAACTTTTGTGCCTTATGGCCAACCTCTTCTTGCAATTCAGTATTGGCTCGTTCCCTTGGATCTTCCCCCTTGTGTAAGGCCCCCTTACAAAGCCCAAGCTGAAACTCGTTGATTGCAGTATGATACTCATTTATGAGAAGCAATGTTCCGTCTTCCGCAATCGGAACCACCATCACCGAATCTCCTAGATCAAGGAATTCATGTTTTACTTTTCTCCCCGATGCAAACTCAAGCTCGGCTTCTTTAATGGTAAAGATTCTCGATTTAAAGATTTCTTTCTCTCCCAATCTCTTTGGCATATTTAGGCACTTTGGTTTTCCATTTAATAAAATGTTGTATGCGTACGATGATAAGGTTTGATCTTGGACTGCAATTCCTGATCCTGGCTCAACAGCCAGATGACGTGGCCGACCTGAACAGAAGAATACTCGGGAAGCTGTTGCCGCAAAAGCTCCACGCCCCATATCGCGCCAGATCGAATCTCAACCTCCTGTTCCGATCCTTTTGGAATGATTGTATAAGAATCAACCGTATCGGCAAGCGACTGCTTATACTCTAACACGCCAAAAGCTCGCAATAGCTGCGGCAATTTATAGTCGGCGAACACGCACAACTGATCAAAATTCTTCAAGAACGGTCGTTGCGACTGCGGAGTCAATCGATACTCCAAATCAAGTGCAAGCAAATGGGCAATTTTAAGAAATACAACCTCACGGGCATTGTATGTCGCAACATCTCGATACGATGGAAAACATTGAAGCAAGAGATGAAGAAGTTTTATTACGTCCCGATCGGCGGCCTCAAGAAGATTTAGCGTCTTGCCGCCAAAATGCTCATTGAGAACACGCGCGTTCTCATTGAGGATCGCGACTCGCTCGTCGAGCAATGGAATCTCAGCACCAGTTGCAGAACGAAATATATTCTGTACATCTTTTCTATCTGCCTTCGCAAAAAAATTCGCATCGCCTACGGGTGTGCCTTCATCGTACGCGCGCTTAAACGACGCACACACCCCGTACCATCCATCAACCCTTTCGCCATCCGACATTTCAATGCCCCACTTGGGCTTTCCGGGAATCGTCCAAAAGCAAAAACCCATCATCGATTCAAAGAAAATCAATTGGAGATCGGCTTCAAAGTTTCCCGTAAGTCGGTGCCCAAAATCGGGGAAATCAGCATGTTGCTTGAGATACCCGCCAATGCGCGTGACATTGCTCTCAACTGCCTTTTGGTTAATGGCAACAAACTTTGCTTCCTCCAAGACCCCCTTTGTTGAAGCAAGAATATTGAATGGATCTGGTTTTGTGATGGAAAAAATCATTGCTAATTACCAGCCATATTCGCTGTACATTATACCTTCCTCTATATACCGCAAAGCTTCGCGAATATATGGAATGAGGTTCTCTGGAAGATTGTTTTTATCAAACCAGCTCAAATCGTCGCACTTTTCAGGTTCCGCGTTCGTAATCTCCCCCTCCCAGCGTTCTGCAACAAAAAATACATCTGCCCTTTCGTTATACACATCTTTTTGGCTCCGATGCATGAAGTGCACAAATCTCAAATCTTCTTGCCGCAACTCTATCCCTGTTTCTTCTCTCGCCTCACGAACTATTGCTGCCTTGTACGATTCTCCCTGCTCCACATGTCCAGAGACAAGTCCGTAATTTCCATCTTCATATCCCGTATTCATTCTCCTCTGCAATAAAATCTTATCCCCATCACGGAAAATCACATATGCGGCTGGAATAATTCGATGTCGTTCTTTATTGCTTGGCATATTTATCGAATAGGAAAGATTGCGTGTTCTCCTTCGGTGAGCTCTTTGTAAATAACGGGGTTCGTAGCGATAACGTCAAAATTGCGATAGTCATAACTTTCCTTCCCGATGTTCACCGCAACCCCGCCCGCTTCTTCCACCAAAAGAGGGCCGGACGCATAATCCCAAACTTTGCCATACGGATCAAACGTAATCCTGCCTTCCAGTTTGCCACAAGCTACCATCGCGTATTCAAAGCCGGCGCTTATCGTATTCACAAGAATACATCGTTTGCGCAATGCGTGAAGTTTTTCTGCATCCTGCGGATTATCCTCATGCGTTTCAAACGAAAGATATGCCTGTTGCAAGGTGCGCTTGCTCACGTGAATTGGATCATCGTTCCTCCAAGCGCCTTTCCCTTTTTCTGCCCAATAGATGTCGTCTTTCACAAAATCATAAATCGCAGAAAATACGACCTGACCATTTTCAATCAGGCACAGCATGGTGGTACAAAAAGGCAGTCCTCGTATAAAATGCGCAGTCCCGTCTATGGGGTCGCATACCCAAAATCGCTCGCCATCCTCGTGCCCACCGTTTTCTTCCCCATAAAAATCTGCGGAAGGATCTGCTGCGCGAAGTTTTGTTGCAAGAAACTCTTCTGTCTTCCTATCAAGCGCAGTTACCACATCCACCGCAAGATCGCCTTTCTCCTGTATAATTTCGGCCTTCCCAAAACCTTTCCTCAGCTCCTCCCCCGCCTCTCTCAATACGGGGAACACAATTTTTTGGTAGTCCATAATTATTCCTGTGATTCAGTTTTTATCTGTTCGCCGTGCGCGTTAAGCATGTTCTGGATATCTTCAATCTGCTGCGTGGCATCAATCCCCGTCTCGATGACTGATCGTTCCCTCCTGACGCCAGAAACATATACCCCTCCCACTACGAGAAAGGCAATAATAGCCATAGCAATCATTAGCATAATTAATCCGAATCCTTTCTGTCTCATATTTTTTATTCAAGCAAATTTATAAATTCGTTGGTGCCGGGGAGGGAGTCCAGCGCAGGTATCTCTTCTTTTTTATACCATTGCAGTTCGGAAATCTCCCGTTCTGCGGGCTTTGGCTCCCCTTCCGTAATTTTCGCCTCAAAACACGACACAAACGCCTGCACCACCTCGCCCGTTGTCCGGTGCCCCACATTTTGATGAAGATATGGCAGCAAGCGTACAATTTCTATTGTACACCCAATTTCCTCTCGACATTCACGCATAAGTGCGGCTTCGGGCGATTCGCCAAACTCTACTTCCCCGCCCGGAAACTCCCACTTCCCATTTGCTTTAAGATTCAAAAAGTCAACTCTTTTTGCCAAAAGAATTTTTCCCTTTTCATCACGAATGCACGCCGCCACCACTACTTTTTGTTGCTCTTTTTTACCTTCCATATTTTCTCTGTTTTTACCTCTTACCTCGCACAGAT
>Ga0209541_10000261_pt1 | contig 102157 bp, 135 predicted proteins | sample RifCSPlowO2_01_FD_184027 | JGI IMG/M metagenome (GOLD analysis project Ga0209541, IMG submission 184027) | Groundwater microbial communities from Rifle, Colorado - Rifle CSP2_plank lowO2_0.1 (SPAdes) (version 2) | ecosystem: Environmental > Aquatic > Deep subsurface > Groundwater | place... | reverse complement strand
GCAAAGCATCAATGTACTTTAATATTTTAGGCTCTCTGATATCAGCAGCATAATCAGGCTCTAAAACAACATAAACCATATCAGCCCCAAACTGAGTTCGCATGTCGTTCATTGTCTTGATAACAGGTAAATCTTCTGGCAGCACTTTTTCCAAACTTGGCTCAATCTTAACCTTGATTATGCCGGGGATAAGCAGAAGCGTTACGAATAGAATTACAAGGAGCACTGCCTTGGGATATTTAACCTGCAATTTCACTATTTTCTCAGCGAATTCTTCAAGCATTTTTAATTTTTAAATAATGTCTTTTGTTTTTATAGAGGGCAACAAGCTTTTCCTCTGCAACAAGCATTGCAGGAAGCCCTATTATTGTGAAAACCAAAGAATATGAAATGCCAATAATCATTAATGCCCCGAATCTTCCCATTTCAGGCATTGTTCCAAAGAGAAACGCAAAAAAAGCTGCCAAAGTTGTTGCAGCAGTCGCAAACAAAGCAGTGCCTGTGCTTACAACGGCCTCTTCAACTGCCTCTTCAATTTTCTTGCCTTGCTTTCTTTCATATTTGTACCTATTCATTAGATGGATGGCATAGTCTATTCCAACGCCAATTACAATAGCTGCAACTCCTCCAGCTAAAGTAGATATGCCAAGATTGAAGTAGCCCATTGTCCCATAAAGCCATGCAACGCTGACAAACACAACAATAAGGGGAAGGAGCGAAGAAACAAAGCTTCTGTAAAGCAGAAAAGTTATTAAGAACACAAGCAGGATAGAAAACCACAAAGAATTCAGCATGCTGGACTTAATCATCTTGCTTAATTCCTGCTGGATTAGCGGCACGCCGGCAAGCCGTATGCTTATCCCTGGCGGCCTGCCAGCGTCTTCTATATCATTTTTTATGGCTTCTGCTAAATTGTTTAATCGTCTGTCATCTCTGCCAACATCTGTGTTGACAATTATATAAGTTGTAGAAAAATCGTCATTTATATAATTTCTAATCAAATTTGCAGTTTCTTTGTTTTTAAGAAGGGAATCAAATTCTTGTTCATCCGGAAGCTGATTGCCGTTAATTTTTCTTAGCGCATCGGTGACAGCAAATATTTCTATTACATCATCTTCTTCGCTTATTTGCTCCTTTAAGCTTTCAATGTATTCAAGAACCCTTTTGTCTTTTACGCTAAAAATCCCTTTTTCATTTTGGCTTTCCATGTCAACATCTATGACTATGCCAATCATATCTTTTCCCAAGAAGTTATCGCGAAGAACATTGAAGTATTTGATTTCCTCCATGTCCTCCGGCATCATTTTTTCGAGGGAAGCAACGGTTCTGACATAAGGTATTCCCCCTGCTATAAAAACAGTCAAAGCCAGAAGTGCAAAAATTACAGCGAATGGATTATGTGTTTGAAAATTCGCAATCCTTCTTAATGTTTTTTTGTAGAGCCCCATTGCAGACAAATTAAGTTATTCTAATATTCTTATATGTTATTAAATCAAAATAATAGTCATATTCAAATTAAAAAAAATCACTGTGCGTTTACTTCTATATCAAGCTTTATAGGGTTTGTAAGGCAGTAAACGCCTGGGCATCTTTGCTTGGCAAGCTCTTCAATTTCTTTCAATTCATCTTTTTCAGCTTCGCTTAAAACTTCTACAGATAGTTTAACCTTCTCAACAATCGGCTCATTGCCCAAGCCTAATGCCATTGATAAATTTACTTTGTTCTCAGCAGAAACCTTTAATTTTTTCAATTCAATGCCCTTCTCTGCTGCAATTGATGCAAATGTCTGGGCAAAGCAGGCTGCTAGTCCAAACAAGCAATACTGCACAGGGTCCGGCTTAATTCCAGAGCCGCCCATAAATGGCGGGCCATCGGCCTCAACAATAGTTATTCCATTCGCATGCTCTAAAGTTGATGCAAACTGCGGCTTTCCTTCATTAAAATTCCAAGCGCCTTCGACTTTCTTTATCTTTATTGCCTTGCTTTTGTCTTGTTTAACTTCTTCAACAAAAGTGCCTGCTTTGTCTAAGTTTATGTTGTTTAATTTCATAGCCCTCACCCAAGTAATTCTTTTTTCATTTTCTCAAACTGCTTCTTTGTGATTTCCCCAGAAGCGTATCTTTTCTTTAGGATGGTTAATGAATCTGGCCCATTCTTGTTAGATTGGCTTGCATTGATTAAGGTAACTATGAGCCAAATAATGAGTCCCCAGAAAAGCAACATAAAGATAAATCCAAAGCCCATTCCAAATCCCATCAGGCCATACCCACCCATTCCGAAGCTTCCTATGAAAAAAAGCGCAACAATTACGGCAATGAATATCCATACCAATGTGTTTTTATTTTTTTCCATAATTTTCACTTTCCTATCTCCTTTTTCATCTCTTCAAATTGTTTTTTGTTTATCTCACCTTTGGCATATCTTTTCTGTAAAATATTGATTGGAGTTTCGGTCTCTTTTTTTATTATAAACTTATAAATGAGCCATATGACTAAAACAATTAATCCAATCCGTAATAATGACCAGACTATATTCCAAAAACTCCAATAACCATAGCCATATCCAAATGGATTGTTACCCATCATATTACCGCCGCCCATCATCATGTTCATCATTCCTCCGCCCATCATGCCGCCAGACCCAAAAGCATTCTCTTCGCCGCAATATATCGCTTTTGCCATATTAATGTGGAATTGCTCTTCATCTTCAGAGCCTTCCTTAAGGCCCATCATCTGGTGCATAAGCTCGTGGCTTTCTCCAGGATGCATCTGCTCCATGTAATACTCGCCCATTATTTCCAGTTGTGAGTTTGACAAGCTCTTACAGTCCGCTTTCGAGTCAATCAATTTTTTAGCTTCATCGATTTCCTGTTGCGTGATTGCACTTACTAAACTTAGGTTCAACAATAAAATCATAGCCATAACATAAATTATTTTTTTCATTTCAACGTCACCAATAAACTAAGCAGTAAAATAACTATAACTATTTTGCCACTTAAATCGTTTAAAACCGTTATCTTTGCAAATATACATTGTATGTTTTCCCAATTCTTTCCCTTTGTATTAAATCTCTTTTATCAAGATTTGTCAGGATGGTTGAAACTTTTGCTTTGCTCCAGTCTAATCTAAACCTTAATGAGTCCTGGGTTATTTCACCTGCTTTTTTTATTTCGTCTAAAATTGCTTTTTCATCCTCTGAAAGCGCCTTTTTCATGATACTATATTCTTTATCTTTTGATTGCAGGCCAAATAGGTATAGTGATGCAAAAAATCCTAATCCAGCAGCAAAAACCAATGAAATTAGATTTATTATAATTGAGTTTGTTGTGGAAAAGTTCATTATGTTCGTGCCCATCGCTTCGCCCATCATCCGCATCATGGGTGTTTGTTTTGGTATTAATAATGAGTTTGTAACTAAAAATACAAGGAAATACCCGATTATGGCAACTAGGATAACTAACACTATTTTTGATACATTGTCGACTTCTTTCAAATTTAGCTTATTCATCATATCATAACTGCCCAATAATTTTACTATTTTTTCTTAACCTTTCACTTAAAACTTCCCTTATTATGTCAAATGCCTTTATGATTTTTGGATTTGTAAGTTTGTAATAAATATTTTTGCCTATTCTGTTTGATGTAACAATTCCCTTGGACTTCATAATTGACAAATGCTGGGAAATGTTGGCCTGGCTTAATTTTGTTTTTTCAATAAGTTCTGTTACTGACATTTCTTTGTCTCTCAAAAGATTCAAGATTTCAAGTCTAGTTGAATTTGAAAAAACCTTGCACATTTCAGCGTGGATTTTATACAATTCCTTCATAATAACATATTAGAATAGTCTAATATTTAAATATCTTTTGGTTCAATTTAGAATAGCAAATACGTCAAAAATCAAATTCCAGTGTCCTGGAAAAACACCTGATAAAGGAGATAGGCATTGAATCCAAGGATAACCAAAGCAAATATCACTGCAAATACATTTGTAATTTTCTTGTTAACCAGCTCTTTCATTATGCTTTTGTCTGCAGTGTAAATAATCAAAGGTATCAAAGGCAATGGTATAAGCAAGCTTAATCCAACCTGGCTGAAAACCAGAATTTTCAAGGGCTCTATGCCAAGCAGAATTGCAATTGTAACTGGTATGACGTTGATGAACCTTGTTATAAGCCTTCTAACCCAAAGCTTTATTCTAAATCCTGTTAAGCCGTCCATAACTGACTGGCCTGCCAAAGTGCCTGTAACAGAAGAAGAAATGCCTGCAGAAAGCAAGGCAAGCGCGAAAACCAAAGCTGCAAAATTTCCGAATAATGGAATTAAAGTCCTGTATGCCTGGTCAAGAGTCCCGACATTTATGCCTGATTTATAGAAAGCGGCTGCAGACATTATTATGATTGCTGCATTAATAAAGCCGGCAATTGTAAGAGAAACTACATTGTCTATTAAATGGTACTTCAATGTCTTGAACTTGCTGCCAAAGTTTGCATTTATTATCTTATTCTTGATAAGCCATGAATGGACAAATAATGCGTGCGGCATGACAGTTGCGCCAATAATGCCGACGGCAATCAAGGCGCTTTCTTTTGTAAGGATTGGCCTGACCGAATGCGCAAATATCAGCGGCAAATCCGGCTTGGTAATGAATAATTCATAAACAAAGCCTAAGCCAATTATCGACACAAAGATGATAAAAGACTGCTCTAAAGTCCTGAATCTTTTTTGTGTAAGCAATATTATAAGCAAAACATCAGCCACAGCAATGTAGGTGCCCCAAAGCAATGGGATCCCAAAAAGCAGGTTCAATGCGACAACAATTCCAAGAAATTCAGCTAAATCGGTTGCTAAGATTACAATCTCTGCAAAAATCCAGTAAGAAAGCACCATCCATTTTTTCTTTAATTTCTCCTTTACCAGTTCAGGAAGAGAATAGCCAGCAATTCCAAGCTTGCCTGACAAGTACTGGAAAAGCATGGCCATGCCAGAGGCAAGCCACACAACCCATAATAAATCATAATTAAAAGAAGCGCCTCCTGCAATATCAGTTCCCCAGTTGCCCGGGTCCATGTAGGCAACGCTGACAATCAATCCAGAGCCCATAAAAAGCCATAACTTTCTGTCAGAAAATATTTTAAAGTAATTTGTGAATTTTTGCAGTATTTTCATTTTATTAAAAATAAAGAAGTTAACTAGGTATCGGCTTTCCGTGCGGATCCTTCTTTGGATTGCCCAGCAGTTTTTTTATCCTGTTTATTGAATCATCACTAAAGGCATGCTCAAGCCGATGCGCTTCCTCATGTATTCTCTTTGACTGTATTCTCAATATTTTTTTTAAAAATAATTCAATTAACCGGTGCTTCGATGTTAATTTTTTTGCGATTTTTCTTCCTTTGGGCGTAAAATTCAAGCTTGAATATCTTTTATGGGATATCAGGCCTTCCCTGCTGAGCTCCTTCACCATTTCTGAGACGCTCGGCTTTGAAACATCTAAGTAATGCGCTAAATCTATGGATTTAATCGTTACTTTTTCCTCCTCCAGAATGTACAATCCCCTTAGATAGTCTTCCCTGCTTGCAGTGAACATAGAAAGTTAGGATAACCTAACTTATATATAAAGGTTTCTATCATGAAGCAATCTGTGTTACACAGGATTTTATTCTACAGGGGCAAGTGAGAATACCATTTTGAATAAACTTGCAATTATATAACCCCAAAAAATAAGTGTCAAATACAGATAGGGATCCTTTCTAAAGCTAAATTTTTTCCTTAAAAGAAATAACAATAGAATTAACGACGGAATAAAAGATATAAGGAGATTTATATTTAGTATTTCAAGACGTCTTGTTAAAGTCCATCGAAACCAAGCATGTGACAACGAATAAGGTGTAAAGAAAAAAAGTCCAAGGATAGCATTCAGGATAAGTAATTTAATCAGTATTTTTGGTTCAATGGAACTCATTAATTCCTTATTTTTACTATAAGCTAACAATCCTGATGTGATAAGAATCAGCAGCATAATCACAAGCCCATAAACCGACACATAAGTGTTTACGAATTGCCTTCTCACTACTTCACCACTTAGAAATTCATTTGTAGATAAAAAATAAGCAAAAGCACCTAATAGTGCAGGAGTAAAAAAGAATGTCACCAAATTTTTTATTTTTATATCCATCAAATTAATCATTGTGTTATGTGTATTTAAAGCTTTTTATCATGAAACAATCAAAAATAATTTAAACTTCAAAAAATACCAAGTCATGATGTCAAAAAAATATTTTACAGTTGAGGGAGCCCAAAAGCAACTTCATAAAATTAAAAAATCTTTATCAAAACTTCAGAATTTGAAAAAAGCAATAGGTGATATTACGTCTGTCATGATTGATCCCGAAGAAATTGAATACGAGGAATTTGCTGAAACCAGCACAAAATTAAGCAAAGATTTCCATAAATTATATTATGAATTCTATAAGGAGCTTGAGAAGCTTGAAGAAACAAGATGCCTGCTTAAAGATTTGGAGCAGGGTATGGTGGATTTCTACTGCAAATTTGAAAACAGGGATGTTCTTCTGTGCTGGAAGTTTGGAGAGGAAAGGGTAAAGGTGTGGCATGAAACAGATTCGGGATTTGCAGGCAGAAAACCAATTATAGACCTTGAGCAATAAATGAAATCCAAAGTAAACTGGCTGGAGTGGTGCAACGAATCTTTTGAAAAGGCAAAACGGGAAGACAAGCCTGTTTTGCTTGACCTAACAGCTGTATGGTGCCATTGGTGCCATGTCATGGACTCAACATCATATTCTAACGAAGAGTGCGCCAATATTATAAATGAGGATTTTGTGCCGATAAAAGTTTACATTGACAAAAGGCCTGACATAAAAGAAAGGTACAATATGGGCGGGTTTCCCTCAACAATTTTTCTTAATCCTGACGGCTATATCATAGCCGGTGAAACCTATGTCCCTCCTGAAAGGCTCAAGCTGATGCTGGAGACCGTAAAAAGCGCATATAAAAACAGGAAAGATGAAATTAAGCAGAGGGTTTTAGAAACAATTGAAAAAACAAAAAATGAACAAACAATAAACAAAGCAGAGGTAAATGAGGATGTTATAAAGGAAGTTCTGCTTTCTGTCGAAGACAATTTTGACAGGTTTTATGGAGGATTTGGAACCCAGCCGAAATTTCCGCATCCTGAAGTGCTGGATTTATTATTTATGCAATATCAAAAAACCCAGAATAAAAAATACCTTGACATGGCTTTGAAGACGCTTGACTGCATGCATGAAGGGATTTATGACAATGCTGATTTTGGCTTTTTCAGGTACTCTGTAACCCAGGACTGGAAAGTGCCGCATTACGAGAAAATGCTTGACACAAATGCAGGTTTATTGAAGAATTATGCAGTTGCCTATGAGATAACAAAAGAGGATAAATATAAAAAAATTGCTGGAGAAACTATGGGATATATTAACAAATTTTTATCTGACCAGAAAAATGGCGGATTTTACGGCTCGCAGGATGCTGATGAGGAATTTTATCTTTCAAAGCCAGAAGAAAGAAAAAATAAAAAGCAGCCTTATGTCGACCATATAAGTTACGTTGACTGGAATGCAATGATAATTTCTTCCTACATCAAGGCTGGAATGGTTTTAAATGATGAAAATGCTGTAAATTTTGCAATAAAAACAGCTAATTTTATTCTTGACAAGTGCTATGACAATAAAAATGGCCTGTTTCACTATTTTGACGGAAAACAAAGCATTAATGGCTTGTTAAGCGACAATATATATTTCTTAAATTGCTTGATAGACATTGATTTTGTAAAAAAAGGCAAAAAATACTTTGACAAAATACAGGAAATAGCTGCGTTCATTTTAAAAAATTTTTATGATAAGAAAAATCATGGTTTTTTTGACAGGATGCTTAAGGATGATGACTTAGGAACTTTAAGAGACAGGGATAGGCAATTTTTGGAGAATTCGTTTTGCGCGATTGTATTCTTAAAGCTGTATTTTTTGACCAAAGATGACGGGTACAAGCAGGCTGCAGAAAATACTTTATTGTGCTTTGCCGGCAGTTACCTGAATTTTGGGTATTTTGCAGCCATGTATGCAATTGCTGTTGGCATGCTGCTAAACAAAGAAATTGCCAATGCGCCGGAAGGCAAAAATTAATAAATAACCTCAAAATCATTGCTTTTATGGATAGGGCAGCTACTTCTGTGAAATCATTGAAAATTGAGCTAAGCAAAGTTAAGGATGATTCATTGCTAATCGGATTTTTCAAGGAAAAAGTTAGTTTAAGTTCTGAATTAAAAAAATTAGATAACGAGCATGGCAACATTATGGGATCCTGCATTAAAAACAACAATTTCAAGGGGGAAAAAGGCGAGGTAAAAAATGTATTCATAAATAAAAACGTAAAAAACATTGTTCTTGTTGGTTTGGGTGAAGAGAAAAAATACAACTTTGATGTTCTGTCAAATACAATTGCAGATGCTTCAAAAAAATTAAGGGATAATGGAACTGAAAGCTTTGGAATCTATTCTGAATCTTTCAAAAACTCAAAATTAAATGACGAGGAACTGGTTGAAAAAATAGCATTAAGCGCATTGATGGGCTTGTACAAATTCAATGAATACAAGACAAAGGACAAAGACGAAGTAAAAAACATCAGAGAGATAACAATAATAGCAAATTCCAATAAAAATTTTGAAAATCAGATAAAATATGCTTCCATTGTTGCCGATGCGGTCAGCAAGACAAGAGACTTGGTTAACACGCCGCCAAATGCTGCAACTCCGGCTTATGTTGCAGACTATGCAAAAGGGCTTGCAAAAATATCAAACCTGAAATGCACGGTTTTTGATGAAAAGCAGATTGAAAAAATGAAGATGGGCTGCTTTATCGGAGTAGCGCAGGGCAGCATAAACAGGCCAAGACTTGTTGTTCTTGAATATTATGGGACTGATAAAAATCAAAAGCCAATTGCTATAGTTGGCAAGGGAATAACTTTTGACAGCGGCGGATTAAATGTGAAACCATATCCTTACATTTTAAACATGAAAGACGACAAAGGGGGAGCGGTTGCTGCAATGCATATTATTGAGGCTTGTTCCAAATTAAAATTAAACATAAATCTGATTGTTGTGACTCCATTATGCGAGAATATGATAGACGCTGCTTCCTATAGGCCTGATGATGTATTGACTGCTTACAATAAAATGACTGTGGAAATAAGAAACACAGATGCGGAAGGCAGGCTTGTGCTTGCTGACGCGCTTGCATATGCGGCAGAGCAAAAGCCGCAGGCAATCATTGATATTGCAACCTTGACAGGAGCTAGCATGATAGTGCTGGGATATGTTGGAACGCCTTTTTTAAGCACAGATGAAAAGGTTGCTGAAAAAATCAAAAACGCTTCAAAAAAAAGCCTTGAAAAAGTGTGGGAGCTTCCGCTATGGAGCGAATATGAGGAAAGCATTAAAAGCGATGTTGCTGATGTCAAGCACATAAGCGATGATGGCGATGCAGGAGTGATAATTGGGGCAACATTCTTGAAGAATTTTGTGAATGACATTCCATGGGCGCATATTGACATAGGAACAACAGTATGGTCAAAGGTAGACAAAGGAGTTTTGACAAAAGGAGCGACTGGAGCAACTGTAAGGCTGATGATGGAAATGTTGAGGGAGTGGAAGTAAATTCAACAGCAACTTTTATTAATACAAGCACAAAACAATGTTTTATGGGGGATAGTAGCAGTATTTTTGGGCTTCACGCTGATAACTATGTAAAGAGAACATATTCTGTGTTTATTAAACAGGATTCTAAAAGTAGCCAAACCGGAAATTCAAGATGGAAGTTAGTTCTAAACTCCTACAGATTTGTGAAAGGGGAATATATGATGTGTGACGGCAGCATGAAGCCATTTGAAGGGCATATAGAGCCTATGTTTTTCACTTTAACCGTTGATACAAGATTAAATTTTGCAGAAGCAGTTGATTTATTCAAAAAATTGGGATTTCCTCTAACAGCAAAAATTACGGCTTTGATGTATGATAGCAACTCTGTTCATCAGGTTCCAAATAATTTTCTCGGCAGACTTGAGAGAATAGCCGAAGGAAAAGGAGATATCCCTTATCTTGTAAAAACTGTAGCCGCTGCAGGTAAGGAAGACGAAGCGAGGCAATACCATGATGCACCATTTTTATTTGGACATCTAAATGATAAATTTTTAAGCGAGATAAATTCTGCTGAATCAATTCTGATGGTTGGTAATGGGCAGATAGTAGAAAGATTTGTCGGGTTGCAGTATGACCAAAGCAAAGGAGAAGGAACAGTCAGAAGGCGTATAATTTATGCAGATAGTATGCTGAACAATTCGACACTTGATATTATCCTGAGTGCTTCTCCATTAGAATTAAGCGTTGCTGAAAGATTAATGCTGGAAGAGCACGCGAAACTTGCACTTTCATTGGACAAAGCATAGAATTCCAAAATAACCAAACAACAACCTTTTTAAAACAAAATCAATTTCTAAAAGTTATGTACGATGTAATTATTTTAGGGGCAGGCGCTGCCGGGCTGACAGCTGCAGTTTACACCTGCAGGAAGAAGCTGAAAACGGCCATTTTAAGCATTGATGTAGGCGGACAAACGAACCTGACAAGCCATATTGAGAATTACCCCGGCACAGGACCAATGAGCGGGATTGAGCTAATGCAAAGGTTCCAGAATGAGGCAATCGGGTTTGGCGCAGAATTGATAATGGGGAAAGCCAACAAGGTTGATAAAATTGAAAATGGTTTTAGAATAGGATTGGCAAACGGCGAAGAATATGAATGCAAAGCCTTGATTCTTGCTTATGGAAAAGTGCCAAAATCTCTTGGGATTGAAGGCGAGGAAAAATTCATGGGAAGGGGGGTTTCAACCTGCGTGACTTGCGACGCTCCCCTTTACAAAAACAGGGAAGTTGCTGTAATCGGCGGCGGAAACAGCGCTGTTGAAGGTGCTCTTGAGCTTGCAACAATTGCCAAGAAGGTTTACCTTGTCCATAGAAGAGACGCCTTCAGGGCTGATGAGGCAACAGTTGAAAAATTAAAAAACAGCGAACAGATTGAGCTTGTGCTTAACAGCATACCATCAAAAGTGATCGGGGACAAGAATGTAGACGGAATAGGGGTTGAGAATATTGTTACAAAAGAAAAAAGAGAGATAAAGGTTGATGGGGTTTTCATTGAGATTGGGTATGTTGTTGACACCTCATTCGTGCAGCATCTTGTAAAAGTCAATGAAAAAAAAGAGATTATTGTTGATGAGAGGGGCAACACATCATGCCCTGGAATATTTGCATGCGGCGACATAACTCCAGTTCCGTTCAAGCAAACTGTCATAGCTGCAGGAGAAGGCGCAAAAGCTGCATTGGAATGCTACAGGTGGTTAACTGGTGGAAAAGGAGCTGTCCTGGACTGGACGCATTGATTGTTCAATAAAAAAATTAAAAATAAGGTGGCAAAAATTCTAAAAAACAAAAAAGTCATTATTTTTGCGGAAAATTATTATGAGGACCTGGAGCTTTGGTATCCAAAACTGAGGCTGATGGAAGAGGGGGCTGATGTTGTTGTTGCTGGAACCGGCGATAAAGCATACAAAGGAAAAAACGGGTATCCTTTAGAAGTGGACGGCAACATCAAAGATTACAAAGCAAGGGATTTCGATGCTGTTGTTATTCCAGGCGGTTTTGCACCTGACAGGCTGAGAAGGTACAAAGAAGTTCTCGATTTTGTCAGGGAGATGAATAAGAGCGGGAAGGTTATTGCGGCAATCTGTCATGCAGGCTGGGTCTTGGCAAGTGCTGGAATTGCCAAGGGCAGGAAAGTGACTTGCGTCAGTGCAATAAAAGATGATATGACAAATGCAGGCGCAAAATATTTCGATAAAGAGGTTGTTGTTGACGGCAGCATAATCACGTCTAGAATGCCAAGCGACCTGCCGGCATTTTGCAGGGAGATAATAAAGGCGTTGGGCAAGTGATTTTTAATTTTGATTGAAGTTATTCATCCAGGATACTTTTCCTAATGAGCTGGCACCGATGCTGCCGCTGGGGCTGGCGCTTTTTTGAATAAACTTCCAATTGCAGAGCCTAAGCTGTATGCTGCTGCTGCAGCTTTGCTGTATGCTTTGCCTGCGGCAGTTGCAATGCCGCTTGTTAGATAGAATGGCGCGTAAAGCGGTGATAACAAAGTTTTGCCTAGCTTTTTGTATCTTATCTTTTCAGGAGACATCAAAACCCTATAAGCCAGGCCGGACAAAGCAAAGTAAGGAAACAGCAACGGAGCAAAAGCTGGCATTGCGTAAGCTAATCCAACAGCTACCGAGGTTATCGCTGACAAAGGCGCTGTTCTTATCAAGCTCTTTACATAATTCTTTTTGAAATCCTGCCCCATGCCCTTGAAGGTTTTATTTTGTATCAGGTATTGTAATGGGTAGTAAGCAGCATTCAGCAACGGGTTCAGAGCAAGGCCTGTTGCTGCGCCGACAGCCAATGCTCCTGTGGACACAGAATGACCAAGAATATTTACAACTGCATTCTCAAGCCCGAATGATTTAGGAATTTGCATTGTTGCATCAACTCCGTATTTTGCAAGCCCTGTGAAGATAACTCCTGAAATTGACTCATCCCTGAAATTTCCGCTTGTGAATTTTCCTTTGCCATCGGCTTTTGAATATTCATGAATCGCTCTGCCTATTGGAAAAGAGGATGCAAGGATCAAGCCATCCAAACCAAACAAAGCGGTTGCTGCTGCAATTGCGCCTGTGCCTATCAATGCATTTGCAGAAGATTTGACTGCATCAGAAGATTCCTTAAGCGCGCTTTCTAATGTAGTTGGCGCTTTTGGCTTCTCTTCTTTTTTAGCTTCAGGAGCTTGAGCCGCATTGTTATCTGCCATTTTCCACCTCAAGCAGCTTCTTCACAGCATACTCTACAACATGGCTTTTGTTCCTGAACTTGCCGCTAGAAAGAGCTTTGATTATTTCATTGACTAATTCTTCATCAAGAGTTATGCTTAATTTCTGCTTCATTTTTGAACGCGAGCGTGCAAAAAAATTGCACGCATGTCCCGCACCAACGTTGTAAGTACTACTAAGTAGTGTAAAATACTACCACTTTTAAATCTTTCTATATTTATTACTTTAAAATGGTTACAGTAATCATGAGGGGATTTTGTATATAGTAATTTATACCAAAAAATATATATACCAATTAGTAGAATTATAGAGAATCGTAAAGCTTATATATAAGTTCTATACAAAATGGAATATTAATTTTAAAATAATATACCAAAAGGTATACTTATACATAATCGAAATGTTTTTATATTATAAGTATATATGCCAATTGGTATAAGCAGATGTTGAGGATTTACCCGAAACTCACAAGCAAAATAAAGAGTGAATTGTTTGGCTGGAAAAGAGGCATTTGTCAGGAGAAAGTATTACCTTGATTTGCTAGATAAGAATACAGATTCTTTCAGGAAAGGCGCTGCAAAGAACATTGCTTTGCTTGGCCCAAGGAAGTCAGGCAAAACATCAATTGTCAAAGAGCATCTTAAGAATGCCAAGGATATTGTTCCTGTCTATATTGATTTGGAAAAAATAAGCTTAAATCCTGAGAATTTCTCGATTGAATTCATTGGAAATGTTGTTTTTCATTATTTAAAAAAACCATTAAAAGAATACAAAAAATGCCTGATACTTGAGCATTTGTTAAAGCTTGAAAATGAGCTGAAAAGCAAAAGCGCTTTTTCTTTAATAAAAACAGTTGAAAACGAGCTGCTGAAGATAAAGCCAAACCAAAAACTGCTTGTTGAGAGCGCCTTTAAGTTTGCTGAAGCATTGGGAAAGGAAAGCGGCAAAAAATTCCTGATTGTTTTGGACAATTTTGAGAATCTGCTTGACCTGAACAATTTCTCCCAGATTAAGGATATTTTGTCAATCATTAATTTTAAGGCTGAGAATGTAAGCTATATTGCCGCAAGCTCTTCCATAAAGCAATCTCTTCATTTATTGAAAAACTTTGAATGCTATGAAATAAAAAATCTGGAGAAAAATGAGGCAGCAGAATTAATCAAAGCAATTATTGAAAAGGCTGAGCAGAAGACTATTGATGAAGTTTTTGCTTTAAGCAGCGGGCAGCCTCTTGTAACAATACTGATTTCTGAAAAATACAACAAAATAAAGGATGTTAAAAAAGCCTTCCTGATTGAGTTATTGCAGAAAAATAATTCCATTTATGATTATTGCAGCGAATCATTTGATTATTATTACAACAGGGCAAGGGGCCAGACTCTTCTCAAAACAATCCTGAAAGTTGTTGCAAACGATGAATTAAGGCTTACAGAAATCGCAAAGAAAATCTACAGGAGCGCTCCTGTTACAAAAAGCATTCTTGAAAGATTGATGGAAGTTGACATCATCCACAAGAAAGACAACAAGTTCTATTTTGCTGACAATGTTTTGAGGCTTTGGCTGAAGCTGACTTCTCAAGGCTATGAGTTTGATGATGCTCCTGATGACAAAATTTTGGATGAGGCTGCAAAGGAATTATGAGAAAAAATAAGTTAATATGGAATATTGCATTGTTTTTGATAGTAGGAATCTCATTGCCTATAGTTCATGCTCAAGCATTCACACAAAGCAGCTTGTTTTTTATTATAGTTAATTCACTAATTGTTGGAATTGTCTTGTTTATTTTGCAGACTTTTTTAATCCCTAAAAAAGAACCAAAAGAACAAACTGCCGTATGGGTTGCAATAATTGCCGGCTCTTTGCTGATTGGATTCCTGTTCGGAAGAAGCGGGTTTATATGGCTGCACCCGGTTTTTGCAAAGTTTTTCAGCATTTATGTTTTGGTTAATGCCGTTGTAATTGGAATTGTCTTGTATTTCCTATCTGGCTTTTTGGATATAAACAAAAAGTTAGGTGGCTCGCCAGAAGGAAAAGGCGGACTTGGAATAATAATATTCCTGATAGCAGCGCTATTTGCTGTTCAGATTGGCAACCAATGGATATGGCAAAAAGCGGTTGTGCGGCAGTTTATTGACTATTTGTTCGGATCGCAGGGAATTTTAAACCCGGCGCCTCCTGAATACAGGCTATGGGCTTTCATAACTGTGGCAACTTTATTGTCTTTCTTTTTTAACGGATTTTTGCTGAAAGGAGGAGCAGGCGGCACAAATAAAGTCAATTATGCCCTGGCAATTTTAATTGGCTCGAGCGTTGCAAGAGCTGGCATAAGCTTTGCAAGCATTGTTTTGCTTGGAGAGGCGATTTTCACAATAGTTCTGGCAGAAGCCTTGAAGGGAACTGCTCCTGACGTCAAAGGCAAGAGCACTAACTGGATACTTGCAGCATTCTTGATCGGATGGGCATCGGCTGCAATGACTTATGGGACAGAATACCAGGGATGGCTTGCATGGATAGTTGGCACACCTCTTTGGGCTATGGGCTTAATTCAGGTTGGGCCGACCGGAGCGGCTGCACAGCCATCTGGCACAGGATGGTTTGGCTGGATATTCAAGATGGGCGGAGGTGCGCTGGTAATTGCAATTATAGGTTTAATATTGTTGTTTGTGATTGGGAGGTCTAAACAAAGAGCAGACAAACAGTCTATGGTACAGGAAGGAAGATCAAGAGGTTGGCAAGAAATAAAAAGAAAATTAAGGCAAAATAGAGCTGCTGCATGGGTAATGAGAAAAGTTTTCAGATTAAGAAATGAAGTTTTTCCTGATGAGTTGCCATTTGATATAAAAGATATGAGACTGGAGATTTACACTTTGTTAAACTGGATGTTGAGACACGAAGTTTGGATGAGAAAGGGTGCTGTCGTTACTGATATAAAGGAACAAGTTAAGGAAACTGAAAGAAGATTGGGGACTACGAAGCCTACTGAAGAGGAAATTTTGAAGGGAATTAAAGACCATATTGAAGGTGCGGAAATCGGGCCTGCTGGTGACATATGGAACATGCTTGGAGACCCAAGAAATTCTGTTGGATGGGGCAGGTTTTATTTTATTTTTGTTCAATTGATGAATCAATTGAAGCAGGATTTGGAGAAAGACCTAACCCGAAGACCTGAAATAGCGGAGTCCGCATCAACTCAAGCAGGAAATTGGGTTCAAACTGGAGAAGGTGGAGAAATTATCTCTAATGCGTGGAAAAATCATATTGATACTAGGTACAATCGATATTTATCAGGAATAGGAAGGTACAAGGGTTTGCTAGTAACAAGGGCAAATAAGCTAGCATTTTGGGATTTACTTAACATGTACGGCACATACAAAAGAGGGTATTTGTTTGCGAAGCCAGAAGCACTTGCAGAACACTACTCTTACAATCAAGCAATTGAGCAGCCATCTCAAGAAGATGTAGGTCACACAGTCACAAGATCAATTGACTTTACAAAAGTTGTAAAAATTCCTGGACTTTTCCGGAATGAGTATAAAGAAGATCCAAATGGCGAGGAACTTTTGGAACTGAATATATATGGTTTTAGTATCACAGACATTAATAAAATACGGGTAGAGGGAATTAATCTTCCATATATAAGGAGGTTCAGAGTCGGTTATATAGATACAGCGGATGAAAAATACAAGTCTGATGTCAGCGAACTACATGTAACATCAAATATGGATGCAAGGTTTCAACATGTTTTAACATTTTCGGAAAAGGATTGGGAGTATGCCACTAAGGATATGTTAGATGGATTTTTCCATCCTTTGAGTAGACGAGTAGAGGACTACCAAAGGCATTTCAATATATCCTATGAAAAATTCAGCACTGCACAATTTAACAGGCCTATAGGTATGGGAGAAGTTGCATTTGACAGAGAAGCTCTTAAGATACCACATGCACTAAACTACTGGGGTAGAAAAAAATATTTTGATCAATCTCCAAATGGAAGCGAAATCAGGCAATTCCCTGCCAATCCGTATCCTGGAATATCTTTAAAAGGATTATGGGACTTTATTTTCAAATATTCAACTGGAACTGCTGGTGATCCAGAACGAACAAAGAAGTTATTAAATGATTATTTCAAGCAAGGTTATGATATAATAGAAAAAACACACCAGGAGAAACAAGGTGGCTGAAGAAATAATAAATCCTGAGGAAGAAGTGCAACTTATTAATGAAGAAATCATGCAGTATTTAGAGGCTTCTTTGGATATTCTCGACACTTCAGATTTAATGATTACTAATTACTCTGTTGTGATCAATGATGATAAAAAATTGAAAGCTTTTGCAGCAGAATATAGGCTAATCTCTATTATAAGGCGACAAAAGGAACAAATGAAAGGCAAAATTTTAGACATAAGTCGGTTGATGCCTGCACTGAGGCAGATTATTCTCCAAATCCAATCAGACAAAAATGCTTATAGACTGGTGGAATCGGATTTAGCCAAAATAATTAGGGATTTTGAAATTCTTGAAAAGGTTTTAGGAATGACAAAAGATGTTAATGAATTCAGGGCAAACACAAATATTGTCCTGAAGGATATAGAAGAATTAAGCCAGGAAAAACTAAAAGTGCAAATTAGGAATAGAATACTTTCAATAAAAAATAAACTAGAAGAGTCAGATGCATTGCAGATTGCAATAACTGATCTAAAGAATTGGGACCGTCTGCCGCACAATGAGATAGAATTTTATTTGACGCGTGTGGGTTCTTACTTTAGACCGATAATCCCAAGCAATTTTGCTGGAATTGATAAATTTAAAGATACTGAATTGAAAAGAATAGTTTATGCTTCACGTCCTATTAGGTACTTAAGAGCTATTGCTCACTTAACATACAAGGCAGAAGCGCAAAAAGGATTTCTAGCATCACTTATTAGAAATTTAGAGCAAGATATCTCGGGAGATGTCTGGGTCCAAGATAAAAGCACTAAACTATTTTTAGATGATGTTGATAGTAATGCTGGCACCCTAGTAAATAACTACAAGAATGTTTATTTAGCAAATATGCTTAGACGGCAAGCCAGAGAAATTGGTGAGCAGCCGTTCAAGTTAAGAGATATGCTTCGGCAAATGATTAAAATAGTTGAAGGGGCAATTGGCAAAAAAGAATATGCTATCAGAAGCTCACAGGAATTTTTGGTAGATGTCTTCAGAAAAAGACAGGATTGGTTATTAACAAGCGCACAAAATTTTATCCAAGAAATATTTAGGGAATCATCAAAATATATTGATGATTTCCTAGAAAAAACAATCAAAAAAATCGAAAGGTTTGTTGGAAGGTTGTGGGAAGCGAGGAAAAGACAATTAGCACAATTTATTAGAGAAATTTTTGATGTGCATTCAAAATTAGAGCCGATAATGAAAGATATATTTGAAAAAGGTATGATAGACAGAAATACACGCTTGTTCATGCTGAAACTAAAGGCCTTGAATGATTTTAGAATACATAAGAATATATTATTCCAAAATCTTAAGACTGGAAAAAATATATTTCCGCATTTGCTGATGCTTGATTTTGATTTAGCAAGGATGCGTGACTTATTTTATAGCTTGAAGAAAAACGAAGCTGAAATGAAACAAAAATCTGAATATTTAAATAGTGCTGTCAAATATATAAGCGGAGATATGAGTACATTAATTAATAGAAATGTTGGTTTTGTTGATTTTGTGATTTCAATAAAATTAAATATTGAAGGAATTGATTTAAATAAAGCAAGAGAAATGTTTGTTGCATTTGCAGGTGTAAAAAATGGCTGATGAACAACCAAAACCGGAGAAAAAAGGAATACGGCATTTAGTGCCAATAACTCAATGGAGAAAATGGCTTCTAAGGAAAATGGGGTTCAGTGGCTTTAAAGATGAGCCAGAACCTGGTTTTGAATTAACAGATATTAACATTTACGACGAACTAAAGGGCGAAATCAATTTTCAAACAATTGCAAATTTGAATGATTTAATGGTAAATACAGAGCTAAAATGGGACGGCATTCCAAAAGAAGAAAGACCAGACAAAAAGACAGATCCAAATTCTGCTGCTGGAAAAATGGCCCAAATGATTGATTACTATGCAAATAATTTCAATGACCAAGAAAAGTTCAGTGTGAAAGTAGGATTAGATACACATGAATTTGTAAGACACAATCAGGGAATTGGATATTTTACTGATGAAGAGGAAATAGAAAGGGAGGGGGGCTACTTGAACACAGGCACAGGCTTTAAAGATATAGCTGATAGACCTTGGATAAAAATTAGCGACCCAAGTAATCTAAGAGGACAGCCTTTGGAGTATCGTTATATTTTGCCAAAAGAAGAAGAATTTAGGCATGGCAATCTTACTTACAGAGCAGCTTTTTTTGGGGAGAGGGGTATAAACCAGTATATTGAACTTTTAAGTAGGGATATTAGTAATATAATCAATGACTATGGTAACAGAATAAGGGCAGGTAAGACTGGAGAACAGCAAGAAAATATCAATAAAAATTTAGATATAATTAGAGAAAGGTATCTCACAGCAATAAAGGCTGTGGAAGAAAAAATCAGAGCATTTGAAAGTAAGATTCATTACAGTTTAGTGAGCGGAAGAGTTGGAGCTGGAAATATGTTCCAGTTGATGGATGGTATAAAGAAGCAGATAATGGGTTTAAGGCTTGAGCCTGGAGAAGTTCATTACACTCACACTTATAAAATTATAGACATGCACAAAGAAATTATTGTAAATGGTGTTGTTAGAAGATTTGCTGATTTTCATCAAAATTTTCGCAGAGGAAAAGAATTTGCGGCTGGATTAGATGAAAATGGAATGCCGCTTGAAATTGGAGATGGAAAAACAGGATTTAGAAATGGAGTTTTAGAAGAAAATAAGGTTGTGATAGACATATTCCACAACTGGGATGTGACCCATAGAGAACTTACAGGAGTAACTGACCCAGCCGTAACGGTCAGAGAAGTGGACCCGAGATTTGTGACTGAATGCCATCCGATTGATATTGCTGTGTATGTTTATGCTCACTTTGATTCTTATAGAGATGACATGAGAGATGCACGATACCATGAAGACTCTATGTCTATAATGGAGTATCTAATGGAAAATCTTGACCCATTAGAACCAAGTAATGTAAGAAATTATGTTCGGGCTCCTGACGGGACGGTTTTGTCTCCTGATTTTAGCAGAAGTAGAGAAAAACCTCACGCCAAAGTCCGGGTGCAGCTTAATAAACGTGGAGCAAGTCAATTCAGACCTAACACTGACCCAGATGTGGTCCACGAGACTATAAAGTCAACTCATTTAAATCCAGCGTTTGATTTGAAAAATGCAACAAGCAAGGCGATTCACTGGGGAAGAAAGTATTATTATGATGGACAAGACCAGAGCGTGCAATCAAAAGAACCAACACTTACTACAAGAGGTGCTGCCCTTTACATACTGCACAGGGTTATAGACCAAACTAAATATTGGGGGAATACAGGAAACAATCAAGGTGTATTGCAGCTACTAAGCAGAATAGCCAACCAGACACATGGTTACGATATTGGTCCGAATCTAGGAAGATGGGGCAGACCATTAACAAAAGATCCATTTAAGCCGCAGCAATCAGGATAATTTTATTTTTCAAACATTCATCCTAAACAAAAACATATTTAATCATTTTCACCCTCCCTTCTCAAGCAGTCTTTTCTTCTCTTCCAAATCCCTTTTCTTGGCACTTATCTTCCGCACAACCCTTCCCATTCAAATACTATGCTGTTTTTATTTAGTTCTTGTTAGCAAATTTTATTTAATTGTAATCCCTAAAATCAAAAGATTTAAATAGGTGTAGTCCCTAACATCTGTTAATGTACATAGAAAAGAAGAAAATTGGAAAGGACTACTATAATTACTTAAAGATTTCTGTTAGATTGAGAGATAAAGTCAGGACTAAGACTATAGCCTATTTAGGGAAAGGCAATATTCATAAAAATAAAGCTAAAAGAATTTTTGAAAGATTCAAAAAAAATGCTGATGAGGTAAAGCAAAAAACATTGGAAGAGTTAAAGCTAGAAAGCGTAGATATAAATAAAGAAATTTTAAGCGAGCAGCAATTAAACAAGTTAAAGCAAATAGAAAACAGCTTTAATAAAAAATTAAAAATTCTGGACAAAGAAACATTGAAAGATATGTATAATGATTTTATAACTCTTTTTGTCTTTAACACAAATGCTATCGAAGGCAATACTTTAACATTGAGGGATACAGATCTTTTGTTGAATAAAAATATAACTCCTAGCGGCAAAAGTCTTAGGGAAATAAATGATCATTTGAATTCTAAGGACACTTTTAATTTTATGCTAGAAAAAAAGCCTAAAATCAATCATGAAACAATTATAAAAATTCATTCACTATTAATGAAAAACATAGATAAAAGAATAGGTTATTACAGAATACATAATGTAAGGGTTTTTGGCGCAACTTTTGAAGCAAGTCCAGCAGAATTTGTGAGAATAGACATGAATATTCTTTTAAAATGGTTCAGAAAGGAAAAAAATAGATTACATCCTTTAATCTTAGCATCTGCATTTCATCATAAGTTTGAAAATATTCATCCCTTTTATGATGGTAATGGAAGGACAGGAAGAATGCTATTAAACCTTATCCTCATTAACAATAAAATGCCTCCATTAATAGTTCCTGATGCGCAAAGAAAAAGATACTACAATGCATTATCAGAAGCTGATAATACGGAACTTAACAAAACTCAATTAGAGCATAAAAAGATGGTTGATTTTTGCTATTTTAGTTTATTAAAAACTTACAATACCATATTCGCTAGATGGGGTTGAAATCAGTCTTTCTCTCATTCCATCAAATATTAAGCAGTTTTGCCAGACAAAGTTAATTACTAAAATAAAGAAAACTGAATTATTCTTAAATATAGAATATATATAAAAAATAAACATTCATCCTAAACAAAAACATATTTAATCATTTTCACCCTCCCTTTTCAAGCAATCTTTTCTTTTCGTCTTTATCTATTTTCTTTGCTTCTATCTCTTTTTTATAATATGAAGCAAGCTCTATATTATCTTCTTCCTAGGATTTCTTGAGTTTTTCTTCATGTAATTTTATTTGTTGTTCGAGTGATTCAATTCCTTTTTGCAACCTCTTTTTTCTATTTACCATAAAGCTCAGCTTCTATAGAATTTACACACTTTATTAAAATATTTAATAATTTCTCTGCAATAGAAATTTCAATCTTTATATTTTGAGTGCTTTTATCATTTTTAACTGCCATGTAAGCAGTATAACATTGCTCAAATTCCTGATGTGCCATTCCACTTTGAATTAGCCATTCTTGAAATGAGTTATTAGAAAATTTGTTACTGTCTAGTATACATTTTATAATAAACATTCCTCTTAATCTAAGCATTGTTGAGTATAATACAGAATAAGATTTTGCATATTTGTTATCCAATTTATCAAGCTCTATAAGCTCTTTATTGCTTTCTATATTCCCTTTTGTTTCATCAATGTATGTTTTAAAGTTTTCATTGTCAATTTGAATATCTTTTAATTCATCCAAAACATATGCATTGATCAAAGGCTCCGCTTCTTGAACAATTTGATAGTACATGACAGGATATCTCTGAATTGCTTTCTTGAATTTATCCAATTCAAAAGCTGTTATTTCCAAATTCGGTTCTTTAACTTCTATTGAAATAGTTTTATCTTTTGTAATAACCATCACATCAATATCAGAATCTTTTGTTTCTTCGTGTCTTGCATATGAGCCATAAATAAAAACCGCAATAACATCTTTCAAATAAGGCTCGAGCAAATGTATAACTTTCTCTCTGAGGCCTAGCCTAGGCTTTTCTGGAAGTATGATAATTACTTCTTGGCCAAGCCAGTTTTTTGGAACCCAGACAGCTCCGCCATTGCCTGATTTTACTACCTTTTTAACTATTTGCTCTTTTATTGCTAATTTTTGTATCTGCATCGTATAGACTGGGTATAGACACTTATATTTAAATGTTTCTTTTACAGCAGAACTTAAGGCTCAACCCTCTTCACATCCAAACCATCAAAATGCGCGTCATAGCTTATTATTTCACTGCAGTTATGCAATAAGGCTGTTGCGTAGTGAACTAAATCACTTATCTTTAGCTTATATTTCTGGCTTCTTTTAATTGATTCGAAGAATAAATTGTTAGTAAAGTCCACAACTCTTATATTTGCTAAACTTAAGATGTTCCTTGCCACTACTCTTGCATACACCTCTGAGTTTATCGTTGATATTTTAGCATAACTCTCTAGAAGAACAAGAGTGTTGATGATAAGATTTTCCTGAGTTAAAATGTTTCTGCATTCTTGTTTTTGATTGCTATTTGTAAACGCATATATTATAACATTTGAATCAACAAACCTATTCATAAATGCCCTCTTCCATTCTCTCCAAGTCTTCTGGACTTAAATTGTGTCTTGGAAATTTGTCCGCTTCTTTGAAAAGTTTTTCCAATTCTTTTTTAGCATTAAAAGGTTTTAACACAATCTCGTCCTTATTGACTTCTATATCTATTGGTGTTCCTATAGTTAAATCAAACGTTTTTCTTATTTCTGCTGGAATTGTTATTTGGTATCCTTTGGATATTTTCTTTATCATTTCATTAATTAATGAATTAATTAAAATATATAAATCTTTCGTTTTACTTCTCAAAAACAATATTATTTAAAAATACTAATCATTCATTTTAAATTTAAGTATATTTAATTATAAATTTTAATTATTTATTCTTAAAAACTAAACATTAAATCTTAAATATAAAATAGAAAGCTTTAAATACTGATAATTAAACTGGAAATAATAGATATATATTAATTAATAGTAAACAATGATATCCTTATCAGATAACGAGTTTAGCGTAATTAGCTTTCTAGTTAGAAACTTCGCTGAAAAGCTCACAATAAGGAACATTGCCCAAAGGCTAAACTTCAGCCCTGCTGGTGTTTTTAACATTCTAAAGAAACTGGAAAAGCAAAGCATTGTTGTCGGCCAGAAGCTTGGAACTGGATTGTTCTATGGAATTAACTTTGAAAACAAGATTGCAGAGCATCTGGCTGCAGTTGTTTTACTTTATTCTGAAGAAAAAATTGAGATTGATATTGAGAAATTAAAGCAAGCAGATGCCGCTATCTTTGATAAAAAAATATTGTTGTTGATAACAGACAACATCACTGTTCTTGATGTTTCAATCCCAAATGTCGAGGTTACTGCAAAAACAGAAGACGAGCTTATTGGGTTATTCAGGAAAAAAGACTCGCAAATGCTCCAGATTTTGAAAAAAGGTGCTGTTTTGTTCGGCGAAGATAAAATTGTTGAGATAATAAAACAATGTATTTCAAGGTTTTAAAAATGAAAATAATCAATATCAACAAAAAAATAATAAGTGTAATTTTGATAATTGCATTGATATTATTACTCTCAACACTCACTTATGCCAAGCCCTTCACAGACGCTTTCACAGGAGGATTAACACAAATCAATGATTTTTTTGCCAATGAGCAGTACAAGGCTTATACAACAGCAATAGATTTTTTCTTCTTTGCATTGTTGTTTATATCCGTTTATATGATTGGAGTAAGGTACGCGTTTAAAGAAGTCAAAAAGCCTGAGAAAGTAATAGCAATTTTGCTTGGGTTGATGACTGCATTTTTGCTTGTTTTAGGAGGATTTTCAGCAACTATACTGCTGCCCTACATACACTGGCTTTTGTATACCTTATTGTTTATATTTTATTGGTGGCTGCTGAAAGGGATAAAAAGCAAGTTCTGGAGATTTATCCTGGCTTTGCTGCTGACATTGCTGACAATTGGATTGATACAGGGATTGTTTGATGCGTTATCTCCTGACACAGAGGGATTTTTCAGCTCGTTGTCCAAGAGTTTTGCCAGCATTCAGTTTCCCGAAACGCCAGGAGTGCCTGATTACCTGACTGATTTGTTTGGAGCGCAAGTTGCAGCTCCCACAGGGCCTGATTTGACTACTTTGCCATCTGCAACAACTCCTGTTGAGGAGAAAAGAGGCCAAGGCTGGCTACCTGGTGGTTATTCTGCTGGACATTTACTTTGGATAATACCTTTGTTGGTGGCTTTATCGTATGGGGGTTTTAGGTTGTTTAGAAGGGTAAGAGGAGAAAGAAGGCAAGCATCAACAATCATTAATGAAATTGATGAAATTATTAATAAAAAAACCGCTAAAATGAATGAGGTAAAACAAGCAAATCAAGAAAAAAACCAAATGATTCAAATGGCTGAGAACAGAATGGCAGTGATAGAAAAATTACAGGATCCGGCTTATGCTTGGGAAGCTGTAAGAGGCATAGAAGAAGGACATCCGCTTAAGGATCTTTACAATAAAGAACTGCAATTGATAATCAAGCTAAAGGAATTGATAGACCTGGAAAAGACAGAATTTTTAGACAGCAAATTAAATAATTGGCAAGAAAGAATCATGAGAGAAACTGGAATTGATGATGCTAGCAAACAAAGGATATTGCAGCAATTGGAAGAACTAAGAAATTTGATAACATACAAACCAACAATAAGGGACATAAGAAACATGGGCATATTGTGGCTGATTGTTATTTGCTATGATTATGAAAAAAGAGAAGCGAAGTTAAACAAAGAATTGGATCAGTTGCTGCAGGAGCATAATGTTGAAGAGCTTATAAGGGATAAATTTGCTAAAGTCAAGGAAGATAATACAAAATTGCATCACTATAATGCTATGGAAGTTGGGATTATAAACAAACTACTAAACCAAAAAATTGAGCTGCAGAAAAGTAAATTGGAAGAGTTGAAGAGGATAATAAGCGGTCTAACACCAACTGCACAACCTAGACCTGAAGCTCCTGCACCAACACCTCAGCCGGAATCTCCTTATGAAGAACCAGTTTATCCCGAGGTTGAAGAAGAAATAGGAAAATTAAAGGAATTGAATGAGGAAGTAAAGACCTTAGAAATTCTACGAGAATCAAGGAAAACGATTGAAGAAGAAATTAGCCAAGATATTTATGAATTATTAAAAACTGAAGAAATTTCTGCTAGCCCGGATGCTGATAAAATTGTTGATGAAGCAAAAAAGATCAGTAAGGTGAGCAGATTCAGGGGATTATGGGATTCGCTAGCAGAATATCTAAGCAGGACTAGAAATGTCAAGGTAGGCATTTCTAATTTCACAAGAGTTATTTTAACAAATATTAGAGAGAGAAGAAAGAGAATAGAGGAGTTTGTGAATGGAATAAAGGCAAGAACCAAAAAAACCAAAACTCCAGTTCAAAAAACTCAAGCGGAAGATATTACTAAGCTGTTAGGCATTGATGAAAGGGAATTAGAAGCACAGGGAAGAATTAGGTTTAGGGGTAGATAGAGTATGGTTAAACCAGAGGATGTGGTTTCCTTAGATTTATCAGATAAAAAGTTCTTTTTTTCTGGTTTAGCTGGATTTGCTAGTTTACAGGAACTTAATGTTTCTAACACTATGTTTGATAGAGTTGATATTCTTGCAGGATTACCATATTTGAGAGTTGTAGATCTGACTAATACCACCATCACAGATTTAAGCACTGTAGAAAGTAGAATCATAAATGGCAGTTTGACAGTAATTGGTAAAGATGCTGAAATAAGGAGAATTTATGAAAGTAAAACGAGATTACCCATTAAACCCAGAAAAAGAATTGCAATTCCAAAATCTCCATTTAAGCTTAAAATATTGATTTTTGGATTGCCCCTGTCAATACTCTGCGGAGTTACATCAGTACAAAAAGATTTAGCAAGAGTTCTTGTGTTGGCTGGTCATGAGGTTTTAATGTTAAATTATTTTCCAGTTGCAAGCAAAGATTTTAACCTTGTATTATGCAGAGTAGAAGAAGACGAACTTAAATTAGAGGTAATTGTGGTACACCGGGACTTGGATGTAATTTTAAGGAATATGCAAGAACTTAAGTTCTATCCTGATGTTATACATGCTCATACCCACACAATCCAATCAAGAGGTATGTTGAATATACTCCTCATTGAATTAGAGAACCCCCCACTTGTTTATACTATTCACGACCTTCTTCCATATAGGCAGATATTAGTGGATTACGGACCAGAAGAGCTTTTAACTGGGGGAGTAGATCCAAATGCCATCAGAAGAGCTATAGATCTCTCTTACTACACATCTAAACGCAACCCAGGCCAGATAGATATGATAAAAAAGGCAGATGCAATTATTAACGTATCAGAAAGCCACCAAATAGCAATGGGCAAGATATTTGGAAGAGAGATAGGTAAAAAAACCAGTACAATAAAAAATACAACGCCACTTTGGTTTATATTAGATTCTCCTGAAGTTATGGAAAATGCAAAAATAATAAGAGAAGGTATACACAAAGAGAATAATTTTGTTCTTTTTTATTCAGGAAGGATTTCTAAAGAAAAAATGATTGAAACCTTAATGTTGGGTTTTAATAAAGTATGTGAGGAATATCCGAGTACTAAGCTGTTATTGATTGGTGCCGGAAAAGATTCTGATACAATGAATAGTTTGGTTAAATCCTACGGTTTAAATGAGAAATTTATTGGTAATATTATTCCTACTGGGTGGATTAAAAATATAAAAGAATACGCAGCTTATTATCTTGCAGGAGACATATTAGTCCAGCCTGGAAGAACACCAAATCTATATTCTATTTCTGCAATAGAGGCCATGGCAGCAAGAAAGCCTGTTGTTACAGTACCGGGGGAATTATCATCTGGCATTGCAGATAATCCTAAAAATTTATACAAGAGTGTTGTTAGGATCATGGAAAGTTACAGTTTCTATGAAAGGTATTGTCATGAAATATATGTTAAAGCGTTGGACGTCTATGGACCTATAAGATTTTTAAATGAGCACCTAAAGTTATATAGTGGTCTATTAAAAGAAAAACCAAAAATTCTTAGGCTACTAAGAAGAGCTGGAAAAAAACAATTGGAAAATATTGGCTTTTTATATGATAGGCCTAAATATGAATTTAGAATGAGATATGATAGTTTAAAAACAAAAACTGATGCTTTGCCTCCTATCGAAGGTATAGGTGAGAAAAACTGCGCTAAATATGCCCGTCTTGCAGCAGAGAAATTATTTGGTCTTAAGTATGCTTCGGCAGATGCATGGGATATGGGAAGAATGCCTGGAAATTATGTTGTATGGAGAAAAAATGAGTCCAAAGAAGATTACCATAAGGTAATCAAACCTGGCGATTTAGTGGGAATATATTTAAGAACTTCTCCGGAAAATATGCCAAACAGAAGTTACACCCACATGGCATTATATTTGGGAGAAGGAAAGGTTCTGCATCAGAGAGGAAAAGATGTTTTTATTTCTAATTTGGATAGAGTACTTTCGATTAAACATAATTGTGTCTTGAAAGCAATTATAAGAACAGACAGAACAGTAGCAGAAGCTGCTTGATTTTATTGTTTTAAATGAAACCAAAAATCACCATTCCAAAAAATAACATTCAAATAAAGGAATCCCAATTCGTTAAAAACCTCAGGCTCGCAAAATCCAATCTTATAGTAAAGGACACAAGTTTTTAGAATAAACATATATCAGTCTTTTTTGCTGGCAATAACCAATTAGAATATAGAAAACTTTAAATATTACTTCTGTTACATCACTTAAAATTAGGTAAATATGTGATGTAAAATGGACATAATTGGCACTGCCAAAAGGCTTGAAGGACTGCAGACAGTTGACAGCATAGCAAAAATCCTTGATATAGATAGAAGAACGGCTGTCAACTATGTATGGATGCTGAGGAAAAAAGGATTTGTTGAAACAGTTTATGGAAAAAGAAAGATAAGGATGTATAAAATATCGCCTTTAAAGCCAAATAAGTTTGGCTATTCTGGGCTTTATGAATACTTAAACAAAAATTCCAAAATAAAGATTTACGCGCCTTATACAAACAGGATTTACGACCATGAACCAACTCCAGAGGAAATGGTTGTGAAGGCTGTTAAAACAGGAGATTTAAGGACTGTGCTCTCATCACTGGCTTTATTTAATAAAGTAAAGAACTGGCAGAGACTAAGCCAAATTGCGAGAAAAGAGCTTATCGGCAGAAAAATAGGGGCTTTGTACGATGCTGCCAGAACAGTGATTAGGGTTAGAAAAATGGATAAAAAGACAAGAAAAGCACTACTAAGAAGCAATATAGACAATAATTTTATTGTAAAAAATGCAAGAACAAAGGATTTAAAGCAAATAGAAAAAGAATGGAACGTATACTTGCCTTTTAACAAAGCTGACTTGGAGGCTTATAAAGAATGATTAACTTACAGGAGCAAATAGACCTTTTTAAGAATGTAATAGGCAGCCAACTAAAAAATAAGGTGGAATGCATTGCTATAGGCGGCTCTGCAATGATGTTTTATGGGGCAAAGAATGCAACAAAAGATGTTGACTTAGTTTTTTTAAAGGAAAAAGAATTGATTGCAGTTAAAGAAATACTTTATAACTCGGGATTTAACGAAAGAAAAAACATAAAGGGCATATTTAGGGAAGACGAGGATGCTGGCAAGCCTGTGATGATGGATGGAAAAGAGACAAGATTCGACCTTTTCTTAAATGAGGTTATTGGGTACAAAATACATGAAAAGGTAATTGAAAGAATAAGAGAAGTTCACGAGTTCGGCAATTTTATAGTAAAAACAGCAAGCCCTGAAGACATACTGATGATGAAAGGCTGCACAGAAAGGGAGCGGGACAGGGATGATGCTGCAGAATTAGTGAGGAAGTTCAAAATAGACTGGAATATTGTCATAAATGAAACTGCAGAACAAACAAAAATTGGCATCGCTGCTTTTCCTATACTGCTTTATGATTTTCTGACAGAACTTAGGGATAATTTCAAATCAGACATTCCAAAAAATATAACAAAAGAGCTGCTTGTCATTGCAGAAAAAAAATTAGAGGAGCTTAAGAAAAAAGATCAATTAATAAAAGTCACAAAATACAAAAAATAAAACATTTAAATACTACCTTAGTTCATTGTTTTAAATGAAACTAAAACCAGTTCCAAAAATAAAGATTGAGAAAAAAGAGTCATTATTCATCAAGAGCTTCAAATTAGCAAAATCCAACCCGAACAAAACCGGCTTGATGATTTTGTTTGATGCATTGTTTCTGGTTTCGATTTTTGCGTTGAACGCCTTGGCAACATATTTTGCGCAAAGCCTTGCTGCCCCAACAATATTGTCTTCTGCACTTGTTTTCATCGCTTTTTCATTGATTTATTACCTGATAGCGCTGTTTGCATATTCATTCTTTAAATACAGCGTTCTGGATTGTATAAATTCATTATTTGAAAAGACGGAGTTTTCATTCAAAAGATTGGCGCAATTCTACTCATTAAACATCATAATTGCCGGAATATTTTTTGCCATAATGCTTTTGGGCAATTATCTGTTGGTAAGCATAAAAGTGCAATACAGGCCTTTTGTGTTTATTTTCCTGGCAATTCCCTATTTGTTGTTCTTGTATGTTATAGCCAATATATCCCACTCTTTATTTTACCAGGGCAGTTCAATAAAGGACTCAATTAAAAAAAGCTTTAGGATAACATTCACAAAAATGAAAGTTTACAGGGAAACTATACTAATAATGATTCTTCTAGCTTTAGTGCTGTGGCTTTTGTTCTTTGGCAGCGGATATTTAATAAGGCTTATTGGGGCAAAAAACTACAGCCTTTACCTGAATGCTTATGCATATTTCAAGCAGGCATCAATCATTGTCCTTGATATAGTGTTTTATTTAGCAATTTTAGTAAACAGGATTTCATTCTACTCAATAACAAAAGAAATCAAATAAAATGCTTTTCCACAACATAAACCCCGTGCTGCTTGAAATAGGCCCTTTTCAGGTTAGGTATTATGGATTGTTCTATGCACTAGGCTTTGTCATCGCTTATTTTTTGATAAGCCACCTGGCAAAAAGAAAGGAATTGCAAATAACAAAAGACGATATTTCTGATTTTTTGGTTTATGTCATTGTTGGCGTTGTTTTGGGAGCAAGGCTAGTTTATGTTTTTGTTTACAGCCCGTTATTCTACCTGCAAAATCCCCTGGAAATAATTGCAGTCTGGCACGGTGGATTAAGCTTTCATGGAGGCTTGATTGGGGCAATAGCTGCAACCTACCTTTTCTGCAAAAAAAAGAAAGTTGAGTTTTATGACATTGCAGACATTGCTGTTTTGCCAGTTGCGCTAGCATTAGCTTTAGGCAGATTGGGAAATTTCATGAATGCAGAGCTTTACGGAAGAATAATAGATACCGCATGGTGCGTTGACTATTCCAAAAACGAATTTGTTGAAAACCTTCCAAGCGGGTGCAGGCACCCGTCGCAAATATACTCATCAATAAAGAATCTGGCAATTTTCTCAATTTTATGGCTTATCAAGGACAAAAAGCTGCCAAAAGGCTCCATGTTCTGGAGCTTCGTAGCCTTGTATGGATTATTCAGGACATTTGTTGAATTTTTCAGGGCACCGGACGAACAGGTTGGATTTATTTTTAATTATTTCACAATGGGGCAGTTATTGAGCTTTCCATTGTTTTTATTGGGAGGTTATATGCTGTTTAGATTAAAAAGGAAAGGTAATTTACATTGAATCAATAAAAATTAAATAAAAACAAGAGCGACTCATCGAAAATCGCTTTGTGATTTATCAACATTTAACTGCAAAGTGATAAAAGTAATCCGCTTGTGCTATTTCACGACATTAACTGGCTTTTTCTTCAGGAAGGAATTTATGTTGAGAATTATTGTATCCAAAATTCTGTGCAGCGCCTCCCAGCTGTTGAATGCGTTATGAGGAGTTATTATAACATTATCCTGCTTCAAAAGGATATGGTTTTGAAGGACTGTTTTTAAGTCGCATTCCTTTAAGAAATGCTTTGACAGTATCTGTTTTTCCTCCCTTATGAAGCACTCTTCCTCAAGAACGTCAAGACCTGCCCCTCCAATTTTGCCGGACTGCATGCCTTCAAGCAAAGCAGAAGTTTCTACTATGCCGCCTCTTGCTGTGTTAATTATCAAAGCTCCTTTTTTCATTTTTGAGATTGCTTTTTTATCAATGAGGTGGTGTGTTGATTTGCTGTATGGAACATGCAAAGTAATGATGTCTGAATTTTTTAATAAATAATCCAGGTTTACATATTTGAATCCAAGCCTTTTTGCCAGTTTTAAATTTTTAAATTTGTCATAAGCAATTACTTTCATCTCAAAGCCTTTTGCAATCCTTATTACATGCTGCCCGATGCTTCCAACTCCTACAACACCAAGTATTCTGCCCTGCAAGTCAATGCCTCTTAAGCCTTCAATTGAGAAGTCCCCCTTTATGGTTCTTTCATAAGCCTTGTGCAGCATCCTAGTTAGGTTCAGAATCAAGGCAAAAGTATGCTCTGCAACCGTGTTTTCGCCGTAATGGGGCACGTTGCAAACTGTGATTTTTCTTTTCCTGCACTCTTTCAGGTCAATGTGGTCGAAGCCGGTTGACAAGGTAACAATTAGTTTCAAGTTTGGAAGCTTATCAAGTATTTTTTTATTAACAGCAGAATAAATGAATATTCCTATAGCATCCGCATTTTTAATTTTATTAACATTGATTTCATTGAGGTGCTCGCCAATGAATTGCATGTCGCAATTTTTTAAATGCTTAGAGAAATACTCTTTCTCCCAATGTTCAAGTTCGAAGAATGTTATTTTTAAAGGCTTTTTGGGCATGATATTTCTATTCTTATCTTAGTATATATAATTTTCTAAATTTTAACTTAACAAATTCCCATAAATAATCAAAAAATTACAGGTTGCTACGAGAAATTATTATTTTGGCTTAAACATCTTAGCGCAATGCGAGCAGCAAAATTTAACTGTTTTGCCTTTGATCTTTTCTGCATATCCGCCAGAATAAATCTTGCATCCGCACGGGCATGTTGAAATTCTCGGCTCGATAGCAATGTTGATAAGGTCGCCAAACTTGCTGAACATGTGCTTTGTGAAATTTTTGCCTTTAGACGTTAAATGGTATATTTTTTTGTCCCTTTTGCCGACTTTGTCAAACTTTATCAGCCTCTTTTTCCTTAATGTGTTAAGGAAAGGGTACACGTTGCTTGCGCTTATTTTTCTCTCCAGCTTTTCCTTCAATTCCTGTATTAAGTCATAGCCGTGCTTTGGCTCATTTGCCAAAAGGCACAATGTGTAGAATTTAACCATGTTGTTTATTTTTATGTCTGCCACAAAGAGTTGAAAAATATATGTGTATAAAAAACTTTCTATTTTTGACATATCCAAATTGGATATACATGGAAAAGTTTAAATACTTGCGTGAATAATATATCAAAAATGGATGTATCGGAGGCAATAAAATGGAAAAAGGAAGTTGCTAAGAAACCAATTAAGTTTATTTGTTTGAATTTATTTAAATATGAAGTTCAAAATAAGTTGAGGTGCAAAACTAAATAGTTAATAGGGATAGGATAATAATTTTTGAGAAGAAAATACGCAAATGAAAATAAGACCGATAATATCGGAAATTATGTTTTTAAGGACAATGATAAGATTCTTGTTAGCTATGGAGATGAAACGGGCCAAGAACTAATAGAACAAATAAAATCCGTGACGGATTATGCCAAAAATTACTAGAAAGTTGAATGCAAGTTATTTTTTGGTAGCAATTATAATATTGCTATTGGCTTTGGTCATCTATGAATTTTCAAGCAAAGGCAAACTTGAAGAGAAGTCAACAACAGTTTATCAAAACCTGAATCAAGTTCAAGTTATCGGCACCAGAGTTGGCCAAGCCCCTTCGGATTTTGTTGCAATAACTACAGAAGGAAAGCTCGTAAGGTTATATGATCTCATTGAGCGGAAAAAGCCAGTTATTGTATATTTTATGGCAACTTGGTGCCCATGGTGCGCAAAGGACTATGCCGCATTATCAAAAGTATACAAGAAATATGAAAATAACATAACCTTTATATCAATAAGCCTGGACTTAAGCGAGGATTTTATTGAGCTTAAGGAATACAGGAAAAAATACCCAGAGTTGCAAAAAACTATATTTGCGCAGGGAAAAGAAGAGATACTTATTGACTATGGCATCACAAAAACAACTACCAAATATGCAATTGGCAGAAATGGAACTATAATATACCGCACAATTGGCGCATTTGATGAAGAACAATGGGAAGCACTGCTTGACAAACTAGTTAATGAATAGGTGATGGAAATGAGATTAGCAATTTATTTTTTGATTGCATTTTCATTAATTTTTTTGGGATGTGCCGTAAATGAGCAAGATACAATTAATACAGGTTCTGCTTTTGAAAAAGCCACTTATAAAAACATGACAGTGGACGAATTGAATCAACAGTTAAAGACTAAAGACTTTGTGCTTGTAGATGTGAATATTCCAGAACAGAATCACATAAATGGCACTGAATCCTTTATACCATACGACGAAATAGAAAATCAGCTTGATAGGCTTCCACAGGATAAGGACGCTAAAATTGTACTTTATTGCAGGACAGGAAGAATGAGCGAGATAGCTGCGCAAAAACTCGCTGAAAAAGGGTACACAAGTGTTTATAATGTTGTTGGCGGCATGGTTGAGTGGGTAGGAAAAGGATAAGACCAAAAATAGAGAATAAAGAGATTGATTTAATTAAATGCCCTCAATGCAACTCTATAGATATCACCCTTACATTGGAGCCCAATTCTGCAAACACCAATGCAAGAGCTGAAGTTACATAAGAGTAATTGTAATAGAAGAAAATGAAAAAAGAAATTATTAATAAAAAATTATTGGCAGTGCTTATCGGAATAGGCTCTGCTGCGCTTATTTACTTAGTATTTGGGATGGTCACATCAGTTATCCAAAACAGGTTTTTCACAAGAATGACGCCTGTTGGATGGCTTGAATATGCTTCTCTTGGGTTAACATCATTAATGATGGGTGCTTATTTTGGGATTGCTTTTTATGCAAAATCAGCAAATAAGGTTTGCGATACGACAGCAGCCGCAGGAGGAGTTTTCGGTTTTCTAACTTTTGGCTGCTCAATCTGCAACAAAATATTAGTCTTCTTTTTAGGAGTTGCAGGAGTATTGACTTATTTTGACCCACTAAGGCCATTTCTTGGAATTGTTAGCATTTTTTTTCTTGGATTTGCTATTTATAAAAAAGCAGAAAATATAACGGCAGCATGAATCTTATAATACATCTTCTTGCTGGAGTTTTGCTTGCATTAATTCTTGTATTGACTTTCAAGAAACTCCGAAGCAAAGAAGAATTCAAAGGAATGGTTTTGTGGTTTTCTCTTGCAAATCTTATAGATTTGGACCATTTGCTTGCAAATCCGATTTATAATCCTTTAAGATGCGGAATAAATTTTCATCCTTTGCACTCGTGGCTTATGTTTCCAATTTATCTAGTTGGATTATTTTATAAGAAAACAAGATATTTGTCAATTGGTATTTTGCTTCACATATTGTTAGATGGAATAGACTGTATACTAATTACAAACGGTCTGAAATAGAAAATCAAACCTTGCCCTTTGCCATACCGTCGATGCTATTAAGTGCAGGTTTCAAATCCGCAGAACAAATTTCCGAGTACAAATTGAGCATTAAGCTTCTTGCTGCGGAAAAATAATTATTCGCTTAGCCCAAATGAACTGGAAAAATCTATAATCATCTGATATTTATTGACGTAATCAAATCCCTTTTGCATTAGAGAGTAGGTTTTTCCTTTCTTCGTCTTGTTCTCAACAATAAAGCCCTTTTGGAGTAACTCATTCATATACTCGATGAACATTTGGTTTGAAAGGTTTGACCTGTAAAGAACGTTTGTGGGCTTTATTTTTCCATTCTTCTCTTTTATGACGCTCAGAATATCATAAATAATCTGAAGCCTGTCTCTCTTTTTGCTCATTTTCTTACAACATTAATCAGGTTTATCATGATTAATACATAGGCAACAAGCTCAAGCAAATGGCCTGCGACATAGAAAGCTCCGTGATCAATAGAGAAAATGAAATGAATCTTGCCGAACAGCAGGGACAAAAATGCCGCAAACACAATCAGCGCGCTCATTTTTTTGTTCTTCAAGTAATTTCTCAAATAGTAAAATGAGATGTAAATAAGCAGTATTGACGACAGGGCGTAAAAGAAGTAAAGCTTGTTTGAGCTTAACAGAAGCACTGCTAATATCGCAGCCAAAAACAGCGCATAAGCTTTAATATTTTTGATTTTCAGAGTCATGTAGGCAAGCGTCACGAGTCCCGTGATGAAAAGAATCATATGGACATATATGCCAAAATTGCTTAAGCTGTGAACAGCAGTCATTGACCGCATGCTGCATCCTTCTGCCATTGAATAGCTTGCGGCAAAATTCAAAATTGACTGGATAAGATAAGCAGCAGAAATCAAAAGAAAAGAAATTCCAAATAATTTCGATTGCCTTTGGCCAGATAACTTGTAAATTCTTAGAGCGTAAGCTCCTACGAGAGATGTAATAACAAAAAACATCATCTCAAGGATTGAATTATAACCTATAAACCAGTGCGGAACTATTACATAGTCCATCATAATCCATAGTCGATTTTTCCTCTTTTTAAACTTTCCGAAGGATAAATCTGGATTTTTCCTTAAGAAGCGATTTATAAATGGTATGCATAAATAAATCCAATTTGGAGGGAATAACCATGAAAAAACAAGGAAGGAAATCAATTAATTGGATTGTTGTTGCAGTTGTCGCCGCAGCACTTCTATCTTTAGTTGCAATTGCCTATGCGCAGGAAAACAGCAACAAAAATCATATGTCAAACAACGACATGATGGATATGATGGGAGGTAAAGGCATGGATCAGATGCACAAGCAGATGACAAAGAATCTTGACCCAGAGACAAGAGAGCAAATGGACAAGATGCACGAGCAATGTGAAAAATTGCAGGATGGTGAACCATTAGAAGAAGGAATGATGCAGTAAAATGGAAAGGGAACCATACAGCTGGATTTTGGTGGCGTTAATACTGCTGCTGCTCGGAAGCAGCATGCTAATGGGAAGAGGCCACATGGGCTTCAGCATGGGGCTTGGGTTTGTTCTTATGCTAGTGTTTTGGATAGCAGTGGTATGGTTGGTGTTTGAGCTGTTTGGAAAAGAGCATGAGAAAACAGATTCGCTTGAAATACTTAAGAACAGATTTGCCAGAGGCGAAATAAGCAAAAAGCAGTTTGAGCAGATAAAAAAGGAATTGTCATAGAAAGGTGAAACAATGAATGAGCATGACCACAGGCAAAAAGAAGGATTTTTTCAAAAGATAAAACACAATCATTTTTTTATGGTTTTGACCTGCGTGGCGCCAATTGTCTTGCTGCTTGTTGGAAGCTATTTTTTTGGCTGGAAAAACAACAGCCTGCTTTTGTCTGTATTTTTAGCGGCATGTATGTTTGGGCATATGTTTATGATGCAGAATCATAAGGATCATTAAAAATCAGGAGGCGAAAAAATGGGAAAAGGAAAATCAAAAGGCTGTTGCTAAGGCGTTTGGGGTGGTTACCTAACAAAATTTTTTATTTTTTCTTTTTATATAAATAATCCGATAAATAATGCAAGGGGCGATATAATGAAAAAAAGAAATTTCATTGCTGAAGAATCAACTGAAGATTATTTCAGCATATACTCAAGACACAATAGGAAAAGCCAGCTTGAGGATGATGAGCTAAGCCCCATTGAAGAAGCGTTCATGGAAGGATATGACAATGCCATATAGAGAAGTGATTTGAATGAAAATCCCAAATGCATGTAGCTGTGGACCAAATTGCGCATGCGGCCACTGCAAGAGGACATGCTTGGACTTGGATACGCTGGATAACAACAACATAGAGGGTTTGGATGAAAAATAAAGTCAATAAAAATGAAAATTTGGCGTGGAAGGACACTGTATTAGTCCCTGCTGGAAAAACTGTTGATATCCTTGCTGAATTTTCAAACCCTGGAGAATGGGTTATGCACTGCCACATAGCAGAGCATCTGGAAGCAGGAATGACAACTAAATTCAATGTTTTGCAATGAGGTGAAAAAAATGGAAGAAAGCTCATTTAGGATAAAGAAAAAGTATGTTTATGCAGGATTAGTTTTGATAGTGCTAGTATTAGGGTTTGTGGCTTATTCGCTTGGAGCCAAAAATAACAATTCTTCTGCAAGGAATCAAGCAACTGGAATGATGAATGAAAATCCAAGCAGCAATTCAATGGCTGACCATCACAAGCCAGCCCAAGCAAAGCCAAGCGGATTTTTCGAAAATGCAGTTGGAAAACGGGCTCCTGATTTTGAATTGCAAGACATAAATGGAAATACTATAAAATTAAGCGATTATAAAGGGAAGAATATCATATTATTTTTCAATGAGGGAAGCATGTGCTATCCCGCATGCTGGAACCAAATATCATCTCTTGCTAACGACGAGAGATTCAGCAAGGAGGATGTAGTTGCTCTCTCTATTGTCGTTGATTCAATATCCCAGTGGCAACAAATACTGCAAAAAGTCCCTCAGTTATCGAAATCAAAAATTCTTTTCGATACAACCAAGAAAGTTTCAGCAGAGTACGATGTGCTGTACGTTGATTCTTCTATGCACAAAGGCTCTTATCCTGGGCATACCTATTTTATCGTTGACAAGGATGGGGTCATAAGATATACCAAAGACGACTCAAATATGGCAATAAACAATGATGAAATAGCCTCAGAGCTGGAAAAGATTAAAGGTGTCTAGATGGAGCCAACGCTTCTCCTGGCATCTCTGGTAACAGCTTTCATAGCCGGGATCGCAGCATTGTTTGCGCCATGCTGCATTACTGTTTTGCTGCCGACATACCTTAGCTCTATATTTCGTCAGAAAAGAACAGTTGTCGCAATGACGCTTGTATTTTTTCTGGGATTGCTTGCAGTGTTTCTTCCGCTTGGTTTGGGATTTGCAGGCATTGGAAATTTATTTAGCAAATACCATGACTGGATTTTTATTATAGGCGGGACATTCTTGCTTCTTTTAGGAGCATCGATATTATCGGGATTTCACTTTTCAATTCCATTCACGAAGCATCCGAAAACGAAAATTAAAGGGGCAGGCTCTGTTTTCATTCTTGGAATTTTCTCTGCCTTGGCAACGCTTTGCTGTGCTCCTGTTTTGGCAGGAGTGCTTGCGCTTTCAATACTCCCAGGCTCTCTGTTCTGGGGCGGAATGTATGCCCTTATGTATGTTGCGGGTATGACAGTGCCGTTGCTCCTGATCGCATTCTTCATCGACAAGTTTGATTTCACAAAGAAATTTAAAAAGCTTAGCAAGGGCATCTCTTACAAGATTGCTGGAAAGGAAGTTAATGTCACAGTAGCAGAATCCATTTCCGGAGCAATGTTTTTGCTTCTTGGAATTTTGATACTCTACCTGGCATATGCTGGAAAAATTGCAATGGAAAACAGCGCTATGCAGACTTCAATAAATATTTTCATGAGCAATTTGACAGCATCTGTTAACAAGTTCATTGCAGGAATACCAACTATAATCTGGATAATTATTGCTGCCGCGCCCATTGCAATGTTTTTGCTAAGAAGATTAAAGAGAAATGATTCAAAATGATTCCTTACAAAATAATTCCCCCTTTGCAGATAGGTCCTTTTCATGTTAACATGTATGGGATTATGTTTGCGCTTGGAGTATTCATTGCGATCAAAATTGCTGCAAAGGAAGCCAGAAAAAGAAATGTTAAAGAAGATGTGATTCACTATATTGCTTTGTACCTTCTCTTTGGTGGCATATGGGGGCAAGGCTATTTTACGTCCTTTTTTACTAGCCAAAGGGCATGCCTTTAAGTTTTTTTGACATTTTCAAGATTTGGGAAGGGGGTCTTGCATTCTTTCTCTTTTATCTTCAAAAATATTTTTTTCATTTTTTCCTCTCAATCACTTCGACTTATACTCATTAGCGCAGTGACTGCAGCAAAATTTAACTGTTTTGCCTTTGATCTTTTCTGCATATCCGCCAGAATAAATCTTGCATCCGCACGGGCATGTTGAAATTCTCGGCTCGATAGCAATGTTGATAAGGTCGCCAAACTTGCTGAACATGTGCTTTGTGAAACTTCTCCCTTCCGGTGTTAGATGATAAACTTTTTTATCCCTCTTGCCAATTTTATCAATTTTTACCAGTTTGTTTTTTCTCAGGTTATCAAGAAATGGATAGACATTGCTTGTGCTTACTTTTCTCTCCAGTTTTTCTTTCAGCTCCTTGATTAATTCATAACCATGCTTTGGTCCTGTGGTTAGAAGCAGTAGTGTGTAAAATTTCAGCATGTTGTTTATTTTAATGCCAGCCATAATATCATTTAAATCGAACATGTATAAATATATTTCTATTTTTGACATGTCAAAATTCGATACAAAGAGAAAAGTTTAAATACTTCCTGCGCAATATATCCAAATTTGACATATTTGGGTGAAAAATGTATCAATACAAAAGAGAAGTCGGGATGAGTTACAGCGAGGCTGTTGCGAGAGCAAGGGAAGAACTTCAGAAAGAAGGATTTGGGGTGTTTACCGAAATTGACGTGAAAGCTACATTGAAAAAGAAGTTGGACGTTGATTTCAATGATTATATCATACTCGGAGCTTGCAACCCCCCATGGCTTACAAAGCACTTCAATCAGAGCAGGATTTGGGGCTTATGCTGCCATGCAATTTGATTGTCTATTCAAAGAAGGGGGAGGCATTTATTGCGGCAATAAAGCCGACTGTTCAAATGGAAAAAATAGGAAATCCGAAACTAAGCGGGATTGCGGCGCAGGTTGAGGAAAAGCTCAAAAAAGTTGTAGGCTCTATTTAGCGGTGCTTCATGGCAGAAATCAAGGACAAATATATTTTAATAGGATTGTCAGCAAGCGGCTTGCTTTTGTTATTCTATTTCATAGTTTCATCTTTGCTCGGCGGATTTCAATTTGCCGTTGATAATTTTATCCAACTTTGGTATTGGATGGTTCCACTTGTTGTTGGCTTTGGAATTCAGATGGGTATGTTCTTTTACGTAAAAAATGAGATGCACAAAAAGGCAGCTGCAGAAGCTGCGGCCTCAACTGGAATTTCGACAGGGGCGATGGTAGCATGCTGCGCCCACCACATTGCTGACATAGCTCCTTTTCTAGGCATAACAGCGCTTGGAATTTTTCTTACGAAATATCAGTCTACATTTCTTTTGATAGGAATGCTCTCAAATATATTAGGAGTCACTTATATGTTCACTCTAATGGAAACGAAGATTCCAAGGCGGCATCTCAAGGCACTATTCTATTCCTTGCTTGTGGTATCAATTGCAATCGCAGGAGCATCTTATTTCTTTGTTTCAAAATCTCCTGCTTCAACTGCCGATTCTGGTATATTCTTGCAGCCGTTGACAGACAGCCAAAACAGCGTGGATTTTCAGGTTAAACCATTAAGCGCTTCTCAATTTGATATCGAGATGAACACACATTCAGTTGCTCTTGATTTTGATTTAATCCAGATATCAACGCTATACGATAATCTCGGAAATAGTTACAAGCCGCTGCATTGGGAGGGATCTGAACCTGGAGGGCATCACAGAAGCGGAACTTTAAAGTTTCCTCAAGTAGACAGCAAAGCAACATTAATTAAGCTTGTGATAACTGACAGCGCAAAAAGAGAATTCAGCTGGAATTTAAAATAATATCGAGGTGGAAAAATGAAACAAAATTTAGGAAGGGTGGATAGGGTTTTAAGGTTTGCATTGGCATTTTGGTGGCTTGGGCCTTGGGCTCCGCAATACAATGCAGCATGGGCGAATTGGCTCATATTCATTGTGGGATGGATTTCGCTTATCGAGAGTTTCATAGGCTTTTGCTGGCTTCACAATTTATTTGGAATACCTAACAAAAACCAATGATTTTGCAATAGTTGGAGAATTAATGAAATCAAGTGGAAGGTATTATGAATGCGAAGAATGCAAATTTGTTTACAAAGATAGAAGAACAGCTAAGGAATGTGAAAATTATTGCAAGAAATATCATTCATGCAACATGGAAATAACAAAGCTTGCGGTGAAATTGTAAAATGGCAAAAGATCCAATATGCGGAATGAAAGTTGACGAGAAAAAAGCCAAGTTCAGCACTGTTAAGAATGGGAAAAAATGTTATTTCTGCAGCAAGGATTGCTATGAAAAATTCGCCGAAGACAGCCAAAAAGCAGAAGAGCATAATAAAACTGGACAGAAATCTAGCGTAAAAAAAACATCAATCTCAATTTCTGGAATGCACTGCGCCTCATGCGCGATGACAATTGAAAGAGCCCTCAAGAAAACAAAAGGAGTGGCTAAAGCAAGCGTTAATTTTGCCTCTGAAAAAGCAAGCGTGGAATTTAATGAAAACGAAGTTGATGAAGATGCAATAAAACAGGCAATTTTGAAATCAGGGTATAAAGTTGCTGATGCTCCCAAAAATGAAAAAAATATTGGCGAGACCAGGCTTAAAGTCATTGGGATGAATAATCCTCATTGCGTAGGAACAGTTTCAAATGCTTTAAATCTTATCAAAGGGATAACCTCAAAAGAGCTTTTGATAAATGAGCATGCTTTCATTAAATATGACCCAAATCAGACTAATGTTGAGGAAATAAAAAAAGCCATAAAACAAGCCGGTTACGAGCCAGTTGAACAGACGACCTCAAGCGTTGACAGAGAAAAAGAAGCAAGGCAAAGAGAAATAAAACGGCTTAGGCTTGAGGTGATTTTCGGGTTCGTATTGAGCATCCCCATATTTGTCCTGTCATTCTCTGAATGGTTTGGAATAAGGATGCTGCCATTTCACAATTACATTCTTCTTGCGCTTGCAACCCCTGTCCAGTTCATTTTGGGCCACAGATTTTATACAGGGACTTGGATTGCCCTAAGAAATAAGACGGCAAACATGGACACACTGATAGCTATAGGAACCACTGCCGCTTACATTTTCAGCGTGCTTGTCGTTTTCCTGCCAAGCCTGCTTGGTGATAAGCTATATTTTGACACCTCTGCAATAATAATCACCCTCATATTGCTCGGCAAGTATTTCGAGGCGCTTACAAAAGGAAAAGCTTCAGAGGCAATAAGGAAGCTGATTGGGCTTCAGGCAAGGACCGCAATTGTTATTAGAGGTGGAAAAGAGCAGGAAATTCCTATAGAAGAACTGCAGATTGATGATGTGTTCATAGTCAAGCCTGGGCAAAAGATAGCGACCGATGGGATTGTCGTTTCCGGAGATTCTCATGTTGACGAATCAATGATTACCGGAGAGAGTATGCCGGCATCGAAAAAGGAAAAAGACAAAGTTATTGGGGCAACAATTAATAAAAGCGGAATGCTGAAAGTTAAGGCAACTAAAGTTGGAAGCGACACAATGCTTGCCCAAATTATAAAATTAGTTGAGGATGCCCAAGGTTCAAAGGCACCTATTCAAAGGCTGGCTGACAAGGTTTCTTCAATCTTTGTCCCGATTGTAATTTTGATTGCAATATTGTCCTTTCTTTTCTGGTATTTTATTTCTCCCAGTTTCATGGAAATAAATGCACCTTTTCTGTTTTCTTTTACTATTTTTGTGGCAGTCCTGATAATTGCATGCCCCTGTGCGCTTGGACTAGCAACGCCAACTGCAATAATGGTAGGCACCGGCAAAGGAGCCGAGAATGGAATTTTGATTAAGAATGCAGAAGCGCTTGAAACTGCGCATAAACTGACAACAATTGTGTTCGACAAAACAGGCACGCTGACAAAAGGAAAGCCGGAAGTTACCGATATTGTTGTTCTTGAAAAAAAATATGCTGAAAATGATGTTTTGAGGTTCGCTGCAATTGCTGAAAAAGGGTCTCAGCATCCTCTTGCAGATGCAATAGTAAACAATGCAAAAAGCAAGAAGATTGTAATAAATGAGCCTGACAAATTTGAGGCAATACATGGCAAAGGTGCTGTTGCAAAGTATAAGAATCATGAAATTTTGATTGGAAATGACAAGCTCATGCAGCAGCACAAGATAAAAATTTCTGATGATGTGGACAGTAAAATAAGCAGGCTTGAAGAGCAGGGGAAAACGACAGTAATACTGGGCTTGGACAAATCTGTTATAGGCTTGATTGCGATTGCCGATACATTAAAGGAAAATTCAAAAGAAGCTGTTGAGGAGCTTCACAAGCTAGGGAAAGAAGTTGTAATGATCACAGGCGACAATGAAAGGACTGCAAAAGCAATTGCTTCGCAAGTTGGAATTGACAAGGTAATTGCAGAGGTTCTTCCGCAGGATAAGGAAAGCGAAATAAAAAAGCTTCAGAAGGGAGGCAAAGTAGTTGCAATGGTTGGTGATGGAATCAATGACGCTCCTGCTTTAGCTGCTTCTGATGTCGGGATTGCAATAGGCGCAGGCACGGACATTGCAATTGAAACCGGTTCAATTATTTTAATCAAAAATGATTTAAGGGATGCTGTAACGGCAATTAAATTAAGCTCGTATACGATTAAAAAAATAAAGCAGAATTTGTTCTGGGCGTTTTTTTACAATGTTGCGGGGATTCCAATTGCAGCAGGAATTTTATATCCATTCACAGGATTTTTATTAAATCCCATAGTTGCAGGAGCTGCAATGGCTTTCTCTTCTGTATCAGTTGTAAGCAACAGCCTTCTCATGAGAACGTGGAAGGCATGACTATATTTTGATGAACAGGAAGGAGGTAATAAAAATGGAAAAACTAGATTATAATGTAGTTGCGTTGTCGCTTGGATTTACAACAACTGTTTTATATGTGATTTGCCTAGCATTAGTTGCAATAACACCAATACCAGTTATGGTAAGTTTTGTTAATGCGCTGCAGCACAGCATTGACGTGTCTGGCATTGTGACAAAAAGCATCTCTGCTACAAGAATAATTTTTGGAATTGTTGGTTGGTTTATTATTGCCGCTACGACAGGTTACATATTCACATTTTTGTATAACTGGCTTGGACAGAAATTTAGCTCATAATGATTATGCCAGAGCAGCTTGCGAAAATATACCGCGTGTTTCCGAAAGACAGGCTTGAAACAGTTGCAAGTACACTTTAGGCTATAAGCGCAGTTCACATATATGACGTTAAGGAAGAAATCCCATCTTTAAAACCTGTCTCTGTGAGCTATGAAGATGAAGTGGGCAAAATGTCAGAAAATGTAAAAAAGCTCAAAAATGTGCTTGAGGCAGGGGCTAAAAGCGCCGAAGTGCAGTTCAAGACGAAGATGCTTGTCTCAAGAAGCACACCTCAAACAATTATAGATGAGATAGAAGTGCAGAATCCGTATATTGTCGTAATGGGCCCTCATGGCTTGACTGGATTGAAAAAGCTCTTGCTTGGAAGCGTTTCAACAAAAGTATTGAAAAAATCTACTGTTCTGGTGTTAATAGTCAAATAGAAAATGGCGGAGGTGAAAAACATAAAGTTAAGAAATAACTTATTGTCTTTTCTGCACATTTTTTTGAGGTATCAAAAAAGCAATCGCAAATGGCGCAATAACTGCAGCAATCCATCCGAGCCATATAGCCCATTGGGGATAGCCCTCGTAAGGGGACTTAAGCTCTTTCATTAACTGGGCTATGATTGCAATAGAAAGTATGATTGGAACTGTGTATTTTATTGAATATTCCCACCATTTGCCTATTTTAATGTCTGAAACCTTGTTTATGTAAACCCTTAATTTGCCGGCGCCAAGGAACCAGCCGACTGCGATGCATTCCAGAATGCCGACTGCGACAAGGCTGTAGCTGTTGACAAAATGATCAATCACATCAAGGAAGTAAAGTCCGGCATTTGTTGTGAATACTATGCCTGAGAAAAGCCCAAAAATGCATACAATTAATGCTATCACTTCTCTTTTCATTTTTGTCTTTTCAACCATAACGGTGTCTATTGCCTCAACAAGGGAAAATGCGCTGTCATAGGCGATTGTCACCAGTATGAGGAAGAAAAGCATGCTGAAAAATGACGCAAAAGGCATCAAGCTTAGCGCTTTTGGGAAAACAACAAATGCCAATCCAGGCCCTGACGCAACAACTTTGTCTATTGGTACATTTTGCGAAGATGCCATAAAGCCCAAAGTGCCGAAGATTATGACTCCTGCCAATATTGAAAATATCACGGTTGCAACGCCGACAACAACTGCGTTTTTTGATATGTCCTCTTTTCTGTCATTGAAGCTTGCGTAAGCTATCATCACTCCAAAGCCAACGCTCAACTGAAAGAAAATCTGCGAAAATGCCGCTATCCAGACTTCCGCATCAAGCAAAGCGCTGAAATTCGGCTTTAAGTAATACGCCATGCCTTCCATAGAGCCTTCCAGCGTTACAGCCCTCACCAGCATTACCAAAAACAAGACAAGCGCAAATGGGGTTGTGAAATTGACAACTTTTGAAACGCTTTTTGTGCCTTTCCAGACGCTGAAATACAAGCCTATCCAACCCACAACCAATGCTATAAAGACAATAGCTGTTACGCTCCCTATGTGATTTATGCTGTCGCTTAGCTGAAGAACATTATTAAAAAAATATGCCTTTGGGTCATCGCCCCACTGGGTGCCGATTGAAGCGAAAAAATAGATGATGCTCCAACCCATGACAACAGAATAATAGCTTATCACAATAAATCCGATAAACAATGCCCACCACCCTATAAAGCTGAATTTCCGCTTAATGGAAGCAAGAGCGTCAACTGCGCCTTTCTGCAGCTTTTGCCCCAAAGCAAATTCAAGAATCAATAAAGGGATGCCTGCAACAACAAGAGCAATCAAGTAAGGCAAAAGAAATGCCCCTCCTCCATACTTGTAAGTCAGGTAAGGAAATCTCCAGACAGCTCCCAAGCCGATAGCTGATGTTACGGCTGCAAACAAAAAAGTCAGTCTTGTAGGCCACCTGTCCCTCAGCATTAAACCACCCTTAAAGCTACAATTTTGAAGGCAGGTATTTAAAGTTTTTGCATGCGGGAATTTTGAGTGATTCAAAAAACACAAACCTATTTAAAATGAGCTAGTTACATACATAAAACAAGGTAAATATAAAATGATTTCAGGAATTCACTTACAACCAGAATTGAAAAAAGCCTTCTTGGAGCTCGGGTTTGAGGAAATGACGGACATACAGCAAAAGTCAATTCCTTTGATACAGGAAGGGAAGGATGTGATAGGGCAGTCTCAAACAGGCTCAGGAAAGACAGCTGCTTTCGGGTTTCCAATGCTGGAAAAAGTTCAGCACAATCACGGAATACAGTCTCTTGTGCTTGTACCAACAAGGGAGCTTTGCGAACAAGTGACTTCTGAGCTTAGGAAATTCGCAAAATACAAGAAAACCAGCATAACCTCAGTTTATGGAGGAGTTTCAATAAACCCGCAGATTGACCATTTAAGATATGCAGAAATTGTTGTAGGAACTCCCGGAAGAATCCTTGATCATCTCCAGAGGAGTACAATCAACCTTAGCAGAGTCAATATACTTGTTCTTGACGAAGCTGACAAGATGTTTGAGATGGGATTTATAGATGATGTAAAAAGGATAATCTCGCAAGTTCCAAGGGAAAGGCAGACTTTGCTGTTCAGCGCAACTATCTCCCAGCAGGTCCATGATATTGTGCAGCATTACATGAAGCATCCTGTAAAGATTAAGGTGCAAACCTATGTTGAGGAAGCAAAGATGTCGCAGTATTTTTACAGCGTGAATTCAAGGGACAAATTCTCGCTTCTTATCCATATCCTGAAGCATGAAGCTCCAAAGCTCGCAATAATCTTCTGCGCAACAAGAAAAAGGGTTGATGTTGTCGGGACAAACCTGAACAAGAATGGCATAAATGCCTTGAGCCTTCATGGAGGCTTGTCGCAAACCAGAAGGAAAAAATCCTTGGATATGTTCCATAAAAACGAGGCAAAAATACTTGTAGCAAGCGATGTTGCTGCAAGAGGGCTTGACATCAAGAATGTAAGCCACATTATAAATTATGACAGCCCAAAAACTTCCAAAGAGTACATTCACAGGATAGGAAGGACTGCAAGGGCAGGCAGCGAGGGCAAGGTAATCTCATTGATTGCAGAGCAGGATCATGACAATTTCAGAAATGTGCTTGGCGACAGGTCAATAGTTGTGCAGCAGCTTCAACTGCCGGAATTCGAGAGGGTGCCGTTTGCAGCTTCGATAAGAGAATATCGCCCAAGGCAATTTGGAAGACCAAGGGCTCATTATGGCCAAAGGTCTTATGGCCACAGGGAAAGCGGGCAGGAAAGAAGGCCTTATCATCCGAAAGACAGGGAATCACATTCTGAAGAAGGAAGCAGAAGCCACAGGGGGCATTTCCGCAGTCATAGAAGGTTTAGGTAAATCTACATATTTGCATAATCTTGGGAGATTACACAAACATTTGGCAAAACTCACGCAACTAGCGGCTTTGCCTGCTGAATTACTTTCTTAACATCACCAGAAAAAACCTTGCTTGCTCTCAGAATTTCAATTCCGGTGATTGTGCCGTCTTTCGCTACGTCAATGTTTATTCCGCTTGGTAATTCTACAGTCTTCCAATAGTCTTTTTTCACTAATTCAATGTTCAAAATATCCTCTTCCTTATCGTACCATGTTTCTTCCATTTTAATCAAGCCAAAAAGCGGTTATTATCTTAATTTTATCTTTTCCGATTCTTTTGTAGACAACTTTAAGTATCCTACCCATTGGAGGAATACGACAAATTGCATTCAAAGCATCTGGCCAATTTTTATCTTTCAGCACATTCGAGTGCTGTATCGCATATTCAATCAAATCGTCGGTAATTTCTTTTCTAATATCTCTTTTTCTTTTCCAATGAAGCGAATACTCAAACTTCATAAAAAACTAATGTTAACCTCTTATAAAAATCTTTCTATTGAGTTTTGCCAAATGTACGCTGGGAACGATTCTTGGCAGGAAATTAAATTTCAAACCCGTACTTTCCATACATTGGTGTAAACAAAAAAGGACCTAAAAACTCCAGATCCAAATGCCCGCTTTTGTCTTTTACTCCTTTTATCATTTCCTGCTCGTTTTCGTTGCCCACTGGTCCGATAATTATGCCTTCCGGCTTCATCTGCTTAAGCAACGGCCTTGGAAATTCTTTGCAAGCAGATGTTATTATTATTTTATCAAAGAGAGCTTCGCTTGGCATTCCGTTTGAGCCGTCTTCCTCATAAACATGAACATTTTCTATTTTTGCATTTTTCAGGTTTTGCTTTGCAAAATGCACAAGCTCCGGCACAACCTCTGTTGTTATAACCTTGCCTTTTGGACCAATTATTTTTGCTATTATGGCAGATTGATAGCCAGAGCCTGTGCCAATTTCAAAGACTTTTTCACCTGGCTGAAGTTCCAAGGCGTGCGTCATTATCATTACTGTTGTCGGCTGGGAAATTGTCTTGCCTCTAAGCAAGGGAAGAGGCATGTCATTGTATGCTTCACTTTTAAGCTCTTGCGGTATAAAGTTTTCCCTTTCAACCTCTTTGAAAGCTTTTAATTCAATCTCCCTGAATCCAAAATTATCCTTCCAAAAGTCAATAAGCTCGGTTTTCTGGTTCATATTTAAGGAAAACATTTTTATAGCATAAAAAGATTGCTATGGGAATGGTTGAAAAGGAGCAAGTCATTGAGGTTTTGAAGAAAGTCCAGGACCCTGAAATACAATACGACATATGGAGCCTTGGGCTTGTTTACAATGTTGAAATTGAAGGCAGCAAGGTAAAGATACTGATGACTTTTACTTCACCAATGTGCCCTTACGGGCCTGTTTTAATGGATGATGTAAGAAGGCAGGTTTCTGCAATTGACGGAGTTGGAGAAGTTGTAATTGAGCTGACATTTTCTCCTGCATGGGGGCCTGACAGGATGACTGAAGAGGCAAAGATTGCTTTGGGGATTACTGGATAAAATGATTGAGGACATTATTGGCTATATTGCCGGAATTGTTATAATCATAAGCTGGATTCCGCAGGTTGTAAAGTCATATAGGACAAAAAGCGTGAATGACCTGTCAAGCATGATGATTGTTCTTATCATTACTGGAACAATATTGTGGATAATTTATGCATTGCTTGTCAAAGACAAGCCAGTACTTGCAGTTAATGCTGTTTTAGCAATATTAATCTCTTATCTTCTTTATTTGAAAATAAAATATGATAAATAATATAGATAAATGGGCCCAAGGAGAATTGAACTCCTGCCCTAACCCGTCTCAAAGCGAGGACATTTGCAATGTCCATCTGTGTGAAGGTTATGTCCTAGCCACTAGACCATGGGCCCTCAAAGGACAAAGGTGCTAAGCTGTTTCTTTATAAAAGCTTTTTATTGAGAAATCAGTGATTTAAATATTTATTACTTTATCTTTATAATTCCGGCAAAATAAAGAAATAAAAGAGCGGCAACAGCCAGCAAGAGCAATATTGGAATGCTTATCAGCTCTTTTCTTATATTCTCAGCTTCATGATGAATCTTATGCTCAAAGGATGTTATCTCGTGCAATGCATTCAGTGCTTCTTGCCTTTTCATGCCTCTTTTCAAAAGGTAATTTTCAATGTGCGCCAGAGAAAGCCCTTTATCAAAAGCGTCTTTTCCCCATTTGACAAGATGTGCATGAGCCATAGAATCTGATGAGGTGTATCTTTTTTATTTAGGAAGCTTAGTACACAAATTATCCATACACTTAGCTACAAAATTGTTGTTATTTAAACCTGATGGGCATCCTGGAGCAGATCCGCATGCTTCATATTTTTGTATCTTTTCTTCGGATGTGTGCGCTCCCCATAGATCGCCTTTTGGGCAATTTTCTTTCCTTGATTCCAAGAAAGATTCTTTATTAACTGAAGCATATTTATCAAGAGAATAATCAATTGATTCACAAGCACCAGCCCAGCAACATCCAAAACCTAAATCTTTATTTATTAATAGACAATCAGCATCTGAATCGCACTTTAGCGAGACTTCTTCATTTTTGATGATTATAGACTTTTTATCTTTTGATTCTTTAACTTCTTCTTTCCCTTCTTCCTCTTCAAAATCTGTCAATTTAGTGACTTCATCAACGCTTAACCCTGTTTTTGCTGCTATTTCCTGAACTATCGTGTTTTTGTCAGCAGTTTCTAATGAGAACTTCAATTTTTCGTCATTAACCTCTATCTCTATCTTTGCTTTCCCATCCTCTATCTCAACATCAATTTGCTCTTCCTCTTCTTGCTCTTCTTCAAACTTCTCTACAACCTTCTCCAAAATCCTATCAGCATTCTTGATTAACTGCCTAGCTGCATTAGCCTGGCCAAAAGCCTCGCCAAAGTCATTGTTTTTGAATGCTTCATCCGCATTGGACAATCTTTTCCTGGCGTTGTCCATCAATTGGGTTATCGGCTTTTCATCTGCGACATGCCCCTCTGCTTTGTGCTCCTGCAAATCTTTTTCCAATTCCTCCAAATCTTCCTTAGCATTTTCAATCTCTTCTACGGCTTTTTCTTTTTTGATATCGGCAAGTCCCTTTTCTTCTTCTATACCATCCACTTCTTCCTCGACTTCCTTTTCAGATTTTCCAGTTTCTGTTTTTATTTTGATTTTTGTTTTGTCTTTTTTATTTTTGATTTCTATCTCAACTTCTCTTGTTTGTTCCTGTAAGCCGCTTAGAATAGAGTCAATTAAATCTTTTTGCTGCTGATTAAGTTCGCCTTTTACTTCAATTTTTACTTTTACCTCATCAAAAGTCTGCTCAACATCTTCGTTAAGCTCTTCTAATTCTTTTTCAATTTCAATTACTTCCTTTATTTCTTCTGTTGAATCATCATCTTCTATTTCATTAATGTTTTGATTTACTTTTACTAAAGTTTTTCCATGCTCTTCTTTTGCCTTTTCTGCTGCCCCTAATTTGTTTTCTTCAACCATAGCTTTAACTTCTAGCAGCCTTTCTCTTGCAATTTCTATTCCTTTCTTTGCCTTTTCGCCTTTATCAAAAGTCAGAAGAAGGTTTAGATTGTCTAAAGCTTTATCCAAGCCCCATAGAAAACTATCTGGAGTTACACCTGCGTCTTCTGCAGGTTGTTGAGCATTAGCGATAGGCAATATAAGAACAATCAGTAAAATTCCGATAAAGCTGATTTTTTTCATAATTTGCCCCTTATCACCTCTTTTGTAATAGGGTTTGGCCCCCCTTATTATACGTTCATACGTGGGGGTGGTTTGAGAAGAAATCGTTTTTAAGGGGGCCAAATTGAAGAGTTTGAAATTTTGTTAATTTATCCTGTACACCTCGATTTTTTAATTTTTAATTGCTTTTTACCTTACCAATGACCTTGGAGGCTTTCGCATTTCCCTGATCCAGGTCAGTCCAATGTGCTGCAAATCCTTGTTGAATTTGTCGCTTATCCTGTATGTCTTCTTGTAAAGATCGTAATCAATCATTCCCATGCTTTTCATTGGGGTTAATATCCTGTCGTAAAACTGCCTTTTGTTGTACGAAACCTTGACTTTCTTGCCTCTGAAGGGAGGTTCCTCTATCAAATCTGTTATTAAGCTGCCTTCATGAAGCTTGGTTGCGAACAAAGACATCTCTGTTTTGCCTATCTCTCCGCCGTTGTCTTTCATCATCTCTATAAGCAGTTTTGCAACGATTATCTGCTGCTTTGTCGCAAAAACAACCTCATATATGTCTTCCGGCAGGTTAAACCTGTCGAACAAAATAACCATTTTAAACAGAAAGCATAACATATATTTAAATATTTCGTTTTCAGATACTAGTATAGAGAAAAGTATATTGATTATTGGACAGTAATTAAATTACCTAATCTTTTTAAACAACAATAGATTGCCATTTTTATATGGAGTTATATTATGGTGTAACAAAAGAAGGTCTTGAAGGTTTACTTAAGGAGGGTATAAAACCTAAGCAAATTGAATTTGAAAGCGGTAGTTTTGCAGTTGTGCCTCTCAGGACTTCTCCCAAGAGAGCCATTTTGGCAGCTTTCGCAGACGATTTAGACGAAGTCACTTATTACAAAAGAAAATCACAGCCAGCCACTGCCTATGTAGCACTCGGTGTCATGACTGATAGATATTCTCTTGTGAGGTGGCAATTTGATGAATTCTGGATACAAGACGGGGTTAGACCTCAAGATATAAGGGCAGTTATGGAATTAGATTATGCAAGTGTAAAATTGATGTTTAAGAAAATGGCAGATGGGTTAGGATTTACAGAATCAGATTTTGCACCTTTGCCTTAACAAATACTTATTAAAAGTTTATCTCCCAAAAAACCCTTTCAAAACATTTTCATAATCCAAATCAACTTCCATATCCCAGTCCTCGGGAAAGCATTGGTAATAATTTCTCCATGCGTACCTTTCATCAAGAAATATGATTGCTCCCTTGTCTGTTTCTGAGCGTATACATCTTCCTGCATTCTGCAGGCATTTTGTAATTGCCGGAAGCACATACCCGTATTCAAAGCCCTTGCCAAACTTGTCATCATAATATTCAATTAGCAGTTTGGCTTCAGCATCCGGCTTTTGCAGCGGCAATCCAACTATAATTACCGCTTTCAGAACACCCGGCATGTCAATTCCCTCTCCAAAAGAGCCTGTTGATGTGCCAAGCAGCAATGCGCCTTTATCCTTGTAGCTCTTAAAAACAGACAATAAGTTCTCTTTTTCCTGTTTTGTTAAAATTTGTTTTTCCCTGAAAACAGGCTTGCTGCACTTTAAATGGGCTGCAATGTTTTCCATCAGTTCGTAGCTTGGAAAAAAGATTGCGGCATTTCCATCAATCAAATTAGCAATATCTGAGCATATGGATGCTATCTCCCCATATTGCTTTGCATTTCTCTCAACAAACTTTGTTGTTGTTTTCGGGATTATTAAGTTTAACCTGTTTTTCTTTGGAAAAGGGCTTTTGTACTCTTTTTCAACAACATCATTAAAGCCAAGAATATCCTTGTACATTGCTGTTGGGGTCAAAGTGCCTGACATCAGGATTGCTGAGTAGCTTTTTTCAATCACTTCTTTTGCTGCCAATGAAGGATCTAAACATCTGTAAGTTAAGCTTACCTTCAGCTTGTTCCTTTCCATTGTTTTTGACAATATCCTTCCAAACCCAATATCAGAGCCAAGCCATGCCTCCAGGAATTTCGCAATGCTCAATACAAAGCTCTTCTTTTGCTTGTCTCTTATGTCCTCTCCGCTAAACAAAAGCTCTGCAGCAATGTCATTGTAGTCTTTTGACTTATTTATTAAATCAACTAATGAATTTTTGCTGATGACGGTTTCATTCCCTGAGTCTTTTGCCAGCTCAAAAATAGCATTTTCTACAATCTCAAGGTTTTCAAGCGTTTCCTCGTACCCATATTTTCTCGCTTCTTTTTTTGCATTGTCTATGATAAAGCTTGAAGTCTTTTGCGTCAAAAGCTCCCTTATCCTGTGTGGAAGGTTGTGGGCTTCATCAACAATCAAAATAATATTTTCCAGTTTTTTATTTATCTTAGCCAAAAAAGCGTCTCTGATGCTGTTGTTAAAAATATAATAATAATCCGCAATTATGACTTTTGCATTTGCTGCTACCATAGTTGTCAGCTCATAAGGGCACATTTTGCCCTTTTCGCCCTGCTCAACAATGTTTTGCACATGGCAGGGGCCTGTTATTTTTAATTCCTCAATTGCAAGCTTTGCATTGACGGTTGGCTGCAAGTCTGGCTTTCTTGAATTCAAGTAAAAATCACATTGACTTTCATCCCTTAAAGCCCTGCAATACTCATGGAAAGAGCCTGCTGGCATTGCCTCAACTCCTTTTTGCAGACACATCCATTTCTTGCCTATTACATCGGCAGCCTCAAAATTGATGCTGAATTTTTGCTTTATCTGCCTTAATGTGTCAATGACAATCTTATGCTGGGTTTGCCTTGATGTGAGGAAGAAAATTGACAGATTGCTTTTCATTGCCAAGGACAATGCAGGGGCTAAAACAGCAATTGTCTTGCCTATTCCTGTAGGAGCATGCATTATGATGTGTTTTTTGCCCTTGACTGCATTATAAACATCGGAAATCATGTCTGTTTGAACGTCTCTTATTTTAGAATAAGGAAAGTAGATTTCTTTTTGGATTTCTTCATTAAGCATATTTTAAAAGAATAATTTGTTATTTATAATTGTTTTTTATTTTAATCTTTATATTGATTTTTAAATTTCAATACATCGCAGTGACTTGCGAGGTTCGCGAGAAACTCGCTCACCAGCTCACTGCGACAAACTTTTGTGCTCGGCTTCGCTATTTTGCCATATCGTGACATCTCGCCAATACATTTTACCACTACCGAAAACTCAACAAAAAGGAAAGATTTAAATAAAACAATTAAAAGGATTAAAAGTTGTTAAAAAGGTGAGATGAATGAGTATATTTGGAATTTATAGTGAGAAGTGGAAAAGATTTGCCAGTTATTTTAAAGGATTTCTTGGGCTTGAAGAAAGACTTGAAGGCAGAAAAGCTTATTATTACATGCATGCAGAAAAAAAAGAACTTAGAAAAATACAATCTCTTGTTTCTGAGCATAAGGTATCTCAAGCTTTAAAAGGTATAAAAAAATGGCATCTTCAAATTGCAAAAGCAGTTGATAAAGAAGTTAAGCTAGGCATGAGCCAAATTTTTCAGTACTTCCATGTTATAAAAATAACAAATCACTTTGTTGAAGTTCTCGGCAAATTTGTTAGTCATGCAAGGTCGAGGGGTGATGTCTTCAAAGGAAGAGTTGATGCTGTGGCTCAAGAGATGACACATAGAATGACTGCTGCGATTATAAAAGCTGAAAAGTGGGGTGGCGATGACTTAAAAAGGTTGATGGCTATCATAAATGAAGCGCTAAACAAGGGGCAAGCAAAATTTTTGGATGAGCTGCGATTGGCATTTAAGGAAGAGAATAACTTATCTTTACTGGGAAAATTTGCCCTAAGGATGGACATTAAAATAGAAGTGGCTAATGAAAGAAAACTGGAAGCTCTTTCAGTTCAACTTGAACGCCTTGATAAAAGTTTAGAAGGTAACAGAAAAGGAGAAAATTATGACAAGATGCTTGGGGAATTTGAAAAAATATTATTAGAGGGGGAACATGATCTTGAAAAGATGTTTAAGGCAGCTCATCTCATTATGAAAAGAGACCTTATTTTGATGATAATGGTTTTAGCGGACAAAGAAATAATGGAAAGGCTTGGATCTAAATGGATTCAGGTACATTTCATGCCAGAAAAACCAATACACGAAGAAGAAATGTCACTTGAAGAATTGGGTAAAAAAATATCAGAAAAAGCCCACACGCTTGCTAATGGCTTTGGTGTGATTCTTAAAGGAGAAAAAGGTATAGAGCAAAAATTGAAAGTTCTAATAAGATAATAAAAAGAGGTAATAGCAAATGATGCAGATGCGTGATTGGATTTCTGGATTAGTTGGTGCTCTGGTGTTTTTGCTTGGCTTGATGCCTTTGATGGGAAAATTTGAATTCCTCAACAATCTGCCTGTTTCTTTGCTGACATGGATTGTTGCAGGAGCTGGCTTTTACTTGGCAATAAACTCTATAATTGAAATAACCAACAGCAACGTCATAGGGTGGTGGAGCTTTGGAGTTGCAATCGCTGTTTTAATAATTGGATTGTTTCCGTTATTGCACAGCTTTGGCATTGGGTCTGCGTGGTTCCAGTTCAACTGGCTCAACAGGGCGGCTTACAACATAATCTTTATAATAGAAGGGGTTTTCCTGATGATAGCTACTTTCGCTATGGAATTATAAATCAAAGATTTTTCTATGGGCAGAATGGGTTTGCTATTGTTGTGTACTTTATCCATAGATAAGCCAGTATCAATCCAACCAGCACGCCTACAAAAAACAGCGTAACAGGGTGTGTCACAATTCCTTTTTTATTCTTGAAGATTTTCATGCAATCACCTTTTTGGTTAATATCCGAACTCTGAAAAAGCCTGTATTTAAACATTTCTATTTTGGAAAGGTTTTTATAAGAAAAGTTAAAAGAAGAGCATGGAAAACCTGAACAGGAAAATCAAGGTGAAGGTGATAAAAGCAAAGAACAAAATAGTGCCAAGAAAAGCAGCTTTGATGCTAAGACTAAGGAAAAAGCCAGATCCGCAAGATGTGATTGAACTTGCAAAGCTTGTTTCAAAGGCGATAGAGCGCATAAGCAAAAGTGTGTATGTGTGCATTATTCAGCAAGCTAATCTCAAAGTTTGAAAGAGAAATGAAAATCTTAAAGGAAATTGTAGAAAACCTTAAAAAGAAGATTGATATATTGGTGAAGGAAGGCAAAAAAAGAGAAGCTATCAAAAAAGGGATATTTGATCATTGGAACAATTCAATCAAAAACATAGAAGAGGAGATAAACAAAGACTTGATGCATATTTTCAGGAATTTATTTGTTGAGCACAAGTATGTTGAAACAAGGCGGTTTTAATAAAAAAAAGAGGTGTTGTATGGAAGTTAAATTATGGAAGAAGCCAAAAAATTGCACTATAGTTGAGGGATTTCCGGGATTTGGGCTTGTAGGCACAATCGCTTCAGAATTCCTGATGGAGCATTTGAATACGGAGCAGATTGGCAAGATTCTGTTTGATGACATGCCTGCAATGGTGGCAATACACGAAAACAAGCTTGTTGAGCCTCTTGGCATATTCTACAACCAGAAATACAACATTGTTGTTTTGCATGCCATAACAGCCGCAACGCATTATGAATGGGACATGGCAGCCACTATTGCGAAGATTGCCTCTGACTTAAGCGCAAAAGAGATAATATCACTTGAAGGGGTAGGCTCAGGAGAGGAAAGCGAAGGCTCAAAGGTATTTTACTATTCAAATAATGATAAAAACGCCAAGCTTTTTGAAAAAGCAGGCATAGAGGCTTTGAAAGAAGGCATCATAATTGGAGTTACAGGTGCTGTTCTGCTAAGGGTTGAAAAAATCCCGATAAGCTGCCTTTTTGCTGAAACACATTCTAACCTGCCCGACAGCAAGGCTGCTGCAAAAGTTATAGAGGCGCTTGACAAGTACCTTGGCATGGACTTGGATTACAAGCCGCTGCTGGAGCAGGCACAGAAGTTCGAGGAAAAGCTTAAGACAATACTGCAGAAAAGCCAGGAAGCCCAGGAAATCAGCGAGAAGAAGAAATTGAGTTATTTTGGGTGATAAAGCGCATTAAACATAGAAACATATCTCTTAACCAAATCATCATGCAATTGCATTGCCTTTCTTCCTTTCTTAACCATAAAATCAACAAAGGCAAAGGCAACATCATGCAGCCCGTTTCTTGCAGGCTGGAAGTCAAGCTCGCCTTTGATGCTTAATCCCAAATTTGCTATGTTGTGCTCTTTAATTGTGCGAGCCCATTCTATTGAGAAGGCAAATGCCTTTGCCTCTTCATCGTGCTTGTTTGGAAGGGTTTCTGTCAATACATGACCTATTTCATGGCCTATGACAAGCATTAAGGCATCAAGATGGTTTTCCCTGATGAATATTCTTTTATCGCCGCCGTTAATGGAGAACCCAAGAATGCCGCTGCTCCATGCGCCGAATATTAAATGGAGGGCTTTGAATTCTTCAAACGGCAAAATGCTTATTGAAATATTTTCTGACAATCTCTCTTTCATCATCAACTCAAAAACTTCTTCTGCAATGCTTCTTGCTTCGTTGTTATCGCCGATAAACCTTGCTTTTGGCCTTGAAGGATTTAAGAAAAGTTCCGGGATGAATGAGTGTTCTGCAACATAATTTGCTGAATATTCTTGTTGATTATTATATTGAACTATTGATGATTTCTTCGTATATTGGGGTTCAAAGTTTATTGAATTATTTACCTCAAAATCATAATTATCGTCGGTATTTTTTGAAAAATAATTGATTCTTGCGTAATTATTGCTATAGGAAGAACCTCCAACAATGTACTCCAAGCCGCTTGAATAGTTCATTTTAACCTTGAATTCTCACTTTACTGTTAATCCTTTGGAATTTATATGATTATTGGTGGCTTTCTGGAACGCTTAAAAAGGCAGAATATTAGCTTTATACAGTTTATAAGGTTAAACTATATACTAATTTTCATGGTGCCTAATTCTAATAGCATAGTCTCACTTTTGCTTTGGTTGTCGGCTTTAAGGCATGTCTTTTGTGCTTATTCCGGCTTTGCCCTTGTTTTGCCTGTTTGGGCTGGCCTGTTATTGCATACTTTGGCTAAACCAAGTCTAGGCATAAATCCTTTTTTCTGCTGCTTTGTTCTCCCTACAATCTTAAATCCTCAGAGAGTCCTACAACAGACAATAAACATTAAGTAAACATTATTCTCTTAATTTTGTTTCACTCATTTTTGCTCTATGAACTCTCACTTTTCACTATGCAACTTCACTTTTAATAAAAATTTTCTATATAGAAAATTAAGTATGGAATAAATAGCTATTTTAAAGTATATGTTAGAAAAAATATTTAAGAATAAATTTATTTAAAATGTTATAATATAAAATATATTATTGATTGTAATAAAATAACTAAAAGATACAGTAAAAAACTAGAATATTTGATAAATGTTAATTGTAAAATTTAATCAAAAACATTAAATTCTTGCAAAATTTTAATTAAAATGTTGGAAATTTTTATTATAATATTGAATTTTGTAAAAATTTCCGAGCATGATCAAAAATTTTTAATTTTTGACAAATGAAAGAAAATCTTGTGAAAATTTTAACAATTTTTTTGCTGATTTCTTTAATAAGCTGCGCAAAAAATCCTGATAAAAATTTTGAAGTAATTTCAATTGACAACGGGAATGGATTAATAAAAATAAATGCTGAAATTGCCGACGACGAGCAGGAGCAAATGAAAGGCCTGATGTTCAGGGAAAAATTAAACGAGAATGATGGAATGTTTTTTGTTTTTGAAAATGAGCAGGAGCGGACATTCTGGATGAAAAATACCTTGATTCCGCTGGACATTATTTTTATCGGCAATAATTTTGAAATTGTTGACATCAAAAACGCTGTTCCCTGCAAAGGAGAGCCTTGCGCTTTGTACAAATCTTCAAAGCCGGCAAAGTATGTCCTGGAGGTTAATGGAGATCTAACGGCAAAAAGGGGCATCATGATAGGCGACAAAATTACCCTTAACAAAAGAGGATAAAACCTCAAAATTACAAAACTTTAAATACATGCTTTCAAAAAATCCAAAATGATGGGAATGAACTGCAAGAAATGCGACGAAAAGCTGATGAAGAAAGGAATCATCCAAAGCGGCAACTCCAAATACGAAGTTTACAAATGCAATGAATGCGGGCACGAGGAGATGAAAGCGATTGGGGTTAACCCAAGTTACCATAGGTAAAAATTCAAAAATATAAATTAAAATCGAAATGGAATACATGATAATGGACACACATTAAGACCAATGCTCTAAGAGCAAATTAACCTAAGGCAAGGCAGTCTTTGGTTAAGAGGTCTGGATGGTGTCCAGAATGAGAAAGAAATTCTTGATATGTGAAATACATGGCTTGACTTTGGTTAAATGCAAGAGGAAATGCTGGCAAAGAGGCGGCAAGGACAAAACTTGGATAAGCGAATATGCAGAAAGATGTTTTAAGTGCATTGCAGAAAGCAGGTACATAAAAAAAGAAATTATAAAAGAAAAAAGAAAACATTTTAAAATATAAAAATCGTCCTCAGCGTACATTTGGCAAAGGTTTTTATAGGAGTTAGTATTGGATTTACACTATGGAAAAGTCTTTATTAAGCAAATTGTCCAAAGAACTGGAAATTCCTGAGAAGAAAATACTAGATGAAAGTTTAAATGTTTTCCTTGATGCAGAACTAAGAAACGCATCTGCTGAGATTTTGAAAATCAGGAAACAGTTTAATGTGTCCAATCCGAAAGAACTCAAAAGTAAAATCGAGAAGGGCAAAATTGAAGAGCATCCGGCTTGGGAACAGCTTATTTTCTGGGAAAATTTAAACAAAAGAATCAAGGTGGTTAATGATTGGATGCAGAAATTACATATCTCAAGCTAAAGAATATTGCACTGCAGGAATTTCCAGACATTGTCGCTTCTGTTTCTATTACGAGAGGACCTTTGAATGTTGCTAAAAGTTTAAGATTGTTTTTTACAGATAACTCATAAAATCGTAGGGCGGATACCCACTTCTTTAGATGTGGGAGGAAGCCCGTCGTCCTCATTCTTGTTTATAGCGAGAGGCACAATCTCGCTTAATGTATTTTGTTTACTTTTGAAAGCACTCTTGAGAATAAACAATCCAGCTTCTGGCTCAACACAATTTCTTAGAATCTTGGTTTTGTCTATCCCATCATATTTTGAAAGGTCAAACCCTTTTAATTCTTGCAACGCTTCGTTTCCAGCATTGTGCATCCTATTAGCTTTTTCTTTTCCATCAATGACAAAATTAGCCCAATAATAGTGCTGCCTATAAACAAATGGCTTAATTAGAGGGTCATAAAAGCTAATCACATTTTCAACACACCACTTGCCTTCAAAATAGGATTGTAAGAATATTATCTCTTCATACAACTTCATATCTGGAAAGATAGGTTTATTTTGTCATTTTGCAACTGCACTAAATCTTCTAATCTTAGAATGGCTTGGACATGGGGGACTACTCCATATAAAATCAAATTCTTCAAAATGTTCTTCCAAGTAAGCATGAGCATCACCAACAATAACTTTATCGTTGGGAAAGTTATCTTGATAGATTTTTGCAATGTCTGGATTAATTTCTACTGCTATCACTTCAATCTCCCCCCCCCAAAGCTTTCGGTTGCCACCGATTCCAGCATAAAGATTTAGGATTTTCACGAGAAATCACCTATCTTTAATTGTCCTTTTAAGTTTGGAGGACAATTGTAGATATCGTATTCAAAAACGCTTTTACCCATCTGCTCTTGAATGTAGCGTTTGACTTGTTCTTGTGAAACGTGTCCAGCCGAACCACAGTAGTAACCTCTTGCCCATAAAGCGTCAAATCCTTTGCCGTAATGGTTTTGATAGCTCAAGTATCGCAGTTCAGGGAAAACTAACCTTAACTGCCTTGCTGTGTTTCCTTTTAGTTTGTGAATTATATCACTTGGTCTTATCGTCGGTTTTCCGCTTACAAACAAATGCAAGTGGTTTGGCATAACTTCTAATGCAAGTTCCTGTATGCCAATCTCTTGGCATTGTCCATGAATTATTTGTTTTAGCACTTCAATCACTTTTCCTATTAGTATTTCTTTTCTGTATTTGGGTATCCAAATCAAATGATAATTTATGTTGTATTTGCAATGGAAAGATGTTCTTACCGTTGCTATCTTGCTTTCAATCTTATGCACTTCTGGATTAAAGTGTGGATATATGTTTCTGGTCATTACAACCACCTCATAACGTGGTGGTTGTTTTGCTTTTGTGGGGTTTTCTCGTCAAGCGAACCCTACATTAAATCTTTCGTGTCCATAGACCGAAACGATTTAAGTTAGAGGGTTTGCGTGAGAAACCCCCAGCTTTAGCTGGATTTATTTTGGGAGTGGGTCATTTTAGTGCTTTAACGAGTGTTTTTGTATTTTTAATAAGGTTTTCTTATCCGCCCAGAGTAGCGACCCCAAAAATTTTGTATAGCAATGATTAGTTTATAATATCTTCCGTTTTCAACACTTTTACCTTATCCTGCTTCTCAAAATGCCTGTCGTCTGACCATATTACAGAATCGGCTATGCTTAATGCTGTCGCAATAAAAACAACATCTTCAGGATCAATATGCTCCATTATTTTCTTTGCTTCGTCCCAATTTTTCTCTATTTCTTCAGTTGGTACTAATTTGATATACTTGAACAAGGTTGCCATTAACTTGTCATATTCATCCTCTGTTAATCCAGATTTTTCCAGAATATAATCTTTGTACTTTCTAATTTTGTGTAGGGAAGGTTCTGGAAAGTAAAAGTCAAACTGAGAATTCAAAATTATCTTTCTGGTCGTTGAATCACGAATCAAGGCAGACAAGATAGCATTTACGTCCAGTATAATTTTCATCTTTTGTTTAGCTCTTCAAAAACACCTCTGTTTATCTTATGAGAAAGTTCGTCCACATCTGTCTGCGTCAGCTTGCTTCTCTTAGTTAGCTTGTCCATTACCTCTAAATCTTCAATTTTCTCAGAGATAGATTTCCTAACTACCTCACTCCATCTTATTTCAGAATGTTTCTTCATTTTCTCATGTAAATCTTCTGGTATGGCTAAAGTTACATTTGGCATTTTCATCACCTTATGTGGTTTAATGTGATTACACATATATAAATCTTTCTATCGTTGGGTGGGTGGTGGGGAGAGTGGTGGAGGGTGGATTGATTTTTTTGAGTTTAATGCGTTTTTCGTTATTGGATGTGCAATTCATTGAAAAACATCAAGTTTTACACATAAAAGCCTACTTCCAGCACCAAAGTTTAATGTTTCAATGTAATAAATCTCTCAAACCCCCTTATCCGTTGGTCATTCTTAGTCTTGGTAAAGACAATTTTAATATAAAGGCACAAAAAATGTTCGCCTAATAGTCATTAAAAGAAGTTAGTAATAATCTAATAACGAACATTTATATATTTCTTATACTAAAAAAGTAAGTTATGGTGATTAAAAATATAAAAAAATATCCAAACCCTAACCCAAATGGTCGATTTTTAATTGATTGTCTTGGCTGTAAGGAAAGAAAGGAGCATCACGCAAAGGGTTACTGCTATAAATGCTACAAGAAGTTGGCATGGAGAAGCAAAGAAATAAAATGTAAAAGTTGTGGTAGGACAAGACCACATAAGGCTTTTGGATTGTGTGCCGGGTGCCATGTAAGATTGCATCATTATGATTTAACTAAGCGTGCAAATGCTAAGAAATGGTATAATATAAGCCTGGAAAAATTAAGGGATATAACTAAAGTGTGTGCTGGGTGCGGATTTGATAAGCTTATTACTTTGCATCATTTAGATGGCAACAGAGAAAATAACGACGATAAAAATCTAGTAGGATTATGTCCAAATTGCCATAAGATGATTCATACTTATCAGTATTATGAATATATCAGAGATATTTTAAAAAGTAAGGGTTATGACACAACAAAAGTTCACCCTACAAACTATGTAAAAAGGTGAAAAAATGCTTGACAAGCTGAAAACAGAGCTAGAAATAAGAGGCTTTAGCAAAAGGACAGTTGACACTTACATTTTCCACAACAGAAAATTCTTGGATTTTGCGAAGAAAGAGCCGAATGCTGTGGCTGAAGATGATGCAAAGCGCTACATTGCTTATTTAATGTCAAACAAAAAATACAGGCCCAGCAGCATAAATCTTGCCTTAAGCTCTCTCAAGTTCTTTTACAATGAAATCTTGCAAAATAGGGCATTTAATGCAGTCAAGGCGCCAAAGCTTGAGAAAAAGCTTCCTACAGTGCTGACAAAAGAGGAAGTAAAAAAACTCCTGAATGCAGCTGAAAATCCAAAGCACAGGCTTTTGATTGAGTTTATGTACTCCTCTGGATTAAGGGTGAGCGAATGCGTCAGCCTGAAGACTGATGATCTTGACTTGGGAGAAAAAATCGGCAAAATAAAGCACGGCAAAGGCAACAAGGAAAGGTACATTATTTTGTCAGACAACTTGATCCTGCATTTAAACGAATACTTAAAGAACAAAAAAGACATCACTTCTTATATTTTTTCCGTCAAAAATCGTCCAATAACAACAAGGCAGGCCCAAAAGGTTGTAAAAGAAGCTGCTAAAAGAGCCGGCATCAAAAAAAGAGTATTTTGCCATGCATTAAGGAGCAGCTTTGCAACACATCTTCTTGAAGCCGGAACAGATATAAGAATAATACAGGAGCTTCTTGGCCACTCAAATTTGTCAACAACCCAGATTTATACAAAAGTATCAACACAGCAGTTAAAGAAGGTGAAAAGTCCGTTGGATACTCTGTGATTAAAACTTTTAATCAAATCCTAAAAATATTAAATGAATTCGTGCAAGCTTAGCTGCAATATGTTTTCCTTTGCCTGCAATGTCTTGAATTCAGGGTCAAGCCTCAGATAAGGCTTTGAATTAAGGTATCTTTTTATTATGGGAACTCCTTTTTCTATTAGCGATGTGACGTAATTACTTGCAAGCTGCTCTGACATATCGAGCTTTTTTGCTATGTCCTCATAAGTAAGGCTGCCTTTCTCTTCTTCAAGAGTGTAGATGACCAAAAACACTTCCTGCTCTCTTCTGTTGAGCCTTTTAACATCAAAATCCTTGCTTCTTGATACAAAATTGCCCGAAGTTGACTCAAGATGCATCTGGATTTGGTCAACTCTTTCGCTTAATTTGTCAAGCTTTGCTTCAATCTCGCAAGTGTACTCGTAATTTGCTGCAATCTCGTTTGTATTTTCATTAATGGACAGGAGATGCTCCTCAAATTCCTGCCTGATTTTTGTGAATTCCTGCCTCAGCTTTTTGCCTTTTAGCCCCAGACTGCTGCCTCTAAGAAAAAATTTTCCAAAAATGTGATTCACCCCCAGTCGAATGCGAGTGAGCGGTGGAATGCGAAAGCTCGCTTTCGCTCGCCAGCTACCCACTCGCTCACAACTCACTTTTAGGGAAAGGGAGTGGTTTATATTGATTTCTATTTTGCAATTGCTATATTCTTTTTATTGCTTTTGAGATGTAATGCTTCTCCTTGCCTTGTTTTACAACCCCAATCTCGTCCAGTTCCTCTATCTCTTCCAGCAGCCTGTAAAATGAGCTTTTGGAGCAGAAATTCTGCTCGTCAACAACAATTTCCTTGAGCTGCAAAGCCGATATTCTTTCGTATTTTCTGATGTATGAAAGTATAACACTTTTTACATATTCTTTTGAGTTTCTTGTCAGCTTTCTCATTATTTTTTCCTTTATTGACATCTTCTTTTGCTCCAGCATTTCCAGCCTTTTTTCTATGTAGGACATGTCATGATGAACCTCTTTATGCACAGGCTGAGCAACACTTCTTTCAGCCTGGGTCGCATGCTTGCGCGCCAATTCATCTATCTTGTAATTCAACTCGCTTATCTTTGCCATGATGCTTTCAAACGAGTAATAATCGTCGATAATGCGCCTGATGTCTTCCCTTGTTTTGGGCATGTAGGAAAGCTCCAGCTGAAGCCTTTTTATCAGCTGCTCCTGCTCCATTCCCCTCCTGTAGAAGTAGTTCATCCACTGAAAAATGCCAGTTGTGTCCCTTTTTACATTCTCAAACGATTTTTTAAGCAGATCATTCATCTGACTAATCTTTTTTTCAGTATTGTCTTTTTTCCAGAACATAATTATTATTTACAGTCCCAATTATATAAATCTTTTTATTTCTGGGAATAATTTGGGATTATAATGGGACTAAATTGGGATTAATTATAGACGATAAATTTATGAATTTGAGACTATTTTAGGATAATATTGGGAATATGATAGGACTCTTTATGAACTGACAAGATTGGATAATGCAATGGCTAAAATTTGATAAAATTAAAATAAAAGATGTCGTTTGGAATTTTGGAACAGGCAGTGCAGGGAGTTTTTTAGCAAGTTAAATAAACAAGAAGATGACCAATTTTACTCATAAAAGGTGAGACTGGAAGCTAAATGAGAATAGGGCGTATATAATCTGTTTTCCATATTGAAAAAATATAAATAACAGAAGTTTACTCATGGAAAGTGAGACATGGAAAACAAGCAGTGAGTTGGTGAGCGAACGAACCTCGCATCTCATTGAGCTTTCCTCGCATGCAGGTAGTTAAAAATGGCTAAAAATATGTCAAAATCAAGGCTGGCAATAGCTTTATCTGGCTTAAAGGGCTTTTACGAGCCAAAAGTGAGGCAGGAGCAGTACTTGATGGACAGCGAGATAGGAGCTTCTGTGCTTTGGAATGCCTGCCTTTTTGGGGATATAGAAGGAAAAGTGATAACTGACCTAGGATGTGGCACAGGAATGCTTGGAATAGGGGCGCTATTGCTAGGAGCTAATAGGGTGATTTTTGTGGATTCTGATGAAAAAGCGCTGGAAACAGCTAAAAACAATGTTTCAAAGGTGGAAAGTGAGGGTTACAGCCTTGGTAAGTCAGAGTTCATTTGCAAGGATATTGGAAAGCTTGAGTTAAAGGCGGATGTGGTGCTTCAAAATCCGCCTTTTGGGACAAAGATGAGGCATAACGATATTTTTTTTCTGGAAAAGGCCTTAAAAACAGCCCCTGTTGCATACTCCTTCCACAAAAGTGAGACTAAAGCCTTTTTGGAGCGGTTTTCCGCCAAAATAAATGCCAAAATCACCCATGTTTGGGCCTTCAAATTTCCCCTGAAGGCAACTTTCTCATTTCATCGACGGAAAATTCACAGGATAAATGTAAGCTGCTTCAGGTTTGAGCAAAAATGATTGGTTTATCGACGATAAAATAAAGGTTGTAATTATCAAAACATTTTTAAATAAAGTTCAATTTCTAGACAGCTTAAGAATGGAAATCAAAATTCTCGACGATAAAAAAAACAAGCTAATGATTGAGGTGAAGGGCACTGACCACACATTGTGCAATGCAATAAAAACAGAGCTTTGGAATGACAAGCATGTAAAGATTGCCACGTACAGCATAAGGCACCCTCAAATCAGCGTGCCCCAGATTATTGTTGAAACTGACGGGGAGGAAAGCCCCAGGAATGCATTGATCAATGCTATCCAGCGCCTGCAGAAAAACAATGCAAGATTCAAAAAAGAATTTGCCTCTGCAATCAGATAATCTTTTTCTTTCTGAAAGTTCGTATAATTTCAAAATTATATATGAAAATAATTCTAAAAAGCAATCAAAAGGCTTATAAATTCATAGTGCCTAACTATTTCAATGGCATTCTTTAGGATAAAAAAAATAAAGGGAAAAGAGTACGCTTATATTGTGGAAAATGAGTGGAAAAAAAAAGGCAGCAGGCAGAAGGTCATGGGTTATTTAGGCAGGGTTTACCGCTTTAGTTTGATGAATGACGTCGGTTTTTTAGAGCATTTGAAAATTGACAACATTGAAAACTATGTCAATAATAATGACGCATTCAAAATAATGAGCCACTTGATTGAGTGGGAGCTTTACAGGTTTAATATCAACAAAAATGAATTTTTAATAGACTTAAGCAATAAAAAAATACAAAAAAAGGATAAAAACATTGCTTTTTTCATCAATGAGGGCTTTATGTGCAGCCTCGCCTTGAAAAATCTGCTTGAATTCAAGCCTGAAGGGGATGAGCAGGCTGATGCATACCGATTGGCAAGGGCATTTGTCGAAGCAGGCATAAAAGTGCCGCAGGAAATTTTTATATGCATATTTGGAAAGTTATATAAAAAGATGGAATAATGATTTAATCATGGTAAAACTTATAGGGGTGCTTTTGATTGTAAGCAGCCTGCTCTCGATAATTTCATGGACTTATGTTGATGCAAGATATGGCAATAGCCCGCAGATTGCAGGAAATGTTGTGTCAAACATATTAACACAACCAAAAATTGAGCTTGGCTTTGCTGATTATTTTGAAGGAATTGCCCTTTCATACTCCATTATCAGCCTGATTATGGGGATTGTTTTTTTGTTCAGAGTTTGATAATTCTTTTTAATATTAAAATATTAGTATTATATTTAGAAATATAAAGAAAAATTTAAATAGTTACTATTAAAATAATAGTAAATAATGGCAAAAATATCCAGCACAGGAAAGCAGTTTACTATTACTGTCCCAAAAGAACTGATGAAGATGATGGGTTGGGATGAGCGTACTGAAGTGATCATAAGCAAGTATCCTGGTAAGGACATCCTGTTTATTGAAAATATCAAGAAAAAATAATCATAATTTGTCCGAAATCATTGTAAATTAAAAAAGAGGTGTGTGATGATACGTAAGTTAAAGTATAGCTCTAAATCGCAGGCAGCACTGGAATTCTTAACAACATATGCCTGGTTTTTTATAATTATAATAATAGTAATATCAACTTTAGCATATTTTGGCATCCTAAGCCCGAGCAAATTGCTGCCGAAGAGGTGCAGTATGGGCCCGGAAATTGCATGCTTAAGCTTCATTATAGGACAAACAGATGTTGGTGCGGGGGTTTTGAGGCTGAGATTAAGAAATAATCTTCCTGAGGCAATTATTATAGACTTATGGGGCATAACAAGTGATGCTAAAACACCTTTTTCCTGTCTGCAAAAGCCAGCTACGGGAATTTGGCTGAGCGGTGAAATAAGGGATGCAGAGTTCACAGGCTGCAACAACGCTGAATCCGGCTTAGTGCTTGGGGACAGGGGAAAAGTAAATGTAAAAATAAGCTATTATTTGGCCAGCACCAGCAGCACTTTTTCTAACAATGTTGAAGGGGAGGTCTTTACAACTGTAACGAGAGTTCAAAGCCTTTTGACACAAGTACAATGCTCTGATGGGGTAGACAATGATGGAAACGGCTGCATAGACTACGCAGGGGGAGATACAGGATGCAGCAGCGCTTCGGATACAGCAGAGAGCGGTGGCACATGTCCGCAGAATGGCGGCGGGGGCCTGGCACTTTATTGTTTTACATCAACTGTCTGCTCAACCACCATTGTATTTGGTATGTCTGATCTGAAAGATGCCCTTGCAGAGACCCCAAGCTCTGCAAATTATGACTACAAGGCATGCTGCAGGGCCACTAATGGTGCATTAAGCAATTCCTGTACATCACCTAATTTTATCCCATTCCATCTTTCCGATTCCACAGCTGCCCATGTTGAGAAAAACACGCAGTCAAACTACAATGTTAACGTCTGCCTGTCTGGCACCAGCAGCACAGTTTCATGCTACTATACAGCTTCAAGCTGTTCAGCGGATGAGACTTGCTTAGCAACATACTCTGCAGACACGGATGCGCATGTCGGAGACTGCGTTACGCAGCCTTTTGCCAACAAAATCTGCTGCAAACTGGTGTGATAAATGGATGAAAGACTTGTTGAGTTCATAAAAAGAAGCCTTGAAAGCGGCTATGACATAAACAGGATAAAGCAAGCTCTGCTTGATGCAGGGCACGACCTAAAAATTGTTGAAGAGCATATCAGCCATGTTGCAAAACCCCAGCAAAACCAAAAAAAACTCAGGGAGTTCATCAAAAAGCATGTGGAAAAAGGCTCCGGTATGGAGAAGATAAAGCAGGACTTAGTTAATGCAGGCCATGATATAGAAGCTGTTGAAGAATATATAAGCCATGAGCTAATGGCTAAAAAGAATAGAAAATATGCAATGTTATCCTTGGTTGCGGTACTGGTCATTGTAATAGCAATTGCAGGCATTTACTATTTTTCTGCTTCAGCAAAAAAAACAAGACTAGGTGTAGACAATCCAGAAGAAAAAGTAGCCAGAAACCAAAAAGATATAGAAAATTTCAACAAGGCTTTGCTAAACAATGACAATTCATCCTGCGATATGATATTGGATGTTAGCCTCAAGTCAGAATGCCAAAAAAGATTTTTCCATAATGCCTCTAATGAAATTGAAGAGGTTAACATGTCAGCCACCAGAGAACTGCTCAATAAAGCGCTTATCCAGCGTAATATAAGCCTTTGTGCTGAAATAAAGGATTATGATATCAAGCTTCAATGTGAAAGCATCTTGGGAGGATGAAGAATAGGGAAGTATGAAAAAATGGTTGGTAAAAATATAAATGAAAAAAAAAGTTTCCCATTAAAATCAATGCAAAAAGATGGCGTAGCGCCAGCTCTAAAAAACTTTAAGCATATTTTTATTATTGTTGCATTAAATTTATTGTTGCTTACTTTTGTTTTTGCAGATAATTTTCCTGCTACACCTCCATTACCAGCATCGCATCCTACTTTATATTCAGATACAATAACAAGCAAGACTGATGCAAGCCCTGTAAGCATTGCAGATTCCCAAGGATTGTTTGTGACTGGAGATATAACAACTTTGGGAAATGTTGGGATCGGGACTACGAATCCGGGACAGAAACTTGAAATTGCAGGGAATATCCAATTAACCGGAGGTGCGCGGCAGGTGCTCCTTGGTAATGGTCAGGGAATGGTTGACGATGGAGGGGCTAACCTGAAGCTGGGCAGCGCACCTGGAACTCGGGTCTATCTCGCACCCGGTGGGACAGACACATTAACTGCACTTCCATCCGGCAACGTCGGGATTGGGACGACGGGACCGACGCAACAACTAGCTTTAGGAGGGACTGTTGGGAATTTTGGTATGTCAACTGCTGACGCTTCTGATAATGCGATTTTACAGATTAGTGGCGGTGGGACTGCGGGAACAAATCGCGGCTCTTATATTAACTTATACGGTAATGAACATACGCAAGCCGGAAAGATGCAATTTTTCACAGGCACTGGATCGGGCGGTGGAAATAATTTTGAGTTTTATACTGACCAAAGCGGCGGCGCGACGGCAAAATTGACTATATTACCCAGCGGCAACGTCGGCATCGGGACGGCGAATCCTATACACCTCTTGCATTTATATAAAGCAGGAAACACAGAACTTGCGCTCGATAGGGCGACTAAGGCTGGCGGGTCAGCATACGTTAAATATGTAACAGGGGGAGTTGATGATTGGTATGTGGGTATGCCGACGAATCAAGATTACTATATGGTGTCTCCTGATGGGACTAAAGGATTGTTTATTGAAAAATCCGGCGGCAATGTCGGCATTGGGACAACGAGTCCGGGATACAAGCTTGATGTGCAAGGCGCTGGCGGAGTTTTGAATGTTAAGCGCACCAGTGGCTCTACAATGGCAGCACTTTTTGAGTATGATGCGGCTTCTGGCGGGCTGCTTGGCTTAAAGAACACCGCAACTGGCGATCAGTACCATTTCTCTGTTACGCCAGATTTTGTAATTTCAGAATCTGCTGTTGCCGACAGGTTTACCATTAAGAAAACTTCCGGCAACGTTGGCATCGGGACAACGAGTCCGGGGAGCAAGCTTGAAGTCAGCGGTGCTTCCCCAGTTCTTACAATACGCCCTACGGGAGTTGGAGAAATGTCAAGGATTCGATTTCTAAACAGCGCGGGCGCCGTTATTGGGGATTTCGCTGTTGATACCGGAGGGAATATGGCAATAACCCATACGCTTCAGGATGCATCCATAACTTTTACCACCAAAGATGCAATAGGACAGTCGGAACGAATGAGAATTACGGGAAGCGGCAACGTTGGCATCGGGACAACGAGTCCGAACCGTTTGTTGCAAGTAAGGTCATCAAATCCTGAAATTTCACTTATTAATACTAATAATCATGAATGGATCATGACGCAGGGTATTGCTGGTGTTACTAATGATTTCCAGTTGTATGAAAGTGGAGGCGCGGGCCAGTTTGTTATCAAAACAGGCGGCAACGTCGGCATTGGGACGACTATACCAGCTTACAAACTAGATGTAGCAGGGGACGCACATGCAACAAGCTTCCCAACATCATCAGATATAAGGCTAAAGAAAAATATTACACAAATTGCAAATGTATTAGATAAATTAGAGAAAATTCATGGTGTTAAATTTGAGTGGAATGAAAAATACAAGCAACTTGGAAGGGCAACGAATGGAACCCAGATTGGAATCATTGCGCAAGACGTTGAAAAAGAATTTCCTGAGCTGGTGACAACATGGGGAAATGAAAGCTACAGGGCTGTTGATTATGGAAGGTTTAGCGCTGTTTTGCTGGAAGCGGTCAAAGAGCAGCAAAATGAAATTGATGAATTAAAAGCACAGAACCAATATTTAAGTGAAAAAATTAATGGAATAATTTCGAGGATTAAATAAATTTATTTTGGAAAATGCCATCTGAAACATAAAATCAAAAATTGATGTACCTAATTGCTAGTTGCAAGGATGCAACAAAACAAAAGTTTTAAATAAAAGAATTGTTAAGGTTTTAAAAATGCTTAGAAAAAAGAGGAATAAGTCACAGGCAGCCTTAGAATTCCTTACAACATACGGCTGGGCATTCTTAATAATTATAATAATGATAAGCGTGCTTGCTTATTTTGGAGTGTTAAGCCCGAGCAAGCTGCTTCCAAACAGGTGCAATTTCGGCCCTGAGTTTCCGTGCCTTAGCTATCAGATATCAGCAACAGGCAGCACATTCAAACTGAGATTAAGGAATGGCTTGGCTGAGCCAATAAACATTGAGTCAATTTCTTTAGCAACAGAAGGCGCTGCTGCATATACTGGCTGCACTCCATCTGGGTTTAGTATTCCGTTTACTTCATGGAGAGCAGGCAATACAACAGACTTTGTATGGACAGGCTGCACAGGAGGCGGGCTAGTTGCCGGTGACAAGGGAAAGGTTTTGATAACTATAAGGTACTACCCAATGCTTAGCGGCTCTGCTTACGCAAATGAGGTAAAAGGCGAAGTATTCTCCAGTGTTGTATAAGTCATATAGCTTATTCAAAATCTATTTAAACCATCATAAGTTCCTTTTTGTATGGTTTCTAATATTCCAAGGCACATATCAATCATTCTTGATGGCAATAGAAGGTACGCGAAAAAACTTGGACTGCAATTATGGAAAGGCCATGGGTTTGGGTTAAGAAAACTTGAAGAATTGCTCAGCTGGTGCATTGAGCTTGGCATTAAAGAGGTGACGCTTTACTGCTTCTCAACAGAAAATTTCAAAAGGTCAAAGAAGGAAATTGATTACCTATTTGGCTTATTTTGGAAAGAATTTGAAAAGATGAAAAAAGGCGAAGGAGTTTTCAAAGACAAAGTAAAGGTCAATGTAGTAGGAAGGATGTCAATGTTTTCCGGCAAAATGCAAAAAGCTATGCTTGAGGCAATGCAAAAGACAAGAAAAAATAGAGTATTGGTTGTCAATTTTGCAATGGCTTACGGCGGCAGGCAAGAGATAATTGATGCGTTTAAAAAAATAATAAAAGCAAAAACAAAGCCAAATCAAATCAATGAAGATCTGATAACAAAAAACCTTTACCTTAAAAGCGAGCCAGATTTGGTGATAAGGACAGGAGGGGAGAAGCGCATGAGTAATTTTCTTTTGTGGCAAAGTTCGTATGCTGAATTATTCTTCCTTGAAAAATTGTGGCCTGAATTCACAAAAGAAGATTTAGTCAATATCATTAAAGAATTTAATCAGAGGCAACGGCGTTTTGGGAAGTAAAAAAGGTTATTACACTCTTCACTGACCACTGGACATCTTCACGTGATATTTATAAAGGACTAAATTCTACCTAATTAAAAAAGAGAATACGCAAAACTCCCAAATTAAGTCTTTTGATTTTACAACACAAAAACCTTTTACGGAGTTTCGCTTAACATTCTCTTTTTCTTATGACTCCAAAGTCTTTAGAAAAATAAAAAACTTTGGAGGTTGATTAAAATGATTAAAAGTAAATTCAATAATGAGATAGCTTATGAAAAGTTTAGTGAAAAAGCATTAGTAAATTATTGGGATATACTTAATACTTATCCAAATGAACAAAAAGATTCGGCATACAAGTACTTAAAAGCTAGAAATTTGAAAAGAAAAAATTATAAAATAACAGAGATTAGTAAACTTCTAATGTTATCAAAAAATACAATTTATGGCTGGAACATTTCAAAAGGAAATCGCGTCAAACCCCTTTCTCTTCTTTGAACCTACACATAAAAGAAAACTATAAATACAAGCCTAAGCTTAAAAATTAAATTCTAAAAGGTGTTTTAATGGACCATTATGAACAATTTGATGATCAGTTAAGGAAAGCTGCTGAAGCTTTCAAGAAAATAGACAAAAAAGAGGTTATAAGGATGATAAGCCATTTGGATGCTGATGGCATAAGCGCAGCTTCAATTATGATAAAGCTGCTCAACAACGACAACAGGAAGTATTCTGTGTCCATAGTGCAACAATTGAATCTGGCTTTGCTTAACCAGTTGGCATCTGAGCCGTACAATTGCTTTATTTTCACAGACATAGGTTCGGGAGTTATAAGCGACATCAAGGAGCTTCTTAAAGGCAAAAATGTGTTCGTCCTTGACCACCACAGCATAGAAGCTGCTGATGGCTTTGGAAGCGTAATACTTGTCAATCCACATACTTGCGGCATAGATGGAGGCAAGGAAATAAGCGGGGCAGGAGTTGTTTTCAGGTTTGCATGCGCTGTTGACAAAGCAATGGAAGAGCTTGCGCATATTGCTATTGTGGGCGCAATAGGTGACTTGCAGGAGCAGAATGGGTTTTTAAGGCTGAACGATGAAATTCTAAAGATAGCTGTTGAAAAGGGCAAAATAAAGGTTAGCAAGGGGCTGAGGATTTTCGGCTCACAGACAAAGCCATTGCATAAGGCGCTTGAGTACTGCACAGATCCTTATATACCGGGAGTTTCAGGCAGCGAGTCAGGAGCAATACAATTTCTTTATCAGATTGGAATTGAGCCAAAGAACGGCAATGGTTGGAAGAAGATTGTGCATCTTGATGAAGAAGACATGAAAAAGCTTGTGACAGGCGTCATAATGAAGAGGTTTAATGAAGCAAATCCCGATGATGTGCTTGGCAACATCTACATTTTTCCTCACGAGCAGGAAGAAAGCCCCACAAGAGACGCAAAAGAATTTGCAACATTGCTTAATGCATGCGGCAGGCTTGGAAGAGCGTCTTTGGGCATTGGCACATGCCTGGGGGACAAGAAGATAAGGCAGCAAGCCATTAGAAGCTTGACGGATTACAAAAAAGAGATTGTGAATGCCTTGAACTGGTACAATGATAACAAGTTCAGCGATGACATATTCTGGGGCGACAGGTTTGTAATAATAAATGCGAAGCAAAACGTAATGTCAACCATGATAGGCACTCTTGCTTCAATATTATCCAAGTCAAACCTGATGGCTAATAATACTTTTATCCTTTCTATGGCCCAGGCAATTGACGGCAACACCAAAATTTCATTAAGGACAACAAACAATATCAATGGCAATCTTGACTTGAGAAAAGTCATTGAAGAGTCTATTAATGGAATTGGCAATTCAGAAGCAGGAGGGCATCAGAATGCTGCTGGTGCTGTGATTCCAACAGAGAAAGAATCTGTATTTTTAGAGGCAGCGAAAGAAGTTCTTGGGAAGTATGCGGTTGAGGAGAAGATTGGGTAGAAAATTTGTTCTAGTTTGATTTCAGTTGAGGTTTTTTAATGAATTTTGATTTCAATGGTTGATAATCCAATAACGCAACAAAAACAAAATCAATCCACCCGCCGAGTTGTATGCGAGAACGCTTCACATACTCGCGTTCATCTCACTCTCCCCACCACCTACCCATACATTGCAGGCAATATTAACTATTTTTGTGTAGTAAAATAGAAAGCTTTAAAAGTGATGTTATACTACTTCCTGCGGTGGTTTAAGATGGTAGAAAAATTAGAAGTTATTGCTGCTAAAGATCTGTGGCATGCTCAAAGGATGACTAAATGGGTATATGACCAAATTCATGGTACAACTATGTCAATTATTAAGTTTGGTGGCTCTCGACAATTAAGAGCTTTTGCACTAGGTTTTTTTAATGAACATTTAGTTCCAAAATATGGTGAACCAAAAGCGGGTCAAATACCTTTTGGTAGCTGGGGTCCCTATGAACATGCTCTTGGAAGAGGACTGGCTAAAGTTGCAAGTCATCCTGATTACGATTCATGGGCTTTGATACCGCCTGAAATTCTTCCTGACGTTCAAGAGTACATTGCCAAGTTAGCAGCTAAAGGAAATCCAGAACAATAAACTATTAATTTTTTTAAATTTCTATTTTTAATTGAAAGAAAAGTTCGCCCAATAACTACGAATTCTACACTCAAAAAGGGGCTACTCAGCTTTGTTAAACCAAAACCTTTTTATACTTGTAGGATTTTCCTACTAGTATGACTGAGCTAATAACAGTAGGAGAAAAAGGGCAGATTGTAATACCAAAGAAGATGAGGGATGATTTAAAGATAGGTAAAGGCACAAAGCTTCTAATAAGCGAAGACAAGGACAGAATAACAATCAAGCCAGTAAAAATGAGCGAAAAGCATCTGCTTATGTTGCTCAGCGAAACTTCTTTGAAGAAAACATGGCAAAATCCTTATGACGAGCGGTGGGATGATGTACTCTAAGGGAGACATTGTTGTGATAAATTTTCCTTTTTCTAATTTAATTAATGCAAAAAAGCGTCCTATGGTAGTGCTTGCTGAAAAAGGAGAGGATATTATTGGATGTGCTATTACAAGCAGCCCCCACAGCGAAGGTGTTCCAATCGAAGGATTTGAGGAAGGAAGCTTGCCATTCAAAAGCAAAATAAAATACTGGCAGATACATACTTTCTTGAAAGATTTAGCTATAAGGAAAGTTGCAAGAATATCAAAAAATAATCATAAAGAATTACTTAGAAAAATAAATGAATTCTTTCAAATATAATTATATCACAATATTGTCCTTATGCCGTCAATCTTGTCAGCGACTTCTTGGCCTGTTTTTGTCAATGTCAGAAGCTTTAACCTTCCCTGCTTTTCAAAATTAATCAAGCCTGCTTTCTGCATCTCCTGCAGAATCTTCACAACATGGGAATAAGTGCAGTCAACTGTCTTTGCTATTGAGGAAGCGTAGATTTCATTTTTAGCGTTTTTCAGCTCAACCAGCATCATGGCTGGCTTCTCCCGGAAAAATACATTGAATATTTCCTTATTAGCCATCAACACAACCCCCAAAGTATCTGTTTCAGAATATATTTTACATTAGCTAGGTAGTATTTAAAGGTTTCGAAAACTGAAAGTTTCGAATACCCTGAAAATTGTTTTCAATTTTCAATGGTTTTGGTTTTCAGCTTTTTAACGACGATTTTTGAGATTACACTTCCATAACTTGCAAAAAAACTATCTCTGCAAGCTGTATCTTGCTGCGAGATTTGTTACAGAATTCAGCTGCTTTTGTATTTCCGCTTCATTTTCATTGCCGTAAGAAACTAATATTTTATCTAAATTGTGGATAACATGATTATCAAATTCATTATTTAATTGTCCATTGACGTAAAATTTCAATTTGATATTTCCAGCATTACAATAACTTTGCTTTTCAACAACTAAACAATTATTGCTAAAGTCCATGCCCAAAGACCTGAACATATGCCCTATTGTCAAGCCAGTTGCATGTGTATGGATAACATCCCCTATGCCCTCTTCAAAATGAAGAAAGCTGCTTGCAAGCTGGTACTTTCTTTGGGAAAAATCAATTGATTGCCCATTAATGTAAACTTTGACATCTGCATGCAAATGTGCAGAGCCAAGTACACCTATTCCAGTCAATAACTGTAATTGATTATTATGATTTTGAAATTTGTTTAATTGATTTATCAAAGCTCCTTTGGAAAGCCACTGCCATAAGAATAAAACTACCAATGCTAAAATCAAAACGTAAAAAATCAGGTCTTTTTTTCTCATTGCTGCTGCTCGATTTGCTGGGCTTTAACAATCTGGCCTGTTGCCAAGTTCCTGTAGGTTCCCACAACTGAAAGCAGCCTGAAAACATAAAAGTCATCTTTTTCAACGGAGTAGAACTGCTTTAACGCAAGGCTTGCGGGATAAGCGCTGATTTCATCGGACAAAACGACAGTAGGCACCTGCGTTATGTTGTATTTTGCAATCAGTTCCTTTCCTCTTGCATCGCTTATGTCATATGTTTCTTCCTTATCTATTCTCGTTCCAAATCCATTTACTAATATTTCCTTATGATTGCTGACATTATAGCATTCTGTACAGCCTTGGTCAGTTAAATAAATAATGTTTACAATACCTCTTAATTTACCTGTGGTCAGGTTGATGTAAGGTGCATTTGGGTATGGCAAACCACCCCTAAATACATAAGTCCCATCGCTTTCTTTTGTTCCAATCTGGGGCCATGCCTGCTGCATTACATCATAAACAGAAGCATCCTTTGACAGGATAATTGCCGGCGCAAAATCAATGCTGTATTTTTTGATTAAATCCCTGCCTTCATTGGTGGTTGGAGCAATAATCTTTTCATCAGAAATCCTGACTCCAGCTGCTTTAATCTGGCTTATCAAAATATTCAAGTCGCTGCATTTCCCGCATGCTGAATCCTTTAAATGATACAACACAACCCTTCCCTCTATTTTTCCGTTTGCGGCATTTGTATAAGGCGGGTTAATGCCGGACAACAGCAATGCGTCTCCATTTTTTTCCAAGCCCTGTATGCTGACCCTGTCAATTTCGCCTGTAACAACAACAGCAGGCACTTTTTCAATGCCGTATTTTTTTATCAGCTCTTTGGCTTCCTTTGAGGTGAATTCCAGCGTTATTTCCTTTGTTACATTTGCATTTGCATTTTTTAGATGGCTTGCAATAGATGATATGTCAAAGCAATCGCTGCATCTGGAATTCTTAATCAAAGCAAGCTCGATTTTTGCAGGCTTTAGCTTTTCAAGAGCAGCTTCTGAACTTTTTTTTATGTCTTTATTCAAATTGTAAGCCAAAAACATGTTTAAAATGAGCACTACTCCAAGCAGAATGATTATTCCAATGAAAATATTTTCAATATTCATCTTTTTAGAAATTGACTTGAGCCTTTTTTTTTCAGTGTCCATTTTATTTATAATTTGCAGCCTGTCAATGCCGCTAGTTTTTCAAAAGACTGGGCATTTTCATGCCATGCGCCATTTATGACCCATGTGGGTGTTTTCTTTATATCCGGCAATTCATCAAATTCGTGATAGTTTATGTACTTGAAGGACTTGCCAAACATTGCTTTCTGCCCCTGGGTGTACTTGCACCAGTCCATTGCGCCGTACATTACAGCGCCTTTTTCAGTAAGGCATTTTGCGAAATTGTCATATAGGCCTGGCTTGTTGATTGAATAAACAGAGTAGGCAGACACCGCCAGAACAATGATGCCAATAGCTGATGCAATAACATAATATTTTGATTTGCTTCCTTTGGCTTGCTGCTGTTGTGTTTGCTGTTGGTGCTCAAGCCTTTGCTCGTATTCTTTTTGAGTTGTGAGGCTTTCCTGCCTTAGCTTCTCTAGCCTAAGCTTTCGCTTCTCTCTTTTTGTAAGTTCCATTTTAGAACTACAAGACAGAGTCTTTTGAGTTCAAATCATCTACCGGCGTGTCTTCATAGTCTGCGCTTGGAGCAACTCCGCAGCCACCGCCAACATACTGCCCTTGCTGCTGCTGCTGCGGCTGATTGTATGTTGCATAGCCGCTTTGTCCAGAAGACGTGCAGCCAACTAAAAAAACACTTAAAACTAACACTGCTAATATAGCTGTTTTTATTTTCATAGTTTACCACCCATTATAATTAACATCCACCAACCATTGACGGCAAATCATTCACATTTGATGGAAGGCTGTTTCCTGAGCCTGCTGGAGCGCTTCCAACACTGACCTTGCCTGTTGCTATGCTTGTCTTTAAGCTGCTAAGCTGTATGGCTTGCACTGCTGTGAGCAATACAAGGACGACAAGCACGATCACAATAACGACATTTCTGTTCATTTTAACCTCCGAAGTGTTTATTCTTTTATAAAAATTATGTTTTTGCCTTGGCCAACTCCTGTTCGATTAGCTGCACAAAAGCCTCATAAGGATGCGCACCTACAAGCATGTTGCCGTTAACAAAAAATGCGGGAGTTCCCGTAACTCCAAGCTGCATGCCTTCGCTCATGTCTTTTTCCACTTCTTCTGCCATTCTGCCGGAGTCGAGGCACTCATTGAATTTTTCTGCGTCCAATCCCAAGTCTTTTGCATATCGCTTAAGGCTTGCAGCATCAAGCGCCTGCTGATTTTCAAATATTTTGTTATGGTATTCCCAAAATTTGCCTTGCTCATCAGCGCACTCGCCAGCTTCTGCTGCTTTTTGCGCATTTTGATGGAAGCTTAACGGGAAATCCATGTATACAAATTTTACCTTGCCTGTCTGTATGTAATCGTTGTCTATGTATGGCAATGTTTGGGCATAAAATCTTGCGCAATATGGGCACTGGAAATCGCTGAATTCAACTATTGTTATTGGTGCGTCGTCAGAACCTTTCTGCGGGTTATCGTATAAGCTCAGGGTCGTATCTTTTTCGGCTTGCAAGGCAACTTGGTTTTTTTTGTCTTCAATATATTTTTCTTGCAGCTCGTATCTGCTCTGGAAGTTGTATGTGGAGTATAAATTGATAGCGGACAATGCAAGCGTCAAAGCAACCAGTGCTATCAGCAATGACTGCTTCTCCATTTGGAATCAGCATCCCCCTACCATCGACGGAAGGTCATTAATACTTGCTGCTGTGTCTCCAGAGCCTTGCTGGCTGCCAGATGCAACTGCCTGCTTCATCTCCTTCAGCTTTTCCTCGTCAACATCAAGCAACAATGCTGCGATGTCTGGCGTGTACTGGCCTGTTTGAGTTTCCTGCACATACCTTTGTATCATCTGCTTCGGAAAGAAAAGCCCTTTCCACTTGACAACTTCTTTTGTTATTTCATCATCGCTCAATTCAGGGTAATTTTTGATGAGATATGCTGTAAGGCCTCTCATTGCCCATGAGTGCTTGCAGCCGCAGGTTGGCCTGCCGTCTTGAGTGACTGCGGTTTTGACGCCGCAGCAGAACTCACACGTTATTGTAGGAGTTGTAAGTATGCTTATGTACCTGTCTCTTTCTTCAGGTGTTGAGAGCTGCACTTTTGTTCTTCCATAAGCAGGGTCAAGCTGTGCAATTACTTCCAGGCTTCTTATTGGATCTTCAAATGAAACTCCTAAAGATTCTCCATAGAAAGGTGTGCCTCTTGGGATTATGATGGCAACTGCATCTTGTGTTGGATCTCCTGTCAAAGCAACAGGGGTTTTTGTCGAGGCTGTTTTTAATGTCAAGCCGCTGCTTAAGCCTATTAGCGCAGATGCCTGTGAAATCTGGACATGGTTGAAAACTATAAGAACAGCAATAAAGGCAACAATTCCATAGCTTAATTTTTCCGTGAAAGTCCATGGCATATCACTTTGTATTTTGGCATGCTTATGTGCCATGCGCTCATGATGGGCTTCTTTAGGCTTCTCTATAAGCATCCAGGCAATCAAGCCAACTAAAGCAACAATCAATGCAACTGAAATGTAAGTCCAGTAGCTTTGTGAAATCCTGAAGAACAGGTATTGGCTGAAAACCAATATTGCTCCAACTAAGATGATCAAAAAAATGATTACTTTGTCCAGCAATTCAGCATCTTTGTCCATGTTTATTATGATTATTGGGCTTTTTATATATATTTTACTTGCAAGACCATGCTATTTAAAAAGCTTGTTTTTGCCAAAAAAGGCTTAAAATTGTTCATTTCCGTTCACAAAGGCTAGTTTGAGGGTTTTTTTTATTCCGATTGTACAAAAAATATCCCACAAAAGAGGCAAACAATACAAATGCAGTCAACCCAATCAAATTGATGTATGGCGCATCAAATAATCTTTCCTCAAAGATATATGCATAAACAGATGTTCTTAATGGATCGAGAGTGTTTATTACATTTGTACCGTTGAAAATTATAAAGATTAAGCCTGAGGCTATCAACAAAATGCCTGCCATCACCTTCATTGTGTGGATGTAAAAGGTTTTTCCAAAAATCCTGACTTCATATTCTTTGCCCTTGAGCCATGCTTTCTGAGTTAGATTGTGCTTGTCAAACAAAATTGAAATTAGGAATAATGGAACAAACAATCCGAGGGAGTAGAAAAAAAGCAAAGCGCCGGCATAAAAGTAGTTATGAAACGTTGAGGCTATTAACAAAATTCCCGCAAGAACAGGGCCAAGGCACGCGCTCCATCCCAAGCCAAATAAAATTCCAAATGAGAAAATGCCAAAAATATCATGACTTGTTTTTTTGCCTATGCTTATGAAAGTGAATCCTTTGCCCAGAATCGTCATAATGCCAAAAATTATAAGAAAAACTCCAGCAACAAGGATAAGCAATTTTGTATCAGCAACCTGTATTGAAGTCAGGGTCTGGCCTATTGCGGAAGCGAAAATCCCAAGCAATATAAAAATCGATGAGAAGCCTGCAAAAAAAACAAGAGTCATTTTTGTTATTTCAGTTCTTTCCTTGAAAGTGTAGGCAAAGAAGGCTGGCAGGATTGCAAGAGTGCATGGCAATAAAACGCTTATCATGCCGCCGATAAAGGCAACAAAAAACGAGAGGTTCTGCAAATAGAAAATTGCCTGCTGCTGGCTGTAATCAGCGAGTTTCTGCAGTCCTGTTTGTGCCATAGCTGTTAAAGATAACAATGTTAAAATTAAAAATAAGATTAGAGTTATTTTTTTCATTTTATTCCCTTACAATATACTTTCCCTTCATTCCAACATGGCCAGGGCCGCAATAAATAGTGCACACCATGTCCCACGTGCCTGCCTCATCAGCTGTTATCTCTAAAATTGTTTTGTTGCCTTTTTTTATTGCCTTGTTAGGGTCCCAATTTGGAATTATGATGCCTTCCAATTCAAATCCATGCGGAACATCAACGCTTTCTATTACAAATCTTATTTTTTCCATTTTTTTTACAACAATAGTATCCGGCTCCCACCTGTATTGTATTGATTTTAATTCTATTTCCCTTGCACCATCAATTATTTTTCCGCTTAAAGGAAGGTTGTCAAATTTCTTTTTATGGTATTCAATTATTTTTTTCGCTTTTATTGTGTCTTCACCTTCTTTTTGAGAGCATGCGCTAATTAAAAGAACAGATAAAATAAATATTAACATTATTTTTCCCATTTTGAAGCATAAATCTGTTTTATAAGCTCAGTTTCAACAATTTGAATTTCATTTCCAACATTGTAGCCTTTTGGCACTTCTCCAGGCAATGTGCCTGTGAATGAGATGCCGCCGTCTTTTGTGCTTACTCCTACAAAATACGGGTAAAATTCCCCCTGGAGCTTAATGACCCAGACTGGTTCCTTGATGTTAATTATTAGGTATGGAACAAAGCTATCAACAAGAGGGGCATTGAAACTCAACTCCGCAACCTTCTTTGCAATACTGCTGCTTATTGCAGGAACTGCATCAATTGACCCTTTTGGATAATCAAAAATTGAAAGCCGCCAGGCTATTATGTTGCCATTGAACGCGTCTACATTGACCATTAATTCCTCTCCCACAACCAAAATACCATTCACGTACCTAAACCATTTGTAAAAATAAGTGCTATCGACTTCAGAAACATCAGGATCATATTTCAGCTCAGATTTAATTTTATCAGGAAATTTGTTAAAGAATTTTTTTGCTATGTCAATGCCCTGCTCTTTTGTCAGTTTTTTTGTAACTGTTTTATGCTTTAGATTTTCATTTCTCATGCCATAGACTTCGTACCCCAAAGGGTTTATCTCGACATAATTCCTTTGCTCCGGCTCGAAATGAACAATTATCAATCCTTTGTCAAGGTCAAAGCCAAGAGGCTTTTTTTTTGCATTAAGAAATTTCTGCGCTTCTTCTATTACATTCGATTTAAGCTCTTTGTCAAAATCCAGGCTTATGTCAAATAAATACAATGAATGGGCATTAACAAAAATAAGAGATGAAATCATCAATAAAACAAAAAACAAGAAAATAAAAAATAATTTTTTCATCTTACCTCACAATTATTTTTCCTTTCATGTTGCTGTGGCCGGAGCCGCAAAACACAGAGCAGAATGCCGTGAAAGTTCCTTCCTTGTCTGCTGTGAACTCAATTGTAACAGGCTTTCCAGGGTCAAGCCTCTCATTGATGCCATATTCTGGAATTGAAATTCCATGCGGCACATCAGTTGTTGTGACAATAAGCCTTACTTTGTCGCCTTTGTTCACTTCTATTGTTTCGGGTATAAATGAAAACTGCTTTGCCGTCATTTTGAATTCTTTGACTTCTGCTGATGCGGGTGTTTGTGTTGGTGCTTGTGTTGTTGATGCTGCTTCTTCCCCAACTATCTTTTCTTCAATTTGATTGTTGCCTGATGGCGTTTGCTGCTGCACTGGGTTTCCTTGTCCAATTAAGTCTTCTGATTTTCCTGCTGGTTTTTGCTGTGCACAAGCACTTGCTAAAAATATGCTTATCAATAATAACACTATTATCTTTCTCATTATATCCTTCTCCTAAACTATATTTTTATATAGAGAATTTTGACAAATTTATAAATAATCAAAATTCTCTAAGAGGACTTTGAATCTATAAGGTTTATAATAGGTTATTCAAAGTCCCCTATATAATCTAGCATGAAAACCTTGGGCTTATTAAACTTTATTTTTTGAGAAAAAAGACAAAATTGAGCTTTTTTGCGTTCATAGGGCATTATTTGAGTTTTAGGAAATCAAATGCTCAGCCAACAACAAGCAGTTTGAGCAAAAACCCGACATAATAGGATATTGCTGCTGCAGCCCCCCCAATAAAAACAGTCTCGAAAACAGACTTCAAAAGATTTATCCTTGCCACATAGCTTTTTATGGCTCCTACCGCAAACAATGCAACAAGGGTCATAACAACAGCAATTGCGAAAGTGTTGCGCTGGAAGAAAGGGGCAAAGTACGAAAACACATAAGCAAGCAGGGGAATGATGCCTATGATTATGAATCCAAGGTAAGTTGCCATAGCTGTCTTCCATGGAGTTTTGGGGCTTTCGAGCAGGCCAAGCTCCTCTGCCATCATCGTGTCAACCCAGACTTTTTTATTGGATGTTACAATCTTGACTGAATTATCCAAGTCTTTTCCCTTGAATCCTTTTCTCCTGAAGATTTCCCTTATTTCTTCGCGCTCGCCTGATGGCACAGCCTTTATCTCCCATTCTTCCCTTTTCCTTTCCCTTGCTATCAAATCCCTTTGTGTTTTCTCGCTGAGGAAATTGCCGACTGCCATTGAAAAGCCGTCAGCAATAAGGTTTGCAAAGCCAAGAATTATGACAACAACCGATGACAATGAAGCGCCTGTTGCGCCTGCAACAACTGCAAATGTAGTAACTGTGCCATCTATTGCCCCGTACACAAATTCAGCAAGATACTGCTCCTTTGCTGCACTAAATACCTCTCCTCTTTTTGCCTTCCTTATCAATTCATCCTTGTGCGCCTGCTGCGCAAGGTCTATGTTTCTTGAATAGTAAGCCTGGCGCGCCTTTTCCATTCTTGACGGCATGCAGACTAATAAAACCAGCTTATTTATAAATCTTGACACTCCAATGAATCAGCAGAACTCGCATACCTTCTTTTTCTTGTTTATGACTTTTGCTGCTTTCTTTTTCGCTGTTTTTCTTGGTTTTTTTGTTTTTGCCATTTCAACATCTTTTGCTTTCTTGTTTTTAAATTTTGCGGAAAATTACTTTTCCGAAAACCCCGAAAATCTATGATTTGCGATGTTATTGATTTTCATTGAATTGCACTTTTGCCATTAACGAAAACTAAGAAATATCCCTGTGGGTTTCGTACAAAAATGCGGCATCCTCATTGTGCTTTTTCAGCTCATTTATCAGCATTCTAAAAATGTCATTTGAAGATACACTTTTCTTTGTTTTTATCCATTTTGTTGCTGCTGCAGATACTTTTTTGCAGATTTCCTCTGCTTCTTTTTCGCTTAAATGAGCGTTTCTGCAGGCAAAAAAGCAGGAGCCGTAGACCTTCCTTTCGTCATAAAACTCTGCATGTCCCGCTCTTTTCACTATTTGGAGCATTGTCCTTTTCTTTGACCTTTTTATTATTTTTTTCTTTTTCATCTTAGTTAAATGTTATTGTGCCGTTTGCAATCAAAATCAGCAGCCAGCCTAAAAATATTAAAATAACGCCGGTTGCGAGCCTCATGTATGCGCGGTTATTTTGTTTCCATCTCTTTATGCTTTGTATTTTAAAGCCGAAATTAACCATCAGCAAAATAACAATTAATGGTGATATAAAGATTATGTTATATAAAATAAGCATCAGGAATGCTGCAAAATTAAAATTTTGCGACAGCAAAAGCAGTATTGCAAGATAAGGGGCGCCTGTGCACGGCAGTTCAACTCCTGCAACAAAAATTCCCAGGAATATGACTCCCGGCAATGTAATCTTCCTTGTCATTTCATGAATCTGCTTTGCCCTTTCAGGAGGGATTGCAAGTGTTATTCCCTGCCCGTACCAAAAAAAATCCTTTATTTCTATCAAGCCCGCTATAATAATCAATGAGCCTACAATTATTGATATATATTCGCTTATATACAAAGGGATTGAGCTTAAAAAATACAAAATTCCAAAGCCTGCTAACACATAAGTAACGAAAACCGCAAAAATATAGAAAAACCCGTAAAACATCATTTCCTTTTTAGTCTTGAATGCTACCATTATGGATATAAGAAGTATCAAAACTCCTATAGCGCAGGGATTGATTGAGTCTATCAATGCTGTTGTTATTATAGTTCCTAAAGTTGGTAGGTATGCTGAAACTGCCATTTTAGCTTATGGTTGGATTTATTTCTTCAATCGGTTTTTCTGTAAATACAAATTTTATTCTGTCGCCTGGTGGGACTTTTTCATAAGGAGAAATAATATAAGTGGATGGATTGTCAATTAAGTTTCCATTGACAAAAACATAAAGCTTTGCAGGCTGCTCATTGCATTTATCGCCTTCATGAGCAGACGCTAAGCCATCATCTGTTGGGACTTTTATCCCATCGCTGGAAATAAAGCCTCCAATTGCGTAAAAGAAAGCTCCTAAGCTAGCTTGCTTTTTGTCCAATATAACTCCTTCTACGTGTATTCTGTTGTCATTGTGGGCATGCAACAAATCTACCCCTTGCCTGTTTGATAAACCTTTAGGCTCAGCAAACTCAATTTTCTTGCCACAAACCCATATTTCAAAATCCGCATGCCAATGCACAGGCCCTTTTGTTAATGAAATGATGTTTAAATGTAAAGTTGTTAAGACAAGGTAAATAGTCACAAGAGAAGCTGTTATCACAATCAAGAAGTATATAATTTTCTTGGCAGCATCATTCATTATTTTATGAAATAATAAAATTATAATAATCAAAATGCTGAAAATCAAAGATCCGTAGCCAAAAGCACTTAATTGTCTTATTGGATAAAGCCCGGAATGGTCTAAAGCAAACTCATCTTCTTCGCCTTCATGGGAAAAAACAATGTACGCAGATAAAATTGAGAGCAATAATAGAAATACTAAAAACCTCTTTTTCATTTGGATATCCTTAAGATCTAGATTATATAAGATTTGCTATTTTTTTTGGGATTTAACTCTTTTTGCAGATGAACATGCAATGGTCTTTCTGGAATGGCTCCAGCTCCCTATAATCAATAATTGTCAAAGCTTTCTCTAACTTTTCCTTTACCTCCCTGAAAATCTGCTTGGGCTGCTTCGTGACATCCATGCTTCTTGCCTTGACAGCCAGCAAAGCATACCCGCCATTCCTTAAGAATAATCCAGCATTTTTTAAGAAAATTTCAACCTGGTTTTTCTGTGCAACATCCTGATAGAGGACATCAACTGCGGATATTCTTTCTTTTAAAATATCAATTTTATTGGCGTCAGCAAGAACAGGGGCAATGTTCTTCCTTTTATAGCACAAGAATACCAAATCCCTCATGACCCTTGGAGCGATGTCAACAGCAAAGACAAACCCTTCATTTCCAACAATATCGGAAACGTGGCTTACAGTTGTGCCTGATGCAGAGCCAAGATACAGAACAGCATCATCTTTTCTGATGCCGATGTTAAGGCTGCCTTTCAGGATGCAGGATGCAAGCTTGCTTTTGAAGGCGTCCCATTCCCTGTATTCTGCATTATTTTCCATGACAAGCTTTTCGCCGTAAACGTTTTGATTTGGAACTAAGTTGATTGTGTACAGCTGCTTTCTTCTGCCCTGCTCTGACTCAAAAACCTCAAATATCCTGGATTTTTTTATCATTTTAAATCATTAAATTTATCTTCTAATTCTTTTTTTAATTTGTCGCCAATGAATTTGCCCTGGAAATAGTCTACCTTTGACGCTATTGATATTTTGTCTGCCAATGCCCTTGCAATTTTGCCGTGTATTTTCTCAGGAGCTTTGGCTATCAATGGATGATGCACTATAATGCCGTGCCTTGGCGGCTTTGCGCCTGTTTTCATGTGCCTGAACAATGCCTTTTCCGCCCCTAAAATTTGGATTGTTGAAGCAGGCATCTCGCTTAATCTTTTAAGCGAACCGGCATGCTCTATCAGCTTTGCCCCTGTTAAAACACCGCAAACAGCCTTTGTGTTTGGACAAAGTTCATCCATTAATGCTGAAATATAATCAATCTGGGATTTTTTCAATTGGTATAGGTCATGGATTTGGCCTGTAAATGCCCTTATCGGCTCCAAATCATCTTGTCCAAGATCGGCTCCAATGGATTCTTCAGGCTTAACGTGGATTTTCTTGAGCAGTTCAGGTTTTTCATTTTCAATAATTTCCTCAACAAACCTTTCATGGCTTTCTGTTGCCATAGAAAATTCAGGATTGTACAGCCCGTACCATTCCCTCAGCCTTTTTGCAAGGAGGTTTGCGATTTTTTCAAGGTCGTCAATAAGATTGATTGACTGGATCAGCAGAATATCATCAGTTACCGAATTTTTGACATCAGATTTTGTCAGTTGAAGATTTTTACTGTAAAAATCGCTGAAGAATGTGTTTTTTTTGAAATAAAGCAGTATTTTTGCCAATGACGCTTCATCCGGCTCTTTCAGAGTGTTATGCTTGTTTTTCATTATTTCAATGGATTTGTCTCTGTTTTGATAATCTTCCAAACTATTAAACTCTATTTTATCAACTATCTCAAAGTTTTCGTTAAATACAAATATCCCAAGCATATTTGAAAACAGGTGCATATGGCAAAGAAGTGATTATTGTTTTTTAAACATGTCGAAAATTCTTGAGTTTCCCAAGTGTCGTAAACAATAAGATTAATAAACAAAAAGATTATTAAATCTTATATGACTTTGGTTTACATAACGTGCAAAGATGAAAAGGAAGCTGAAAGGATATCAACGCATCTGCTGGAAAAAAGGCTGATAGCGTGCGCCAACATATTTCCCATAAAGAGCATGTACTGGTGGAGCAATAAGATTGCAAAACACAATGAAAATGCGATTATTGCAAAAACTAACAATAGAAATTTTAAAAAGATTGTGGCCGAAGTCAAAAAAATGCATTCTTACGAGATTCCGTGCATTTTAAAATTAGATGCTGCTGCAAACAGTGATTATGGGGCTTGGGCAAAAAAAGAGCTAAGGTAGGATGTCACTAAATATAGTAAAAGAGGTGCGGGATATAAACAGGCTTAACCAGATACTTCTAGTTCTTTTTGAAGAGGGATTTGACTTATTGCTAAAAAAGATAAACCTCAGGCAGTACATACCAATCACAAAAAGGCTTAAATCCAAGTTAAAAAAAAGCGAAGAAATAAAGCCGGAAATCAGGCTCAGGAGAACTCTTGAAAGGCTTGGCCCAACTTTCATAAAATTCGGCCAGGTTCTGAGCGTAAGGCCTGACTTGGTGCCAAAAGAATATTCCAAAGAGCTGGAAAAGCTGCAGGACAAGGTGCCGGAGTTTTCATTTGATGATGTAAGGGCTATAATAGAAAAAGAGCTTGGCAAGAGCATAGAGCAGCTTTTTCTTCATTTTGAAAAAAAGCCGATTGCAAGCGCCTCCATAAGCCAGGTGCACAAGGCAATCCTGAAAAACGGGGAAAAGGTTGCTGTAAAGGTGCAGAGGCCAGATGTAAAAAAGATTATGGAAACCGACATAGAGATAATGTTCTATTTTGCGAATCTTCTTGAAAAGCATCTGGAAAAGGCAAGAAGGTTCAATCCCACAAGAATTGTCAGCGAGTTCAGGGAATGGACAGAAAAGGAGCTTGATTTCAGGCTGGAAGCAAGGAACGCAAAAAGATTTGCGCAGAATTTCATGGGAAGCAAGACCGTGCGCATTCCCAAGGTTTTTGATGAGTTGACAAGCGAGAAAGTGCTGACTTTGGAGTTTATAGACGGGATTGAACTGCACAACATAATCGAAATAAGGAAAAGAAAAATTAATTTTGGGCAAGCGCTCAAAAACGGCTTTGATGCTGTGCTGACCCAGGTTTTTGTCCACGGAATATTTCATGCAGATCCCCATCCGGGCAACCTGATCGTGATGAAGAATAACTCCATTGCCTTTGTTGACTTTGGAATTGTGGGCTATTTTGATGAAAAGCTGAAGAATAAGTGCATAGATTTGCTTTACGGCATTGTTGAGCATGATGAAGGGCTTGTAGTTGACATATTGATGAGCATGGGCATGGAAAGCGATGATGTTGATTATGAGCAGCTTAAATCAGACATTGGGTTTGCAATACAGCCGCTGCAGGGCTCTTCCATAAAGAATATCAAAGTGAGCAGAGTGCTTGAGGAAGTTATTGATATAGCATTGAAGCACAAGCTAAGAATGCCTATATCTTTTGTCCTGTTTGGAAAAACAATAGTAACACTTGAGGGAATAGCCCTTGATTACGATCCAAATTTCAATACCATAGAGACTGCAAAGCCATTTATCGAGAAACTGGTGGCAAGAAGAAAAAATCCCCTTTATGCATGGAAGAATATTATCCATAATATCCACAGGTACAGGAAGTTTGCAGAGGAATTTCCTGAGAAAGCGGAAAGGGCTCTTGACAAAATACAAAAAGGAAGCATAAAGGTTAATATTGAAGACACTGACATAAAGCAGCTGTCCATGGAGATAGACAGGAGCAGCAATCGTGTTGCTTATGGACTATTGATTGCTGCTTTGCTGATAGTGTCTGCTATACTGATACAGGTGGAAAAAGGGCCAACAATACTCGGAATCCCGTTTCTTTCATTTTTCAGCTTCTTTTTTGCATCAATATTCTTATTTGTGTTGTTTATTTCCATATTGATGGAAAAGTTCAGGCACTGGTGATAAAATGCCGCAGGCTGTTGTCCATGTTTTGTTCACGATAATTGCGCTTGACTTGTTCAGGGACCATTTTCTCAAGAACAAGCGCAGCATGCCGTTGCACTATGTATTTATAGGAGGAATTGCAGGACTGCTTCCTGACATTGATGTACCATTGTTTTGGGTTCTGAATAATTTTCTCGGAATTGACATTCCGTGGTTTCACAGGATTTTTACGCATACTTTTCTATTCATTTTTATATTTTTGATTATTTCATTGATTTACTTTGACTTCAACAGAAAAGCAAGCAAGATTTTTGCAGCCATAACATTTGGAGTTGCATTCCACATTTTTCTGGATTGGCTGCTTGTGGGCGGGCTTGCCCCGTTTTACCCTTTTTCGGACGCTGTCTATGGCCTGAACCTCATAGGGAAATTGGGGCTGCCATTGGCGGCTGAAGGCCTGGAAGCAATTGTATTGCTGTGGTGGCTGTGGCACGAGGAAAAGCTGCACAAGATAAGCGATTTTATTTAAACACCAGGGAAAATCTTTGATTTTCGTGGCCATAAAAATTCACCAAATTTTTATAGGAACCCAAAATTTTTCAAAAACCTTACAATCAAAGCAGCCAAAAAGACTATTGCAACTGCTGTGAAAATATTATTTTTCTTTTTATCTTTTATATAAACAATCCAACCTGCCAACAATAAGCCAATAATCAAAGAAAACCACTTCCATCCATTGCTTATATTTGTGTAGAAAACATATGATTCTATCAGCGCGATTGGAATTGCAATTTTGAGTATCAGTTCCCAGTTGTATTCTTCTTCCATTTTGATTTTAGGATTTTTAAATTTTCAATTTCAATATTAGTTTTAGTAATGTTTTTGATAATGTGAAATTAATGTTTGATTTTAATATTTTTCATCTGACATAACGCATTACTTAAAATATTCTTTTAAAAATCTATTCTATTACTGTTCCCTTAAACTTCTTTCCATTCAGCAGATTTTCCAAATTCTTTAAATCTTTTCCGATAATGTTAACTTTTATCCTTGATTTTTTTGCCTCTTTTGCAGCAACAGGATCGAAAGGAGCATTCATCCCAGCCTTCCATTTGCCGCTTATTAATTTGCTGTAGTCCTGCCAGCTTATTTTCTCAATTTTTTTTGCATCCTTGTGCTTTTTTGGGTCTTTGTCATAAACATAGTCAACATTGCTCATGTTTATAACTTCCCTTATGCCTAAATTTTTTGCCAGCAGCACTGCATCGTAATCAGTGCTCCATCCGGGCTTCCAGCCTGCTGCCATAACTATGTTTTTTTTGAAATTAATTTTTGAATTCGGGTTTGTGATTATGGAGTCATTTGCCTTATCGCCAAAAATTGATTTCAGCGAATGGGCATTTATTTTTGTGGCTTGAATGCCAAGCCAGTCCATCTCCCTGTTGCCAAGCTTTTTTATTTTTGAGGCTGCCTGCTGGAAGTTTCGTGCCAATTTTCCCCCGCCGCAAATGATTATAAATTTATATTTTTTTTTGATGTATTTTTCAATAGTTTTTTTAAAATTATTGAGAAATTTTTTGTCCAGTTTATCAGGAAATATTAACGAGCCGCCTAATGATATCACAAAAGTTTTTGGCATTATGAATTGCTATTCATGATAATATAAAAACATTTCTACTGGCTGCCCATTCCGATAAAAGCAACTCCAATTATTATCAATGCAATCCCAAGCCATTTAACCCTGTTCATTTTTTCCCCAAGGAACCTGACGCTCAGCAAGCTTACCCATATGTAAACCAATGATACAAAAGGGTACAGAACAGACAAATCGCCTCCTTTTAGAGCAGGCACAAACATTAAAGTTCCTATTGCGTACAAAGCCACCCCTCCAAAAAGATGGTAGTTGGTTGCCAATGAGCTTAGCTTTGACAATTGCTTGGCAGATGCCTTCTTAAGCAGTATTGGGCCAAAAGCTCCTATAAGAGTTGCTAAAATTACCAATCCAATTGCCCATAGTTGCGTTGCCATTTTAAATGGCTCCTGGCACGGATTCTTTGCTCCCGTAACCAATCGAGATTATTCCAAAAATAATGAATGCCACGCCAAACCATTTGAAAGCATTCATCTTTTCATTCAAAAAAAATATTGAAAGCCAGCTTACCCAAATGTAGCTTGTTGCAATTATCGGGTACAAAACAGAAACTTCCCCGCCTCTGAAAGATACAATCATCAATGTACCACCGACAGCATAAAGAACAATTCCTCCTACGAGATAGTAGTTTGTCAATATACTTACAATGTCAAATGTTAATGTTGCAGAGCCCAGCTTATAAAGTATCTGGGCAGAGGAAGTCAATAGCGTTGTAAACAAAACAAGCAAAATTGACTCTAGTTTAGTTGCCATTTTTATTATTAGTTTTATTTTTAATCTATCATTGGGTATTTTTTATTTAAAAGTTCTCAAATAAAATTCATTACTTCAGCATTATCTCAACAAAAGATGAGTAAGCCGGCCTTGTGACAAAAACCCCGATTGTGACTCCTATTATTGTTGTGATTGCAAATCCTTTTAATAATCCGGCTCCTGCAAATATCAATGGTATCATGGCAACAACAACAGTTGCGTATGCAAGCATTATTATTATAAACGCCCTCTTGACTTTTTCTCTCCAGTTATAAACATTTGCTGTCTCGCCTTTCAGTGTTTCATCTGTTATGACAATCTGATCGTCAACTCCTGTGCCGATTGCAACAAGAATGCCGGCTATTGCAGCCATGTCAATGTTCCAGCCTATAAAAGCTGCAACCCCAAGCAATATTATGACTTCAGAAAACATTGTTATCAAAATAGGTATTGCTATCATCATTTTCCTATACCTTATACCAATAACAATTGCAACTGAAATTATTGCAAGCAATGACATTAAAATTGCGTTTTTGACAAAGCCTTCTCCCAACACAGGCGAAATTGCATCTGTCTTGACAATATTCAATTTTACTGGCAAAGAGCCTGTTATCAGAATTGTCTGCAGCCTTTTCATGTTCTGCAATGAATTGAAAATAGCTTCCTGGTTGTTTGTCCCTGTTCCAGATCCAGATATTGCAATTTGAGTTACAGCCTCTCCTTTCAGGTCAGCGCCTATGTTGAGCTCATCAACCTTTTTATCATCAAGATAAAGCTCCAATTTTTCGCTTAGGTAATCGCTTCTTCCGGAAGCAGAATCATAAACAACTGTTAAGCTTTTGGTTGCATCAGCTTGTCGTTGGGCAGCTTCCTGGCTTAAAGTTATTGAAAACCTAAAGCGGCAGAACCATTGCGAGCCGGAAGAGGAGCATCCTGCACCTGGATCAATGCCTGCTTCATTTGCGCTTCTTGCAACATAAACAATATCGTTGCCTCCTCTGAATACAGTGTTATTTCCAACTTTTGCCTCAAACTTTCCTTGTCTTGCCAACAAATCTTTTATCTCTTCCTCTGTTGCGCCTGCAATCTCAACGATAATATACTGGTTGCCAACTAAATCATTGGCGTCTTTTATTACTATGTCGCTCAATCCGTAGACATTAAGCCTTTCTTTCATGTTGTCAATTAAAACACTCATGTCAAATTGGCTAAGCTTGACTTCCGGCTGCAAAAGCACCCTTGTGCCACCCTGCAAATCAAGCCCTTTCCTTATGTTTGTCTTTGGAGCTTCATAAACCCTTAAGCCAATGTCTTCGCTTGTTTTGATTATTTTATATGCTCCTTTTGTTGTTTTGATTTGGAATGTCCTGTTAATGCCTATTGATGCCATGGATTTGTAATAGGATTCAACATCATCAATAGGAATGTTATTAATTGAGATTATTCTTTCCCTTTGAACAGGCTGGACATTTGGCTTTGGCTGCGGAATTCCAGCTATGCTTGCCGAGCTGTTTGTCAGAACGCTTCTTATTGCAACTCCCTTGCTTAATGTTGGATGTATGGCTATCAAAGAGATGATGATAAATAATGCCAACAAAATTACTCTCCAGTTTGTTATTAATTTCCTGATTTTGTAGTTCATAAACTCACCAACAAAATTTTGATTTTGTTGCTTCGTAATAGCCAAAAACTTTGTTTTTGCCTATATGTGTATTCCTTTTTTTGCCTTTTTCTCAACGTAGATTCTCAGCAAGCCTACATTCTGTATCCACGTGTTGAAGATGTCAGCAATCAATCCAATCAGTAAAATCAGCATAATCTGCCTTATAACCTCTGATTGGGTGACCGCAAGCGCAACAATTATGGAAATTATTGCTGTGATTGTCATTGTCATTCCTGTTTTTATTGAGCTTATTATCCTATCCATAACAGTCCCTTCCTTTCTTTTCAATACCCTTACTGTCAGCAAAATGTCCGTGTCAACAGAATAGCCAATAAGCATGAGGAAAGCAGCAATTCCTGCAGTTCCAATTCTTACATCAAACATATTCATTACTGCCAAAGCAACAGCTATATCCGAAAAAGCAGCAAGTATTACTGCAGCGCTTGGTATAAAAGTCCTGAAGTAAATGAAAACAACCAGCCCCATGAACAGGAATGCAACTGCCAATGCAATCAAAGATTCCCTGAAAAAGCTTGCTCCAAGAGATGAGCCGATTATTTCTATCCCATAATCTACTTTGCTTAAGTCTGTTTTCAGCGCATCGCCAATTGAATCCAGCAATTTATCAGCCTGCGCTTTATCATTGCCTTCAATATCAGCCTCTACAATGATTCCAACAACAGCTCCCGTGCTTCTTAAAGTCCTGACAGAAATGTCGTTTCCTGGGAATTGCGATGATATTTGCTTTTCAATCTGGATGGTATCAACATGTTTATCATAAGGAATTGTTACAGTCACTCCTCCTTTCAATGACACCTCCTTCTGCATGAAATCACCTGTTGTATAAACCTGGTAGCCGATTTGAATCAGAGCGAGAAAGAGCATTATGAAAGGTATGATTAACAGCAGCTTGTATTTCTTGTCATAAACTTCAAACAAGGCGCTTTTTACTGATTTTTTTTGCTCGATAGTTTTTTGTTCCATATAATTTTTCCCCAGTAAGATTTATAGAAAAATACACACTTAATAAAGCTTTTTATAGAGAATTTTGAAATACATAAATTTTGTCAAAATTCTCTAAGAGAACTTTGAATGTAAAGTAATAAAATGGCAGGTTATTCAAAGTTCTCTATATAAACAAATTACTTTCCACAAGCTTTCACAAACCCATAAAACATCGGAGAAGGGTTTCCAAGCCTTGACTTGAATTCCGGGTGCGATTGGGTGCCGACAAAATAAGGATGATTTTGCAGTTCAATGTATTCCATCAATTTTGTTTTGTCAAACCTTTCATAATAACCAGAAAAAACCATTCCGTTTCTTTCAAGCAAATCAACATATTTTGGGTTTACTTCATATCTATGCCTATGCCTTTCCAAAACAATCTTTTTGTTCCTGTCCAGAATTCCCAGCCTGAAAGCCTGTGACTTGTCTTTCATCAATTCTCTTATTCTTTTTTCATCCTCTTTTAGCCTTCCTGTTTCCTCATAAAGCTTCAAAACTTTGCTTTTGTCTTTCATAATTGCTGCATAGGCTCCAAGGCGCATTGTGCCTCCGTACATGCTTTTTTCAAGAATCTCTTTTTGCGCGGGCTGGACATCAATTACAGGAGCGCTTGTCTTTGGGATTATCTCAGTTGTATGTGCATCTTTCAATCCGCAGACATTTCTTGCGAATTCAACAACAGCCAATTGCAATCCGTAGCACAATCCAAGATAAGGAATTTTGTTTGTTCTCGCAAAATTAATTGCATTGATCTTGCCCTCAACGCCTGAAGCGCCAAAGCCTCCTGGTACAATAATGCCGTCATAATTTTTCAATTCATTCAAAGACTTTTTATTGTTCTCGAACATTTTTGAGTCAAGCCAGTTTATCTCAACCCCGACATTTAGTGAAGCGCCTGCATGAAGCAATGATTGATTGATAGAAATGTAAGAATCTGCCAGATTGTAATCGCCAATATCGATGTATTTGCCTACAATCGCAACCTTAACTGTTTTTTTTGGATTTAAAATATTGTCAACAAGCCTTTTCCATTCTGTCCAGCTTGGCTGCCTCTTTGACTTCATTCCAAATTCTTTTAGAAGCTTTTCGCCTAATTTTTCCTTTTCCAAGTCAAGCGGAATTTGGTAAACAGTTTCAATGTCAGGCTCTGAAATAACATGCTCTGATATTATGTTTGCATAAGTCTCTATTTTCTTTTTTCTCACAACATCCAATGGCTTTTTTGCCCTGCAGATTATAAAGTCAGGAAATATCCCGTGCTCGCTCAGCAGCCTTATTGCCTGCTGGGTTGGCTTTGTCTTCATCTCCTCTATATGGCTTGGGATAGGAAGGTATGTGACAAGAACATAGCTAAGATTCTGCTTTCCAACTTCCCTTTCAAGGCTTTTGATTGCAAACAAAAAGGGAATGTTCTCATAGTCTCCAATTGTTCCTCCAACTTCTATCAAAACAAAATCATTTTCATTGCTTGCAGCCTTGATTCTTCCCTTTATTTCATCCGGAATATGGGGAATGAACTGCACAGTCTGGCCAAGATATTCTCCTTGCCTTTCCTTGTCAATTACTGTCTTGTAAATCTGGCCTGTTGTGATGTTGTTTCTTTTTGGAATATCTAGATTGAGAAATCTTTCATAAGTGCCAAGGTCCTGGTCAATCTCGCCTCCATCGTCTGTGACCCAGACTTCGCCATGCTCTGTCGGCCTTAAGGTGCCTGCATCATAGTTGATGTAAGGGTCTATCTTTATTGCAGTGACCTTGTAGCCGTGCTCCTGAAGAATCTTGCCGATTGATGCTGTTGTTACGCCTTTTCCAACGCCACTCATTACACCTCCGGCTATGACAATGTATTTAGGCATAGAAGATTACACCTCGAGAAAATACAGAATTGAGATTGCAGAAATTAAGCTGTTGCATTAATTGGAAATGAAACAAGTTTTATTTATAGTTTATGGTTTGATGAATAAATGGGAGTTGTTTTCAATATGGAAATAAATATTGATAATTAATTTAAGAATTTTATTGTTGCTGCCAAGATTAGTAGATTAAGCAAATAAACTAATCAACCCGAACAAAATAAACAAAACAGAGGCTGCAACCTTTATTGTTTTCGCTGGCAATTTTTCTGCAATTTTAGCGCCTACAAATACATTCAGGCCAATTGCCAATGCAAGCGCCAAAATTGCACCAATCAAAATATGCCATGGCAAAAGATATTTTGCAGCCAATAAGCCAGAGCTAATCTGGGTTTTGTCTCCAAACTCACTCAATAAAACTGTTAGAAAAGAAACTGCAAATGGCGTTTTTCCTTCAATTGTCCTCTGCTTTTTCTTGCTCTTTTTTAAATAAGGCTTAACTAAGCCGTAAACTCCCAATAAAATAAATGAAACACCGATGATTATTTTTATTAAATTTAGTTGCACACTAAAGCCAAAAAAATAGCCCAAAAAAATTGCAGTTGCATCCATAAATGAATGCGCAATTAGGGCTCCTAGGAAAACCTGCAAAGCTGCTTTGTATTTGAGTGAAAGCCCAAGAATAACAAGCTGAGTTTTGTCTGCTATTTCTGAAACAAATGTGAAAAGTAGTGCAATGAAAAATGCTTCTGGCATCTGACCTTAATTATTTTTAAAGTATAAAAACTTAACCGATAAAAGCCCTTATCAGCCCAGTGAAAACCTTGTAGCCGTCAAATCCCGGAATTGGAAGCATGTTGAAGATAAACAAGAACATGTTGATTCTTTGGGTTAAGACTAAAAGCAGAAAATATTTTTTCCTGTATTTTTTGTTTTTTAAAATATACCAGGAGCCCAGCCATAGAATTAGATTAACAAAAGGTCCTGCAAGCGCTGCCAGTGCAAACTGCAAATTGGTTCCATTGCCGCTTATGCCAACAAACCCGGGAACAAAAAACATGAAGCCAAAGCCTGTCAGCTTTGAAATGATTGTAAAGATGCCAAGCATTAAAGTGAAGGAGCTTCTGTAAAATGCATAGAACACAGCATCCAAGCCAAAACCAAGAGCTACAAACTTATGCGCTAATTCATGCAAAATAATTGCAGGGGCTGTTGCCATTATAACAAATTTAAATCCTTCAAAATCAAACCCTCTTTTATAGTGGGCTAATGGATCATAGCTTTCCCTTTTTACGGGTATGATGCCGGAGAAAATATAGCCTACAAAAAAAGTCATCAGAACCAAGTCAATTATTTCCCCTAAGGTTATCAGCGGCATTTTGGATTTTGCTATTTTGATTTGCTTTTAAAGTTATTGCTGCTTAGCTTCAACTGCATTTGAAATCAAGCAAAAGTATTTAAAAATCAATAATTTAGCAAGTCATATGGCAAAGCAGTCATTTTTATTGGTTTCCTTGCAGGAAGATAAGGCAAAAAAGCTTGCACAAGTGGTTAGCAATGAAAGCTGCAGGAAAATATTGGATTATCTGGCTGAGAAGGAATCGACTGAAACAGAGCTTGCAAAAAATCTGCAATTGCCGATTTCAACAGCCCATTACAATCTGAAGCAATTAGTAAATGCAGGACTCGTCTCATCAGAGGAATTCCACTACAGCAAGAAAGGAAAGGAAGTAATTCATTACAAGCTTGCCAACAAATATATAATAATAGCTCCAAAAAGCACTTTTGGGCTAAAGGAAAAACTGAAAAGCCTGCTGCCTGTATTATTAATAGCTAGCGGCGCAGCCTTGGCAATAAACCTGTTTTCAAAGAATGTTCCAATAATAGCCTCAAATGAGCAATTTATGGTTATGGAAAAAGTTGCAGCAGCGCCGGTTGCATTGATGGAGGCAGAAAGCGTTGCTGAGCCAAACATTGCATTGTGGTTTTTTGCAGGAGCTGTTTTTGCACTGTTGATTTATTTCATTGCAGGTCTGATAAAACAAAAGAAAAATTGACATAACTTCAAGCCAATTTGAAGTCATGAGCAAATATTTATATATGGGCTGTTTACCAATAAAGTGAAGCAAAATGACAATAAAGGACCAATGGGTTAAAATAAAAGAAAACTGGCTAATGTTGGCATTAATAGTGGTAGTAATCATATTTCTAAAAGGAGGAAGTATACCTAGTATATCTACTAGCGTTTTTTCAGAAAAATCCATGGCTGCAGACGTATCATATTCAAGGGGTGGCTATGGCATTTCGCCTATTATTCCTGTGAATGGGGACTTTGCGCCTGATGTGCAGGACCGCAAGATAACAAAGTCATCAAGCATGTCCATTGAAACTCCTACAGGAGACTTCAGCGATGCGGAGTCAAAGCTCAAATCAGTAATAAGGTCAAGCGGCTCTTATCTTCTGAACGAAAATGTCAATAAATACGATTCAGGATGGAAATCCTACTACAGAGGCAGCTATCAGATAAAGGTTGACAGCAAAAGATATAATGATGTAATTGCCCAACTGAAAGGCATAGGAGATGTCAAGTCTTTCAATGAAAATGCGGAAGATGTCACAGGCTCCTACAAAAACCTTGAGATTGAGCTTAATGTTGAAAAGCAAAGGCTTTTGAGGTACAATAAGATGTATGATGAAGCAACTTTAATTGCGGATAAACTGCAGCTGAGCGACAGGATATTTGAGCAGGAGAGGATGATAAAATACCTTGAAGACTCGCTGAAAAATATCGACCAGCGCATTGAATATTCAACAATTTATGTTACATTGAATGAAAAGCAATCGGGGTACGCCAATATCAAATTTGTGAAATTTTCAGAGCTTGTAAGCGGGTTAGTTGCAAGCATAAACAGCCTGCTTAAGCTGATATTTGTCGCGCTGCCTTATGCAGCTGCAGGGTCCATAGCATGGGTTATCATAAGGTTTTTCAGGAAAGGAAAGCAGAAAAAATAAAATTTTATTTTATTTCTTTTTTTATGTCAAAACATTAATATATCTTCTTTTATTCCACCTATTTTATGACAGACTTGGTTGCGTGCCTTTCTTCAGGGGAGAAAAGCTGGGTGCATATCGCACGATTGAT